>Ga0105237_10000259_pt1 | contig 74958 bp, 66 predicted proteins | sample KBSC24metaG_FD_81520 | JGI IMG/M metagenome (GOLD analysis project Ga0105237, IMG submission 81520) | Corn rhizosphere microbial communities from Kellogg Biological Station, Michigan, USA - KBS C2-4 metaG | ecosystem: Host-associated > Plants > Roots > Rhizosphere > Soil | place: Michigan, USA...
CGCGTTGCGCAGAGGCGGGGGGATGCAGCATCCCCCCACCGGCCCCCCTGGGGAAATCGTAGGACGGCGGGGCCGGCTCGGCGAAGCCGAGCCTTCTGTTGCTTGGACCCGGGCGCGTTGCGCCCTCTGGCGCCGTGATCGTCGGAAGACGATCAGCGGATGAGGGTTAGCTTGTGGCTGCGGATGCCGCTGCCGGGTTCGGGGGTGTTGCGGACGGAGAGGGCGCAGGCGACGGTGCCGGCGATGCTCTGGAAGATGCGCGCCACCTGAGAAGTCGGGTCGGCCAGCACCACGGGCAGGCCGTTGTCGCCGCCGCGGCTGACGGCGCCTTGCAGGGGGACCTCGCCCAGGAAGGTGATGCCCTCGCGCTCGGCCAGCTTGCGGCCGCCGCCGCGCAGGAAGATCTCCTCGTGGTGGCCGCAGCTCGGGCAGATGAAGCCGCTCATGTTCTCGACCAGCCCCAGCACCGGCACCTCGACGCGCTTCCACATGCCCAGGGCCTTCTCCACGTCGATGATCGACACCTCTTGGGGCGTCGTCACCATCACCGCGCCGGTGATGGGCAACAGCTGCGACAGCGACAGCTGCGCGTCGCCGGTGCCGGGCGGCAGGTCGACCAGCAGGTAGTCCAGGTCACCCCACTCGACGTCCTCGATGAACTGCTGCAGCAGCTTGTGCACCATGGGCCCGCGCCAGATGACGGCGCCGCCGCGCTCCACGAAGAAGCCGATCGAGATCACCTTCAGGCCGTGATGAACGGCGGGCAGGATCTTGTTGCCCGTCTCCGTGACCGCCATCTTCTGCGGCTCGCCCATCATCTGCGGAATGGAAGGCCCGTACACGTCGGCGTCCAGGATGCCCACCGACGCGCCGGTGGCCGCCAGCGCGGCCGCCAGGTTGGTGGTCACCGTCGACTTGCCAACGCCGCCCTTGCCGGCGGCGACGGCGATGATGTTGCGCACGCCGGGCAGGCGCGGGTTGTCCGGCCGGTTCGGCCGCCCCCGCACGTTCGCCGTGAACGAGACGGTGACGCCGGTGACGCCCGCCACCTTTCGCAGCGCCGCCTCGACCGAGCGGGCGATGACGTCCTTCGACGGGCAGGCCGGCGTCGTCAGCTCGATGCCGACGGTGACCGTGCCGTCGGGCGCGGCCGCCACCTGCTTGACCATCCCGGCGGAGGCCAGGTCCATCTGCAGCGCAGGATCTTTCACCTGCGCCAGGACGGCGTTGACCCGTTCCAGCAGAGAATCAGTCGAGGTGGTGATGGCGCGCTCCCGTGGTGATCACGCGCGCCACTATGCCATCACTTCCGCGCCGAGGGCAGGGCTCGCAGCTTCACCGGCACATCGGCGTGGTGGCCCATCTTGCGGCGCTTGACCGCCAGGTAGCCGGCGTTGTGCTGGTTCTCGCCCACCCAGTGCGAGAGGCGATCGACCACCTTCACGCCCGCCGCCTCCAGACCGGCGATCTTCAGCGGGTTGTTCGTCAGCAAGCGAACGGACTTGACTCCCAGGTCTTCCAGGATCTGGGCGGCCATGTCGTACGAGCGGGCGTCCGCTTCGAAGCCCAGCCGCAGATTGGCCTCGACGGTGTCGGCGCCCCGGTTCTGCAGATCGTAGGCGCGGATCTTGTTGCCCAGGCCGATGCCGCGGCCCTCCTGGCGCAGGTAGACGACGACGCCGGCGCCCTCGGCCGCGATCTTCTCCAGGGCGCTGTCGAGCTGCTCGCGGCAGTCACACTTCAGCGAGCCGATGACCTCGGAGGTCCAGCACTCCGAGTGCACGCGGCACAGCACGCTGGTGCCGCGCGAGATGTCGCCGCGGACGATGGCGATGTGCTCCTCGGCCATGGGCTCGTCCACGGGGGCGCCGCCCTGGGCGGCGTCGCTGGCTCCGGGACCGGCCGCCGCTGCGTTCACCCGCCGGTAGACGTAGACGCGAAAGGGACCGTAGGCGGTGGGAAGATCGGCTTCCGCGTAGCGCTTCAATGTCATCGACTCACTTAGACGGCCGAGGGGGGCGCGAAGTTACGAGTTGCTCTCACGAAAGTCAACGCCGTCGATTTTCCAGGAATCCCAGGTGCTTAGAGCCTGCGAGCGCCGCGGGAAACATCCCATCCCATGGCCGCGCCGCCGCTTCCCGGCCGGGCCCGCGGACTTGTCACCTTCCGAGGCCAATGTCATCCTCATCGTTCCCATGGCGATTCGCCCCATCCTCCGTTATCCGGATGCCCGTCTGCGCGAGAAGTCCGAGGACGTCCACGCCTTCGGCACCGAAGAGCTGCGCACGCTGGTGGCCGACATGGCCGAGACGATGTTCGACGCGAACGGGGCCGGCCTGGCCGCCATCCAGGTGGGCGTGCCCGTGAAGCTTTTCTTGATCGACGGCCCGGTGGCGGGTGACGGCGACAACGCCCCGCCCCGGGTCTTCATCAACCCCCAGATCCTCGAGCTGTCGGACGAGGCGCAGACGGGCGACGAGGGGTGCCTGTCCTTCCCCGGCATCTACGTCCCCGTGAAGCGAGGCATGCGCGCGCGCGTGCGGGCGCTGGACATCGAAGGCAAGCCCTTCGAGATCGACGGCGAGGCCCTGTTCGCCCGCGCCATGCAGCACGAGAACGATCACCTGATCGGCCGGCTGCTGATCGATCAGTGCGGGCCCGTGAAGCGGGAGATCATCAAGCGCAAGATGCGCAAGGAAGCCGAGGCCGAAGCGGCCGAGTCGCGCGCCGGCTGAGCGGGCGTCCCCGGATCACGGCTCTCGCACCATGCTCACCATCGTTCTGCGCGACATCGGCTTCGAGGGACGCCACGGACACACCGCGCTGGAACGCAAGAGCTTGCGCAAGTTCGAGGTGGACCTGGAGGTCGAGCTGGACGGCGAGATGGGCCAGCGCAGCGATCGCCTGGCCGACACGGTCGACTACAGCGCGCTGGCCGAGGTGGTGGTCACGGTGGGCGTCGGCGAACCGCACCGCCTGCTGGAGTCGCTGGCGCGGCGAATGCTGGACGCGCTGCAGGCACGCGTCCCCGGCGGCCGCTTCAAGCTGGAGCTGCGCAAGCTGAACCCGCCCAGCTGCGCCGGTCATCCGCGCTTCTCGGCCGTGCGCGTCGCCACCGCCACCGCCAGTCTGTGAACGGGGCGGCGTCCCGGTGGCGCTGGCTCGGCGGCCGGGATGATTGTCTCGACCGGCCGGGCGTTGGCTAAATGCACCCGGCCTGTGACCAGGAGACATTTGCGGCATCGGAGCCTCGCGGAAATTCCTCTACGGCCACTAACCAACGGAGACGATCAATGTATTACCTCGCGGTACGCCAGTTTGTCCGGACGCTGAAGAACCTGGACGCTCTGCTGGAGAAGGCCCAGCAGTCCGCCAAGGCGCGCAACTTCGACGTGAACAACTTCATGTCCGCGCGCCTGTATCCCGACATGCTGCCGTTCGTCGCGCAGGTCCGCATCGCCTGTGACACGGCGAAGTTCGCGGCGTCGGCGCTGGCCGGCAAGGAGAACCCGAAGCACGAGGACGGCGAGACGACCGTGGAGGAGCTGCGGGGGCGCATCGCGAAGTGCGTGGCGTTCCTCGACGGTTTCCGCGAGGAGGACTACGCCCGGACCACGGCCGAGACGGTCTGCAAGCTGAGCCGGCCCGAGGGCAAGGGTCTGAAGGCGGAGGAGTTCCTGTTCGCGCGTCAGATCCCGAACTTCTACTTCCACGTCGTCACCGCCTACGACATCCTGCGCCAGGGCGGCGTCAGCATCGGCAAGACCGACTATCTCGGGTCTCTGAACCTGGTCGACGCGTAACCGCCCAAGGGGCCGGCCGGAAGCGCCCCTGCCACGACGGGGGGCCGGCGACACCGTTCGCCGGCGCCGGCCGGCCGTTCCCACCCGACGATCGGCGCGGCGGACGGTCCTTGCCGGTGGAGGGGCTGACCGGGTCCAGGTAGTATCGGCCCGGCGCGGGCAAGGACATGATCGGGCGAACCATCGGCAATTACGTCGTTCGGGACAAAATCGGCGAAGGCGGGATGGGCGTCGTCTTTCGCGCCGAGCACCCGCACATCAACCGCCGGGTCGCCATCAAGGTCCTGCACCCGGGCGCCGACCGCAACCCCGAGGTCGTCCACCGCTTCTTCAACGAGGCGCGGGCGGCCACCGAGATCCGAAACGAGCACATCGTCGAGGTGCTGGACTTCGGGACCCTGCCCGAGGGCATGCCCTACCTGGTGATGGAGTGGCTGGACGGCGAGAGCCTGGGCAGCCTGCTGCGCACGGCGCACAAGCTGCCGCTCGCGCAGGCGGCCATGATCATGAGCGGGATCGCGCGCGCGCTGCGGGCCGCGCACGGCAAGGGGGTGGTGCATCGCGACCTGAAGCCCGACAACGTGTTTCTGGTGCGGCGCGACGGCGAGCCCGATCTGGTGAAGGTGCTGGACTTCGGCATCGCCAAGCTGCTGGCCACCGGCATGCCGGTGCAGTACCAGACGCAGACGGGGGCGATCATCGGCACGCCCGCGTACATGTCGCCCGAGCAGTGTCGGGGCGCCAAGGAGATCGACCACCGCACCGACGTCTATGCGCTGGGCGTGATCGGATATCAGATGCTGACCGGGCGCCTTCCTTTCGCGGCGGACGCGCTGGGCGAGCTCCTGCTGAAGCACCTGACGGAGACGCCGCCGCCCGCCGACTCGCTGGAGCCGTCGGTGCCGGGCCCGGTCAGCCAGATCCTGGCCCGGGCGCTGGAGAAGGAGCCCGAGAAGCGGCCTGGCCTGGACGAGATCATGTCTACGATGGACGCCGTGGTGACGGCATCGGCAGACGCGGTGCCGGGTCGGTCTCCCGTCACGGCCGCGCTGTCGGCGCGGTTCGCCCCGGCGCCGCAGGTCAGCGGGCCCACGGCCGCGCCCGGCCCGCACACCACGCTGGGGGCCAGCGCTTCCGAGATCGGGCTCGAAAGAAAGCTTGCCCCGCGCAAGCGGACCGGGCTGATCGCCGGCGCGGCCGTGGCGGGTCTGCTGCTGACCGCCGGGGTGCTGGTCGCCGTCATGAAGAGCCACCCAGGCCAGCCGCGTGCGCAGCCGCCGGTCAGCCCGCCCGCCATCGCCGACCAGCCGCCACCGGGCGCGGGCCCCGTGGCCGCCGCCGCCAGACCTGCCGAAAAATCCGCGGAAAAGCTTCCGGAAAGGCCCGTGGAGCGGACGGTCGACATCGCCATCCGTACCGACCCCAGCAGCGCGCGGCTGGAGGTCGACGGCGAGGCGGTGGGCAATCCCTTTTCTCGCACCGTGCTCAAGGATGATCGCCCCCACCGCATCACGGCCTCGCTGCCCGGTTTCGGTCCCATCGCCGAGACGATCTCGTTCGATCGCGATCGCGAGCTGATCCTGAAGCTGCTCGCGGCGCCCGAGGCCCCCAGCCGCAGCTCGACGCGCGCGCGCGCGTCCGCTCACGGCAAGCCGGCCGCCGCGCCGGCCGGCACGGTCGAGGCCAAGCCCGCCAAGGGGGCCGGGTACCGCGGCTCCAACCTCAATATCGAGACGCAATTCCCTTAACCGCGTTAGGGTCGGGACCCGGAGAGGACGAACGAACATGAAGCTTGGTCGACGAATGGGGGCACCGGCCGGCGGGCCGACGCCGAGGCGGCGCGCGCTGCTGGCCGGCGCCGTGGGCGTTTGCCTGGTGACCGCGGTGGTGCCCGCCCGCGCCTTCGGACCGCCTGTCCCCGTGCCCCAGGCCGCCGCGCCGGCGCCCGCTGCCGCCCCGCCTGCCGCAGCGGCCGCCCCCGTCTCCAGCGACGGGATCGTCGCGCCGTCGACGCCGCCGACGCCCGCGAACCTGGCCGAGGCCCGCTTGCACTTCCAGCAGGGCGTGGCGCTGTTCCGGGACCAGAACTTCGACGCCGCCCTGGCAGAGTTCCGCGGCGCCTACGGCATCTCGGGTGAACCGGTGGTGCTGTACAACGTGGGCCTCACCTTCAAGGCGCTGTTTCGGTACGCCGAGGCCATCGACGTGCTCGAGCGCTACCTGTCGGAGAGCGCCGCCCACGGACATCCGGTGGCCAAGGAGCGCCGCAACGAGGTGGAGACGCTGGTCAGCGAGATGCGCAGCCTGCTGGCCGACGTCACGGTGCTGCTGAGCCCCGCCGACGCCGCGCTGCGAATCGACGGACGCCCCACGGTGCTGGGCATCGACGGCGTGGTCAAGCTGCCGGCCGGCACGCACGTCCTGGAGGCCGCGGCGCCCGAGCACGCGCCCGCGCGCCGGGAGATCACGGTGGTCGCGGGGACGCCGCAGTCGGTGCCCCTCGAGCTGGCGGCCATCCCGCACACCGGTCATGTCACCATCAGCGCCTCGCAGATCGGGGCGCACATCAGCGTGGACGGACGCGATCTGGGCGCGTCGCCGGTGACCGTCGAACTGGGCGCCGGCGGACATCAGGTCGAGGTGACCGCCCCGGGCTATCTGCCGGGGCGCAGCGAGCTGGCGGTGGCGCCGGGACAGTCCCGCACGGTGACGATCGTTCTCGAGCCGCCCCCGCCGCCGGAGACGGCGCCGTTCTATCACAAGTGGTGGTTCTGGACGGGCGCGGCGGTGGTGGCCGCGGCGACGGTCACCACCATCCTGTTGTGGCCCGCGTCGAAGCAAGGGCCGCTGTCGGGCACGCTCGGCATCGCCAACACGACGCCATGAGGCGCGCTCGCCTGGCCTGGCCGCTGCGGGGGCGCTCCCACTCTCGCCTGGCGTTGCTGTGCACGCTCACCGGCGCGCTGGCGCTGGGGGCGTGCAAGAAGGAGACGAGCCGTACCGAGATCGTCGTGGGGGTGGCCACCGACCTGAAGGCGCCGGCACCGCTGTATCAGGTGGAGCTGACGGCCTATCGCCTGCCCGACAACGCGGTGGTCGCCAAGCAGCAGTTTATGATCTCCGGGCTGCAGGATTACGACTACGAGCTGCCGGGCACTTACGCCGTTTACTCGGACCAGGGCCGCGCCGATCACGTGCGGCTGGTGCTGGTGGCGACGGACGACAAGCAACAGGTGGTGGTGCAGCGAACCGCCGTGCTGAGCCTGGTTCCGGGCAAGACGCTGTTCGTGCGGCTGGGCGTCGTCTCCGCGTGCATGGGCAAGCTGGACTGCCCGGAGGGAGACACCTGCATCGAGGGCCGGTGCGCGCCGGAAGAGATCGACTCGAGCCGCCTGCCCGAGTACAAGCCGGGCCTCGAGAAGGAGGTCGCCTGCGCGGGCGCCGTCAGCTTCGTCGACACCAGCACGAACAAGCCACTGGTGGCCACCGGGACCGCCTGTCCCGACAACGGCTGGTGCCAGGACGGGGTCTGTCTGTCCGGCTCGCCGTTCGCCGCGACCAAGGGAGCGCCGACGGCGGCGCGCATCGGCGCGTCCCAGATCGGCTCGAACCTGACGACGCTGGCTGACGGGTCGGTGCTGCTGGTGGGCGGGGTGGGGATGGGCGGCACGCCCGTGCTGGCCTCCGCCGAGACGTACAATCCCGCGACCCAGACGTTCACGGCCGCCGGCCCGCTGGGAACGGCGCGCGTCTACTTCGGCGAGGCGCGGTTGCCGAACGGGCGCGTGCTGATCGCGGGCGGCATCAACGAAGGGCAGACCGCCCTGGCCACGGCCGAGCTGTACGATCCGGTGACCCGGAAGTTCACGCCCACGCACGTGGCCATGAACGAGGCGCGCGTGTTCCCCGGCCTGGTGACGCTGGCCGACGGGCGGGTGCTGGTGGTGGGCGGCATCAACGAGATCTCCAGCTACGCCGCGGGCGTCGTCCATTTCTTCAACGGGCTGGCCAGCGCCGAGCTGTACGATCCGGTGACGGATACGTTCACGTCCACCGGCGGCCTCACGGAGGGGCGGGCCTTCCCGCACGTGACAGCGGTGCCGGGAGGCGCGCTGGTCATGTGCGGAACGTTCATGAGCACCACGCGGACGTCGCTGGAGCGCTTCGACGCGACGACCGGCCGGTTCGGACCCGCCAACCCCGCCACCTTGCCGGCGGGAGAGACGGGATGCAGCAGCGACGTGGCCGAGCTGCGCGACGGCCGGCTGCTGGTGACGATGACCTCGCCGGGCGACCTGTGGTTGCTGGATCCCGTGGCGGGAACGTTCGCGCAGGCCCCCGTGCCGCCCCTGACGCCGCCCGGCGCCCTGGTGGCGGTCCTGGGCGGCGGCCAGGTGCTGTACGCGGGCGGCGGCCCGCAGAACACCGGCGCCTATCTGTACGATCCGACCAGTGGCGGCTTCGCGGTGGTGCCCGGCAACCTGGCCGCGGCCCGGCCCGGCCTGATGGGCGCGGCGCTGGCGAATGGCGACGTGCTGATCGTGGGTGCCGGCATGAACTCCGCCGAGGTGTACCACGCGCCGGTGATGTCGGTCGCCGGCGACTAGTGCATTACGGGGCGCGGCCGGGGGCCCCACCCGGGCGAACCGCCGTCACTCAATCGTCGCGGACGCGGCCGCGCAGCGCCTTGGTGTCCGAGCGGGCGTGCTTGTTCGCCAGCATCTTCTGCTTGGCGCGACGGGAGCGCCGGCGCTTCTGCCGCTGGACGCGGGCGATCTCCTGGGCGCGCGCGCTGGCGCGACCCTGGCGGGCGGTCTCGATCTTCTCGGCCAGCAGGGCGCGGGCGATCAGGCGGTTCTGACCCTGCGTGCGCTCGCGCTGGCACTTGACGATCGTCCCGGTGGGCCGGTGGATCAGGACCACGCAGGTGGCCACCTTGTTGACGTTCTGTCCGCCCTTGCCGCCGGCGTGCACGAACGACTCTTCCAGGTCCTCGTCGCGGATGCCCAGCGCCGCCAACCGGGCGGCCACCGCGCGCGCTTTCTCTCCTGCCAGTGCCATGACCGTCTTCGCGAGATCTACTTCACGTATTCCGCCAGGGCGAGGTCGGCTTCCTGGATGGTGGCCAGGTTCCGGCGGGGCAGCTTCACCACCTGGCGGCCCACTTCGATGACCAGCACGTCGTCGTCCTGCACGGCCAGCAAACGCCCCACGACGTAGTGAAAATCCGTGGTCGACAGCGTGACCTTCTTTCCCACGTAACCGCGCACGATGGCGGCGCGGTTGCGCGGGAAGGGATCGATGGCGTGCGGCTTGACCACGGCTGGCAGGTTCGCCGCCCGCGGTTGCGGTTGTCAACGATCGGGTCCATTGTTTTCGCCCATGCTTCCCTGCCCCCACCGTGGATCCGGAACGTGGTCTGGCCCGTTCCTCACCCTGGCCCTGGTCCTGGTGGCGCCCTTCGGCGCCTGCTCGAAGGAAGCGCCGCCGCCCGCGCCTCCTCCGCCGCCCCCGGCAGCCCCGGCCGCGGCAGCCCCGGTCGCGTCCGCCGACGGCGGGGCCGCGGACGGCCCCAAGAAGTCCAAGCTGGCGCCGGCGCCCACCGACGGGCTGAGCCTGGCGGAGCGCATGGAGCGCCGCAAGGCGTCCGACGCGAAGCTGGCGGCGCAGCTGGCCGCCGAGGAGCAGACCCGCCTGCTGGAGTACGACCGCGGCAAGATCAAGCAGCACGAGGAGATCTACGGCTTCATCAAGAAGACGCGCGCCGCGCTGGACGCGGCGAAGGGCAAGGACGCCGTCGCCAAGCTGCAGGCGAAGCAGAACAAGGCGATCGTGGCCGAAGGGAAGAAGGTCCACGACATCGACCCCAAGGGTGGCAACTCGAACATCGTCACCGACGAGGACATCATGCTGAACTCGCTGGCGAACGACTACCCGGAGGGGCTGATGGCGGCCGCCGACGGCGACCAGACCGCCATCACCGAGCAGCGCGCCGAACTGGACAAGCGCAGCAAGAAGATCGACGAGTGGCTGAAGCAGCTGAAGTCCGGCGGCAAGACGAAGGGCAAGAAGAAGTAGGTCCGACGCCGCCGTTCAGCGACGGCGCGGCCGCCCGCGGTCCGCGCCAGTCAACCGGCTGACTTAGGACCAGCGCCGCACGAGCCCCCGCGGTCCGCGCCCGCCAATCGGTTGACTTAGGACCAGCGCCGCACGAGCCCCCGCGGTCCGCGCCCGCCAATCGGTTGTCCTCTCCCAGCGAAGCTGGAGAGGAACAAAGTGAGGGGAGCCGATCGCCGCGACGCCCGGGTCGGGGCGGCTGGCGCCGGCAGACGGGCCCTCACCCTGACCCTATCCCGCATCGCGGGCGAGGGAAAACGGTTGGGGTGGGGGCGGAACGCTGCTTCCTGTGGGCGCCCGGTCGGCGGCGCCGACTAGGGCGACGCGGCGGCTTCTTCGGCGGCCGCGGCGGGCTTGCGACCGGCCTCGTCCAGCGTCTTCGTCAGGAAGGCCTTCGCCTCGTCGGTCCAGGTATCGCCATAGGTCTGGGCGTACACCAGGGCCTCCTCGACCGAGCCGGGCTGCGTGCCCGCGACGTTCTCGACGTGCCGGCGAATGCGTCCCAGCACCGCCTTGCCGAAGTGCGCGTTCGCCTTCAAGGCGGCCGTCAGGGCCTCGTGGGCCTTCGCCTGGTCGCCCGCCACGAAGTGAGCGAGCGCGAGGCCCATCTGGGCCCGGCCCCCGCCGGTCTCGGCCTTCACGGCCGGCTCCAGCACCTCGATGGCCTGGGCCGCCTTGTTCTCCTTCATCAGGGCCTTGCCGGCGATCAGCCGCGCCTCGGTACCCACGGCGCCCTCGTCGATGCTGAACACGCGCTGCAGCTCGCTGTAGGCGTCGGCGTAGCGCTCCTGGTCGTAGGCCAGACAGCCCAGCGCGTGCGCCGCACGGATGATCGGCTGCGCCTCGGCCCGGCTGAACGCGTCCTTCACGTTGTCGGCGCGCAGCTTCTCGAACTCTTTCTCCGAGTCCTTGACCACCTCGGCCAGGGCGGTCTTGGCGGCCTCCGCGTCGTTGGCGGACAGGCGGGCCATGCCGATGCCCACGCGCGCGTCGGTCAGCGTCGGATCCAGCGCCAGGGCGGCCCGGAACTCCTTCTCGGCGGCGCCGGGGCGGCGCTGCTCGAACAGGCTCCAGGCGTTGGCCAGCTTCTGCCGGGGATCGGGCGCCTCGGGCACAGGGGCGGTGGCCGCCTCGTCCCCCAGCAGGTGGCACTTCTTGTACTTCTTGCCCGAGCCGCAGGGGCAGGCGTCGTTCCGGCCCGTGCCGGCCAGGCGGGACGAAGCCGCGGCGCGCTCGTCGGCGCCGCCCTCGGCCTTGGCCGCCTTGTCGCTCTTCTTCTGGCTGCTCTTCTTTTCGGGCTTCGTCTCGGCGCTGGTCTCTTCTGGGGGCATAGCCGGCCGTTTTTACTTTCCGGCGAGCACGGGCGCAAGCTCTCCTTTGGCGTGCATGGCGCGAACGATGTCGCAGCCGCCCACCAGCTTGCCGTCCACGTACAGCTGCGGGAACGTGGGCCAGTTCGAGTAGGCCTTCAGGCCCTCGCGCAGCTCGTTGTCGGCCAGGATGTTGTACGAACCGAACTGCACGCCCTCTTCCTTCAGGACGCTGACCACGGCGGCCGAGAAGCCGCACTGGGGCATGGACGGGCTGCCCTTCATGAACAGCATGATCCGGTCCTTGTTGATGGTGGACTCGATCTTCTGCTTCAGCGATTCATCGATCATGTCGGCTACTCCTCGGGCGTGTTGGTCGTCAGGGCCAGGGCGTGGATCTCCGCGCGCATCAGGTCGCCCAGCGCCGCGTACACCATGCGGTGCCGCTCGATCAGCATCTTGCCGGCGAAGGCGGGGCTGACCACGGTGGCGGCCCAGTGGTCGCCGCCGCCGGTGGTGTCGGAGACGGCGACGCGCGCGTCGGGCAACGCGGCGCGGATACGGGACTCGATTTCGTTCGCGGTGATCATAAGCTCTCCTGGAGAGCCGATCGTATAGCACGCTGGTCCGGGCGCTATAATCGACCGGGCGGATGAAGCTAAGCACGCGCGTCACGGTGCTCGCGACCATGTTGGTGGCGCCGATGCTGGGCGGCCTGGGTTACGCCGCCCTGCGGGCGCGGCGCGCCGACCTGGAGGCCGACCTTGCCCGCGAGGCGCGCGAGGTGGCCGAGGCGCTGCGGGCCGGCATCGAGCCGCTGACCGCCGAGACGGCGGTGGCCACGCTGACCGAGCGGGCCTGGCGCGCCGGCGAGCACGACGATGCGTTCCAGCTGGAGATCCTGCGCGCCCCCGATCGTGACGGGCGGTCGTGGCAGACCAGCGATCCCGGCTGGCTGGTGTTGCTGCAGGCGGCCGAGCAGGACGACGGCCCGGTCAGCCGCTTCTTCGAGCGGGCCGACGGCACGCGCGCCTTCGCCATGGCGGTGCCGCTGTACGACGAGGCCAGCCTGGCGCTGCCCCGGCAACACCCGGCCCGCCGGCCGGTGGCGGTGCTGGGGATGAAGCGCTCGACCGACTACATAGGGCGGGCGGTGCGGGCCACGGCGCTGCGCACCTTCCCGCTGTTTCTGGCGGTGGTGGTGTTCCTGGCGGTGGGCGTGCTGCTGGCCTTGCGCAACGGCGTGACGGCGCCGCTGAAGCGCCTGCTGGAAGGAATCGACGAGGTGGCCAAGGGCGATCTGTCGCGCGTGCTGCTGGCCGAGCGAGAGGACGACATCGGGACGATCGCCAACCGGTTCAACGCCATGACCGGCGCCCTGCGCGAGGCGCGCGAGGAGATGGATCGCCACGCCAATGCCCGGCTGGCCATGGAGACGCGGCTGCGCCAGTCCGAGAAGCTGGCCACCATCGGTCAGATGGCCGCGGAGATCGCGCACGAGGTCGGCACCCCCCTGAACGTGATCGGCGGCAGGGCGCGGGCCCTGGAGAAGAAGGCGGGCGATCCGGCCGAGCTGACCAAGAATGTCGAGATCATCCAGGCGCAGGTCGGGCGCATCACCAAGATCATCAAGCAGGTGCTGGACTTCTCGCGCAAGCGCGGCCCCACCGTCACGCGGGTCGATCTGGCGCGGGTGGTGGGCGAGGCGCTGGACGTGGTGGGCGAGACCATTCGCCGGCAAGGCATCGCGGCCGAGGTGCGCACGCCCACCGGTCTGGCGCCGGTGCCCGGCGATCCCGATCAGATCCAGCAGGTCTGCCTGAACCTGCTGATGAACGCCATCCACGCCATGCCGGCCGGGGCGGGGGGGCGCCTGCGCGTCACCATCGAGAGCGTGACCCGCCGCAAGGAGGGGCTGGACCGCGCGCCCGCCGCCGCCTACGCGCACCTGCAGATCTGCGACAACGGCGCCGGGATCCCGGCGCCCGCGGTCCAGGACATCTTCGAGCCCTTCTTCACCACCAAGGACGAGGGGCAGGGGACCGGCCTGGGCCTGACCGTGAGCCACGGCATCGTCAAGGATCACGACGGCTGGATCGAGGTGCAAAGCCCGCCCCCGGGCGAGCCGAACGGCACGTCTTTCTCGGTTTTTCTGCCGATCGAAGCCCCGGCGCTTGCCCCGGCCGAGGCGATCGGCAAGGCTTAAAGGGTTGACCGGCGCGCCCGCCCCTGAAAGATCCGCCAGATCCTCGGCGTCTGAGGTGCGGGCCAAGGCCCGCGTCCTGGTGGTCGACGACGACGCCGCCATGGGCGACATGCTGCGCGAGGCCCTGGAGGACGCCGGCTACGACGTCGAGGTGGCCGGCGGGGGCCGCGCCGCGGTGACGCGCGTGCGCGAGGGCGCCATCGATCTGGTCGTCTCGGACGTGAAGATGCCCGATCTGGACGGGCTGGATCTGCTGCGCGAGATCAAGGCCGTCGAGCCGTCACCGCACGTCATCACGGTGACCGCCTTCGGCTCGATCGACACCGCCATCCGCGCCGTGAAGCTGGGGGCGTTCGACTACATCACCAAGCCCTTCGAGGTCGACCAGCTGCTGCTGTCCGTCGGGAAGGCCCTGTCCGAGCGCGCGCTGCGCAGCGAGGTGGCGCGCCTGCGCGACGAGGTCGAGCGCAGCTACGGGTTCGACAACATCATCGGCCGCGCCCCCGCCATGCAGGAGATCTTCGGCATGGTGCGCCGCCTGGCCGGCTCCTCGGCGTCGGTGCTGGTCACCGGCGACTCGGGCACCGGCAAGGAGCTGATCGCGCGCTCGCTGCACTTCACCAGCCCCCGCCGCCACCGGCCGTTCGTGCCCATCAACTGCGCCGCCATCCCCGACGCGCTGCTGGAGAGCGAGCTGTTCGGGTACAAGCGGGGCGCCTTCACGGACGCGCGGGCCGACAAGGCGGGCATCTTCGTCGAGGCGGAGGGGGGCACGATCTTTCTCGACGAGATCGCCGAGCTTTCTCCCGCTTTGCAGGCCAAGCTATTACGGGTGTTGCAGGACCGCGAGATCCGGCCGCTGGGCAGCAACAGGCCCGACAAGATCGACGTCCGGGTCATCGCCGCCACCAACCGCGACCTGGATCCGCGGCTGCGGCAGGGCTCGTTTCGCGAGGATCTGTACTACCGCCTGAACGTCATCCACATGCACCTGCCGCCGCTGCGCGAGCGGTCGGAGGACATCCTGGCCCTGGCCGATCACTTCCTGGCGGCGGCCACGGCCCGCACCGGCAAGCCCGTGCGCGAGCTGTCCGCGCCGGTGAAGAAGGCGCTGCTCGGGTACCACTGGCCGGGCAACGTCCGCGAGCTGGAGAACGTGATCGAGCGCGCCGTCGCGCTCGCGGAAGGAGACGTGATCGGCATGGACGACCTGCCCGGGAGCATCCGCGAGCGCCGCCGCACCGACACGGACACGCTGGGGGGGGCGCTGGCCCGCGGCATGACCCTGGAGGCGCTGGAGCGCGCGTACATCGAGCGGGTGGTGCGGGCCGAGGGGGGCAACAAGACGCGGGCCGCCCAGAAGCTGGGGCTGGATCGCAAGACCCTGTATCGCAAGCTGGAGGAGTACGCCGCCCAGGGTGACAGCGGCGCCGTCACGCCCATGCCCGACACCAGCAGCACCGGAAACGAGGGCCCGCGATGAGCACCACCGCGCTGGTGCAGAAGATGCGCAACGTCCGCCTGGCCGGCCGCACGTCCTGCCCGCGTGAGCCGCTGGTGTCACCGGTGTCCGGGACGCCCTGCGTGTACTGGCGCCTGCGCATCGTCGAGGAGCTGGACCCCTCGCTGCGCCTGGTGCACGAGATCGCCTCGGAGGAGCCGTTCGAGATCGTCGACGAGGAGGCCCCCGAGGGCGCGGCGCGCATCCGCGTGCTGCCGGCGTCGGCGGAGATCCGCGGCAGCGCCGTCTTGCACCGGCCGGGCAGCCCGGGGTCGCGCGCGGCCGGCCGTTACTTCGAGCTGTCGGGCGAGCTGGGCGTCGAGGAGATCATCCTGCGCCCCGGCGACGAGATCGTGGCCGAGGGGTTGCTGGAAGGCTTCGATGGCGAGGCCGGGCCGTTCCGGGCCCCGGCCCGCGAGCAGGAGCTGCTGGGCGCCCTGGTGCGCTTGCCGGCGCGGAACGCCCTGGGCCCCGTGCTGCTGCCCTGGGCGCTGGGAACGGCGGCGGCGGTGATGGGCGGCATGGGCGTGGCGGCCTGGGCCGCGGCGCGCTTCAACCTGTTTCCCCACCACCTGCGCCACACCATCGCCGCGCCCGCGCCCGAGATGGGTCCGCTGCACACCTTCCGGAAGCACTTCAGCCAGCCCGAGTGACGTTCCCGTCGACCATCCCGGGACCCTAGCCGGGGTGATATATAGGGCGGCCGATGGAGGCTCCCACCCTCTCGCTGGTTCTTCCCATCTTCAACGAGGAAGAGATCATCCCCGAGCTGGACCGCCGCCTGCGGGCATTTCTGGCCGACGTCGGCAGCGGGGTGGGGGAGTCGTGGGAGGTGATCTTCGTCAACGACGGCTCGAAAGACAAGTCGTTGCCGATGCTGCGGGCGCTGGCGGCGTCCGAGCCGCGCTACAAGCTGCTGTCGTTCTCCCGCAACTTCGGCCACCAGCGGGCCATCACCGCCGGTCTGGATCGGGCGAACGGGGCCGCGGTGGTGGTGATGGACGCCGACCTGCAGGACCCCCCCGAGGTGGTGCGCGAGATGGTGGCGCGCTGGCGGGAAGGCTACGACGTCGTGTACGGCGTTCGCTCGCGGCGCCACGGCGAGACGCTGTTCAAGAAGTTCACGGCGGCCGCCTACTACCGTCTGCTGCGCATGATGCTGGGGGGCATCTCCATCCCCGTCGACGCGGGAGACTTCCGGCTGATGAGCCGGCCGGTGGTGCTGACCCTGCGGGCCCTCCGCGAGCAGCACCGCTTCGTGCGCGGCATGGTTGCCTGGGTCGGCTTCAAGCAGACCGCGGTCACCTACGAGCGCCCGGCGCGCTTCGCGGGCGAGACGAAGTACCCGCTGCGCAAGATGCTTCGCTTCGCCATCGACGGCATCACCTCGTTCTCGACCGTGCCCCTGCGCATGGCCATCTGGCTGGGCGTCGTGGCGGGCCTGGTCGCCATGGCGGGCGGCGTGTGGGCGGTGTACGAGAAGCTGTTTGGAACGGGCGTCGTCCAGGGGTGGACCACCATCATGATCCTGGTCGGGCTGGGCTCGTCGGCGCAGCTGCTCATGACCGGGATCCTGGGCGAGTACGTCGGCCGAATCTATGAAGAGGTCAAACGCCGTCCCCTGTACGTGCTCGAGGACGAGGTGAACATGGGCAACGCGAGCGGCCCGCCGCCACGCTCCCCGGGGGGCGGGGCGATCGGATGATTCCCAGGCCGCGGGCTCCCGCGTCCGTCGTCGACGTCTCGGAGCTGGCCCGGTCCGGCGGGCTGCTGGCCCTGGCGGGCGGTTCGGTGGGGCTGGCCGTCGTTCAGCTTCACGGCCGCTGGGTGGATGCCTTCGCGCGCGCGAACACGCTGCCCAGGGGGTTCCGCAACGTGTTGCTGGCGGCGCTGGCGGTGGGCGTAGCCCTGGGCCTGGGCATGGCCCTGGTGCTCTGGCGGGGGGACCGGGACCGTTCGGGGACGCCGCGCCTGTCGCGGGCGGCGCGGCTGGCGGCGCCGCTGGTGCTGGCGGCGTTCGTGCCGGGGCTGATGCGGCCCGATGCCTGGGTCGAACCGTCGGTGGCGCTGACTGTCCTGGCCGCCGCCTTCGTGCTGATGCTGGAGCGTCTGTTCCGCATCCACTTCGATGCGTACGCGGCGCCGGAGGGACCAGCACGGTTCTCTCTGATCAACCGGTGGCGGGCGGCGCTTCGGGTCCGCGTCGATTCGCTGCCGGCCTGGGCCCGACGATACCCAGCGCCGGCCTTCGTCGCCCTCATCGCCGCCTGCTACATCGCCTACGTCTCGTTCTTCGCCCTCAGGAACCACGCCGACTTCAACTCGTACACGTGGGACCTGGGACAGATCGACAACCAGTTCTACAACTTCCTGCACGGCCACCCTTTCCGCTGCCCGGCGCTGATCCGCGAGGGGAACTGGAGCGAGCTGCGGAACCACGCCGAGGTGGCGATGATCTTCCTGCTGCCGCTTTATGCCCTGCACCCGGCGGCGGGGACCCTGCTGGTGCTGCAGGCGCTGCTGCTGGGGCTGGCCGGCGTGTGCGTGTATCGCTTCGCGGCGCGCCGCCTGTCGCCGCCGATCGCCGTCGCGCTGACGCTGGCTTACTACTTCTACCCGCCGCTGCACGGCGCCCAGTTCTTCGACATCCACTTCCAGCCGGTGTCGGCGGCCTTTCTGCTGGCGGCCATCGACTTCTTCGATGCGCGGCGGATGAAGCTGTTCGTGCTGTTCTTCGTCATGGGCATCACCTGCCGCGAGGACATCTCGGTGGGCACGGCGGTGTTCGGTCTGTTCCTGATCGCCACCCGCCATCGCCCCAAGGTGGGCGTGATCATCCTGGCGGTGTCGGTGGCGTACTTCGTGCTGCTGCGCTTCGCGGTGATGCCGGCCTTCGGGCAGTGGGGGTTCGCCGAGCACTATCACCAGCTGTTCCCGGCCGGCGAGCACAGCTTCGCCGGCATCGTGAAGACGATCCTCACCAACCCCGTCTACACGTTCACCACGCTGCTGACCGAGGAGAAGCTGCGCTATGGGCTGCAGATCCTGCTGCCGCTGGCCTTCTTGCCGCTGCGGCGGTCTCACCTGGCGCTCAGCGTGGTGGCAGGCTCGTACTTCACCATCCTGACGGACTACGGGCCCACGCACGACATCGGCTACCAGTACTCCGGCTACTTCATCCCCTACATCTTTCCGGCGGCGGCGCTGGCGCTGGACGCCATCCGGCGCGGCCCCCACGGGCTGGCCCGTCAGCGGGCGGCGGTGGCGGCGTTGATCGCGGGCACCGTCATCACCACCACCCACTGGGGGGCCATCCCGCCCCGCGAGCACTTTCACGTCGCCTACGGCAACTTCAACTTCGCCCCGCCCACCCAGCAGAACATCGATGAGCAGCGCTACATCGACGAGCTGATGAAGCTGGTGCCGCGCGACGCCATCCTGGGCGTGACCGATCGCGAGATGCCGCACGTCTCGAACCGCATCGAGTGCTGGAACATGTCGACCGGCTATCAGGGCATCGACTACATCCTCTACACGACCGACCACCCCATCTCGACCGAGCGCGAGCAGTACGAGGCCGCGTTGCGCGCCGGCTACACCGTCGCGGCCCAGCGCCCGGGGCTGGTCCTGCTGAAGCGGCCGGGGCTGGCCGGACCAGCGACGGGACCGGTCAAATGACCGCCGGCGAGGCAGAGCCCGTGTCCGGGCCTCCGGCAATCGAGGTCCCCGTTGCCGAGGCGGCGCCGGAGCGCGGCCGGCGGACGTTGCCCGCCTCGCGCCTGATCGTGCCCGCGTTGACGCTGGCCCTGGTGGGGTTGTCGCTGGCGCTGTTCTGGCGCCTGCTGGCGCTGGACCCAGGCACCCGCGACGACTTCTTGGCCGGCAATGCCCTGAACGCCGCGGCGCGGGCGGGGATCCTGCGCTGGGCGCTGCTGGGGGCGGCCCTGCCCCTGCTGGGGATCGTCGCCGCCGTGCTGGCGCGCGGTGATCGCGCCACGGTCCGGATCGAGCCTCTGGGCGACATCTGCGCGCCGCTGATGCTGGTGTGCTTTCTGCCCATCATGTTCAGCGTCCGCTTCAGCCACGCCAATCCCCTCGGTTACCTGCTGGTGCTGGGAGCGTTCGGCCTGCTGGCGCAACCGATGCTCCGCCGGTCGGCGGTCACCGTGCAGCGGCTGCCCCCCCCCACCATCGTCGAGGCGATGAGTCATCGCCTGCGGTCATCAAGCCGGGTTTGGCCCGTGTTCTGGATGGTCCTGGTGGTGCTGGCGGCCGCCGGATACGCCGCGTACTTCTCGTTCTACTCCATCCGCAACCATCACCGGCTGGCCACGACGGCGTTCGACCTGGGCATCTACGACAACCTGATGTTCAACGCCATCCACGGCCACCCGTTCCGGGCCACCGTGCTGTTCCCGCTGACGGACGGCGGAAACAACCTGGCTTCGCACGCCGAGTTCGGCGTGCTGTGGTTCATCCCCTTCTACCTGCTGCATCCCGGCCCCCAGCTGCTGCTGATTGCGCAGTCCACGCTGCTGGGCTTCGCCGCCGTGCCGCTGTACCTGTTCGCCCGGACCCAGGTGTCGCGCCCCATGGCCGCCGTCATCGCCCTGGCTTACCTGTGCTTCCCGCCCCTGCACGGACCGAACTTCTACGACTTCCACTGGCTGACGCTGGCACCGTTCTTTCACTTCTGGCTGTTCTGGGCGATCGCCACCCGCCGCAAGGTCCTCACGGTGGTGATGATCGTCATGCTGTTCTCGCTGCGCGAGGATCTGGCCGTCGATCTGGCCGGGCTGGGACTGTTCCTGCTGCTCACCGGGATCCGGCCCCGGCTGGGGTTGTGGTTGACGGCCGCCTCCGTGGCCTGGTTCGCGGTGGACCGCTTCGTCATCATGCCGCTGGCGGGGTCGTGGTACTTCCAGAACCTCTACAGCGGACTGTTTGCCGACGGCGTGTCCTCGTTCGGCAGCGTCATCAAGACGATCCTGACCAACCCGCTGTTCTTCGTGACCACCCTGATGACGCAGGCAAAGCTGGAGTACGTCCTGCACATGCTGGTGCCGCTGGTCTTCCTGCCCCTGCGCCGCTTCTCGCTGGTGCTGCTGCTGCTGCCCGCCATCTTCTTCACCATCATGACGACGGGGTACTCGCCCACCATCGCCATCTCGTTCCAGTACACGACGCACTGGACGCCCTTCGTCTTCCTGGCCACGGTGCTGGCGCTGGTGGTGCTGGCGCGCCGGCCCGACGGCCGGGCGGCGCGCTGGGCGGCCCTGGCCACCGTGGTGGTGGTCCTGGGGGCCGACAGCTACACCTACGGCGCCATCTTCCAGCACGAGGCGTTCGTGGGCGGCTTCAGCCGCATTCCCTTCACGATGTCGCCCACCGAGGAGCGCCGGTGGAAGGGGATGCAGGACCTGGTGGGGATGATTCCGCCGAACGCCTCGGTGGCGGCGACGGAGAACGAGACGCCGCACATCAGCACCCGAAAGAACGCCTACCCGCTGCGGGTGGTGCCCGTTCCGGTCGACTACATCCTGGTGGGCCGATCCCACATCGGAGACCTGTCGCGAGCGTTCCTGAACGCCGCGCTGGCCAAGCCGGACGAGTACGGTCTGCTGGCCGAGCGCGACGGCGAGCTGTATCTGTTCAAACGTGGCTATTACAGCCCGGCCACGGCGGCCGCCACCATGGCGGCGCGGCGCGCCCTGGGCATTCCCTGACGCTGCCGCGGGCGGCGTCCCATGACGGAGCGGGCGGGGTATTTCCACGCTGTTTCCGGGCGTGGTGACGCGCGTCGCCCCCTCGACAGGACGCCTGTTTCCCCATAGAAACTCGCCTATGGCGAATACGTTTGGCGCGCGCTCGACGCTGAAGGTGGGAACGAAGGAGTACGAGATCTACCGGCTGTCCGTGCTGCAGAAGGCAGGCATCGACGTCAGCCGCCTGCCCTTCTCGTTGAAGGTGTTGCTCGAGAACCTGCTGCGCCTCGAGGACGGCAAGGTGGTGAAGGAGGCCGACATCCGGGCCCTGGGGAACTGGGATCCGGCGGCCACCCCCTCGATCGAGATCGCGTTCATGCCGGCGCGGGTGCTGCTGCAGGACTTCACCGGCGTGCCGGCCGTCGTCGATCTGGCCGCCATGCGCGATGCCATGCGACGGGGCGGCGGAAACCCCGGCCTGATCAACCCGCTGCTGCCGGCCGAGCTGGTGATCGACCACTCGGTGCAGGTGGACGAGGCCGGTCACGCCAACGCCTTCTCCCTGAACGCCAGCATCGAGTTCGCGCGCAACCGGGAGCGCTACACCTTCCTGCGCTGGGGGCAGTCGGCGCTGCACAACTTCGCCGTGGTCCCGCCCGACACGGGCATCGTCCATCAGGTCAACCTCGAGTACCTGGCCCGCGTCGTGTTCACGGCGAAAGGCGCCAACGGCCAGACCCTGGCCTATCCCGACTCGGTGGTGGGGACCGACTCGCACACCACGATGATCAACGGGCTGGGCGTGCTGGGCTGGGGCGTGGGCGGAATCGAGGCGGAGGCGGCCATGCTGGGCCAGGCCACCTCGATGTTGATCCCACAGGTGGTGGGCTTCCGCCTGCACGGCAAGATGCGCGAGGGCTCGACGGCGACCGACCTGGTCCTGACCGTCACCGAGCGCCTGCGCAAGAAGGGCGTGGTCGGCAAGTTCGTGGAGTTCTTCGGTCCCGGCGTGCCGGCGCTGTCGCTGGCCGATCGCGCCACCATCGCCAACATGGCGCCCGAGTACGGCGCCACCTGCGGCTTCTTCCCCGTCGACGCCGAGACCCTGCGCTATCTGCGCTTCTCGGGGCGCAGCGACGAACAGGTGGCCCTGGTCGAGGCGTACGCGCGCGAGCAGGGGCTGTTCCTCGACGCCTCGTCGAAGGAGGCGGTCTACTCGGACGTCCTGGAGCTGGACCTCGCCACCGTGGAGCCCAGCGTGGCCGGGCCCAAGCGGCCGCAGGACCGCGTCCCGCTGTTCTCGACGAAGAAGTCCTTCGCGGACGCGCTGCCTTCGCTGATCAAGCCCAAGAAGAAGGACGCGGCGAAGGAGGTGGCGCCGGCCGCCGCGCTGTCGTCGCCCGAGCTGAAGCACGGCTCGGTCGTCATCGCCGCCATCACCAGCTGCACGAACACCTCGAACCCGTCCGTGCTGGTGGCGGCCGGACTGGTGGCGAAGAAGGCCGTGGAGAAGGGGCTGACGGTGAAGCCGTGGGTGAAGGCGTCGCTGGCGCCCGGCTCGAAGGTGGTGACGGAGTACCTGAACGAGGCCGGGCTGACGCCCTACCTGGACAAGCTGAAGTTCAACCTGGTCGGCTACGGCTGCACCACCTGCATCGGCAACTCGGGGCCGCTGCCCCTGGAGATCTCCGCCACCGTCGAGGACCGCGATCTGGTCGTCGCCTCGGTGCTGTCGGGCAACCGCAACTTCGAGGGGCGCATCAACCCCGACGTGCGCGCCAACTACCTGATGTCGCCGCCGCTGGTGGTGGCGTTCGCGCTGGCCGGACGCATCGACATCGAGCTGGACAAGGAGCCGCTGGGCACCGACAAGGCCGGGCAGCCGGTGTTCCTGAGGGACATCTGGCCGTCGAACGACGAGGTGGCGGCCACCGTGAGCGCGTCCGTCAAACCCGAGCACTTCCGGTCGAGCTACGCGGTCGTCTTCGAGGGGGACGAGCGGTGGCGGAAGATGGACGTGCCGAAGGGCGAGACGTTCGCGTGGGACGCCAGCTCGACCTACGTGAAGCACCCGCCGTACTTCGAGAACATGGCCCCCACGCCCTCGGCCGTGGGCGACATCAAGGCGGCGCGCGTGCTGGCGCTGCTGGGTGACAGCGTCACCACCGATCACATCTCGCCGGCCGGTTCCATCAAGAAGGACGGCCCCGCCGGCAAGTATCTGATCGCGCACGGCGTGGAGCCGAAGGACTTCAACTCGTACGGGGCCCGCCGCGGCAACCACGAGGTGATGGTGCGGGGCACGTTCGCGAACACCCGTCTCAAGAACCTGCTGGCGCCCGGCACCGAGGGGGGCGTGACGCGCCACCTGCCCGACGGCGCGCTGATGTCGATCTTCGAGGCCTCCGAGAAGTACATCGCGGCCGGGGTGCCGCTGGTGGTCCTGGCGGGCAAGGAATACGGCAGCGGTTCGTCGCGCGACTGGGCCGCCAAGGGGCCCAAGCTGCTGGGCGTGCACATGGTCATCGCCGAGAGCTACGAGCGCATCCACCGTTCGAACCTGGTGGGCATGGGCATCGTGCCGCTGCAGTTCCTGCCCGGCGAGAGCGCCGCCAGCCTGGGACTGACCGGCGAGGAGACGTTCGAGACGGTGGGGCTGCCGGGCGCGCTGGCTGGAAACTTCGCCGCTGGTCGCCAGGTGAAGGTGCTGGCCACCGCCGCCGACGGGCGCGTCACCGAGCTGAGCACCATCCTGCGCATCGATACGCCCCAGGAGGTCGCCTACTACCAGCACGGCGGCATCCTGCCGTACGTGCTGCGGCAGCTGATGCAAACGGGCGCGCGCGCCTGACCGGCGTGACGTGATGGTTCAGCCGGGCAAGACGACCGCCGGAGCGGCTCCGGCGGTCACGCCGCTGGCGCTGCCCGCCGTTACTTTGCCCAGGATCCTGGCCAGCGGCACGCACCCGCGCTGGTACGCGGCGGCCACGGCGGATCTGCACGCCTTGCTGTCGGATCACCTGCACTGCGAGCGCAAGGCGGCCGAGAACGCGCTGTCGCTGGTGCGCCGGTATCCGCACCGGGGCGGCTCCGTCGATGCCCTGGGACGCCTGGCGCACGAGGAGACCAGCCACGTGGTCCAGGTGGCTGGCTTTCTGGCGCGCCACGGCTGGACACCGCGCGCAGACACCCCCAACCACTACGCCCGCGGGCTGTTCGCGCTGGTGCGCGATCGTGAACCGCTGCGCCTGCTGGACACCTTGCTGGTGGCCGCGTTCATCGAGGCGCGCTCGCACGAGCGGCTGCAGCTGCTGGCGCACGGCTTCGCCGCCGATGGCCAGGCCGAGCTGTCGGCGTTCTATCAGGTGCTGGCGAACGCCGAGGACCGCCACGCAGAGATCTTCCTGGAGCTGGGTGCCGCCCTGGTTCCCCCGGACGCCTTCGCCGCCCGCCTGGAAGAGATGTCCGTGCGCGAGAGCGAGATCCTGTCCGCTTTGCCGCACACGTCCCGCGTGCATTGACGGCGTCGCGCTTCGCCTCCCATCGGGTGAGTCGCTAGCCCGGCGGGCGCAGGCGCCCCTTCATCTGAGCGCAGGCGCTGCAATCCGACGACGCCCATCGCGCGTCTGCGGAGGCGATTCTTGGGCCGTCGCGCGCTCGCGCCAGGCGAAGACGATCCTCGCCCCTGTTTCGTTACGCAAAACACGCCGAATCGAAACAATCTTCGGAGTTTTCTCGCGCTACTGTCAGGCCGTGGGGAGCTGGAACCCGGGGGGGGTCGGAGGTCAGCCTAGCGGTTGGCCTCCGACCCGGGGGCCTTCACAGGGGACACGCCGCGGCGGTCACTGAGCCCCGTACACGGAGACGATGTTCGCCTGCACGGCATCGTCGGCGGCGTCGGACGCGTAGCCGGTGGTCATGACGCCTTCGAACCAGTTGGCGCGGGCCGCGTCGCTGTTGTCGCCGCCGATGCCCAGGCCGATGCCGCCCTGTTTTCGCATCGGGTTGTAGCGGGCGCTGGGACGCGTGCCGTCGAAGGCCGTGATCAGCCCGCCAGCGGCCGCGTTCCCTTCCTTGATGGTCCAGCGGTTCGCGCCCGCCGGTCCCCCCTTGACCATTCCGGTGACGTAGGGCCAGCCGGCGATCGACGGGTTGCCCGCATAGGAGACCAGGTTGCCCGCCCACAGACCGTTCTCCAGGTCGGCCATCACCCAGGGGCCGTTTCCGGCGCCCCTGCCCCAGATCGTGCAGCTCCCGAAGTAGATGGCCTCGACGGAACCCTCCCCGTCGTCGTTGTTGGTGGTCTCCATGTTGCCGTAATCCATGCAGCAGCCGGCGTTGTAGACACTTCCGGCGACGACCATGTACTCCGTTTCGGGGTCGTCCCCCGTGGCCGTCCCCTTGGGCGTGTCGTTCCGGTAGCCGACGCCCGCGAGGATGTTGACGCCGTAGACCTTGTTGCCGCCCAGCATGATGGGCGCCGCCTTCGCGTTGGCCTCGTTGTCGGGGGTGGCCTTCGCCTGGCCGGCAGGAGCCACGGTCAGATGGTTCCCGTGAAGGGTCTGATCGTAGATCACCGAGATGGTGCAGCCGTCGCTGCCGCAGAAGGCGTCCTGGTCGGCCGCCTTGGCCAGGCCGCCCACCGCCACCGGGCCGATGACCAGGCTTTGGCCATCGGCCCGCCTCACCTGGTACAGGGGACCGCCGTAGTCCGCGTACAGGGCCCGCACGGTGCTGTGCGCCGCCACGCAGGGATTGCCGTCCTTCTCGTAGATGTCGCAAGGGCCCCCGGAGAAGACGACCGCCGTGCCGCCGCCGGCCCCGGCCGTGCCGCCGGACGCCCCGGCCGTGCCGCCGGACGACCCACCGCTGGCTCCGACCACGCCGCCCGTGCCCCCTTGCGTACCCCCGGTGGCGGGGGGAGGCGTCTCTCCGATCAAGTGTCGCTGATCGAGGCAGCCGCCCAGCAGCGCCAGTTGCACGACGCCGAACAGGACAGTGCCGCGACGCCAGTAGCTCGTGTGGTGATTGGTCATGCTCCCTCCGTGTCCTGGGGCTTCCGCCCCTGACAGCCCTGCGCCGACGAACGTCACGGGCGCAGGCGCGCGCGCGCCTCCCCGGCGTGCGGGCCGCCGGGGAACTGCGCCAGGTAGCGCCTCAGGACGATGCGGGCGCGCGGCTCGTCGCCCAGCCGGGCGGCGCACACCGCCTGGCCCCACAGCGCCCGTTCGCCCCACGTGCCGTCCGGGTGGGCGTCCCACACGATGCGATAGTCGTCCAGGGCGGCGGCACAGTCCTTGTCGGTCGCCAGCTCGGCGCGGATCAACCGCATTTCGCGATCGCGCGCCGTCGAAGCGAGCGTCAGGCGCGCCAGGATCGCCCGGGCCTCGGCGGCGCGCCCGGCCACCAGCAGCGCATCCACGCGCACGGACAGCGCCTCGTGCTCCAGGATCCCCGAGGGAAAGCGCTGCGCGTATCGATCCAGCTCGGCCAGCGCGCCGTCGCTGTCGTGGGCCTGGCGCAGCCGCACCAGCGCCCGGCTGACGAACTGGCTCTCCTCGGCCAGCTGGGCGGCGGGCGGCGCGGACGCCGGTTCGTTCGCGGCGCGCAGGGGGCGGGGCGCGCCGCGCCCGCGACCAGCGACGGGCGGTCGCGAAGGCTGGGGCGCCGTCAGGGGACTGGGCGACGGTGGGGAGCCGGCGGGGGCGACCAGGGGCAATTGGCTGACGGCCGTCGCCACCTCGCGCCGGGTGCTCCCCCCCGCGGTGGCCACGCGCCGGGGCGAGGCCGTGGCTGGCTGGGGCGACGGCGCCGCCGACGGAGGGCCGATCAGGCGGTGCACCATCGTGCCGGGCCACCGCCAGGTGCCGGTCGCCGCCATGGCGCCGGCCGACAGTAGCAGCCCGGCCACGAACGCCCAGCGCAGCGGCAGCGCGGGCCGATGTACGGCGGCGGGGCGGGACGGGGTTCGCCCGGCCAATCGGTCCCACACCCGCTCCAATCGCTCGGCGTTCAGCGCCTCGGGCAGGGCGGCCCGACGGATCAAGGCACCGGCGCGCTGCTCGTGGCCGGGGCCCCCCGCGTGGGCAGCACCGCGGGGGACCAGCGCCGTCAGTCTGACGAGAGGCTCGTCGCGGTGGTCCCCACCGGCGGCTCGTCGATGGTCCCCGGGCGGGAATCCCTGCGATGATGGTGGCTTCTTCACGGCTCGTTTCTCGCTTCCCATCGGGCGAACGCCTCGATCAGCTTCTCGCGCCCGCGCGACACGCGCGCCCAGGTGTTGGCCAGGGTCGTTCCGGTCAGCACGGCGATCTCGCGACAGGGCAGGCCCTCCAGCTCGAACAGCACGACGGCGGTGCGGTACTTCTCGTCGAGCTGTTCCAGGATCCGGTAGAGCAACAGCGCGGCCTGCTTGCGCTCCAGCGCTTCGGCGGGGGTGGCGTCCCGGTCGGCGATCTCGGCCAGGTCCCCCTCTGGTGTGCGCGCGACGCCGAACGGCCACAGCCAGGCGCGCCGGCGCCGCCGGCGGCGGTGCGTCTGCACGACGCGGATCGTGATCTCGTGCAACCAGGTCGAAACCTGCGCGTCTCCGCGAAACTCGGGCAGCCTTCGCAAGGCGACCAGGAAGACGTCATGAACGATGTCATCGACGTCGAACCCAGGGCCGGCCAGCCGCGCGGCCCAGCGCGAGACGCGCGCCGCGTGACGTCGATAAACGCTCGCCGGATCCGCGTCGTCCGCGCCGTGCCGGGGTCCTGCGCCGTCGCCGGCCACCGCCGCCCGCGCCAGGGCCAGACCGTGGCCCCCGCTGACCAGTTCGGGGGTGGCAGCAGGTCCAGCCTCTCTTTCCCTTTCCGGTTCGCCGGGATGACGGATGATGGGTGACAAGCCCTTCATTGGTGTCCCTCGCGCCGGCGCCCTGACAGATTTCTTCCGGCCATGGGTCCGGCCCTGCTCAGCGAGCGGCTCCCCAGCCGGCTCCTACGCGCAGAAAGGCGTCCAGCACGGGCAACCGCTCGGTCTGGGGCGAGGCGCTGTCGACGACGGCGTCGTGGCCGATGGGCCACAGGGACAGCGCCACCTCCAACCACGTCGCCCAGGCGCCACGCCTCCACACCGTGCGGAGCCCTGCCGACGCCCCCGGATCCAGGGCCCGGGCGCTGTGATTGACGGCGAAACCAACGCCTTCCAGGTCCAGCCAGGCCAGGCGGGCGGTCGCGAAGCCGCGCAGCCAGCCCCCGCGCGAGCCCCCCGCGCCGCCGGTCAGGTCGCGTTCGAGGCCCAGGCCCAGGATCCATCGCCTCCACTCGCCCTTGCCCCCCTGCAGGGTGAGCTCGCGGCGAGACAGCACCTCGGCCTCGGCGCGCAGCGCGTTTGATGAGCCGCCCAGTCGCAGCCAGGCCGTCGCCAGGCCATCCGCCACGACCGCCGGACTGTCGAGCGCGCTGCCCAGACCGAAGGCGAGCCCGGCGCCCCAGGCGGCGTCGGCCCGCCGCGGAGGTGGGAGCGCCACGACCTGGACGTCGGCGACCGGCGCCGCCGGGCGGGGAAGGGGCGCCAGCTGGGCGGTCGAGTACGCGGGATGGACGTCGCTGAGCCACACGGCCACGGACACGGCCACGGCCGCGGCCAGGTCCTCGCACGCGTCGGTCCGCGAGAAGCGGCGGGTTCCCACCACCTCCCCGCCGGCGCGCTCCAGCACGATCACCAGCTCGGCGCCGTCTTCCGTCAGCCGCGCGCGATCGACAGCCTCTTCGCCGGCGTCGGCCGGCTGGGGGACCAGCTCACCCAGCCGCGCCGTCACCTGCTCTGGACGGGGGCAGGCGGTGGTGCCCTCTACGTGTACGGCGGTCGCGAGCAGCAGCGCCGGCAGGACCTCGACCAGCATCTGCCGCTCATAACACTTTTGACGGAATGACGGACGCCGTCAGACCTTCACCCGCTTCCAGCCTCCGCGCCGGAACAGCAGCACCGACACCACCGCCACCGCCGAGAAAGCCGCGGTGATCGCGGCGAAGGCGCCCGGGGGCCCGAAGCCCAGCAGGCGCGACAGCGTGTACGCCAGCGGCAGCTCGCCCAGCCAGAAGCAGCCCAGGTTGATCAGCGTGGGCGTCAGGGTGTCGCCGGCACCGTTGAACGCCTGCGACACGACCATGCCGTACGCGTAGAACGCGAACCCCACCGCCACGATCCACAGGCAGCGGCTGCCGTAGCTGGCCACCACCGGGTCGTCGGTGAACAGGTGCACGATGCGCGTGGACAGCAGCACGAACAGCAAGCCCACGGTCCCCAGGAAGAACAGGTTGTAGAGGGCGGCGCGCCACACCGCCTGCTCGGCACGCCCGGGATTGCCGGCGCCCAGGTTCTGCCCCACCAGCGTGGCCGCCGCGTTGCCCAGGCCCCACGACGGCAGCAGCGCGAACAGGATGACCCGGATCGCCACCGTGTAACCCGCCACGGCGGCGCTGCCGAACGTGGCCAGGATGCGCACCAGGCCGACCCAGCTGGTCATGCCGATCAGCATCTGCACCACGCCCGTGCGCGCCACGCGGAAGATCGTCCGCAGCGCTTCCGGATCGACGCGCAGGTGGTCGCGGCGGACCACCAGCCGGCCCTTGCCCCGGTACAGCGACCACAGCAGGAACAGCACGCCCGTGCCGCGCCCGATGGTGGTGGCGACCGCGGCGCCGGTGACGCCCAGCCGGGGCATGGGGCCCACGCCGAACACCATCACCGGCCCCAGCAGGATGTTGATCCCGTTCGCCAGCCACAGGGTGCGCATGGTGATGGCGGCGTCGCCGGCGCCGCGGAAGGCGGCGTTGATCAGGAACAGCAGCACCACGGTGACGCAACCGCCCAGCATGGTGCGCGCGAACGTGCTGCCGGTCCGCAGCACGCCCGGGGAGGCGCCCATCAGCGCCAGCAGCCGGGGCGCCGCCAGCGCGCCCGTGACGCCGATGATCGCCGCCAGCACCAGGCCGATCAGGATCGCCTGCACGGTCGCGCGCGCTGCCCCGGACGGATCCTTGCCGCCGATTCGCCGGGCCACCAGCGCGCCCACGCCCATCGAAAGGCCGACCGACACCGCGTACATGACGGTCAGCAGCGATTCGGTCAGGCCCACGGCCGCCATCGCGTCGGCGCCCAGCTTCGACACCCAGAAGATGTCGGCCACCGCGAACAGCGACTCGCCGATCATCTCGATGACCATGGGGATCGCCAGCAAGAAGACGGCGCGGCCCAGGGGCAGGGCGGTTAGATCGCGGCGGGAGCCGCCCATGGCTTCGCGCACCAGGGGCCAGAAGCGCTCGCGCGCGGCCGGGTCATGGCTCGGTCCCCGTTTACCTTCGTGCCGATCTTCCTGCCGATCTTCGTGCCGATTTTGGTGCCGATTTTCGGTCGTTCCAGACTCTGGCGCTGTCATCGGTCCTGTCGCTCCTCTCTTCCCTGCTGAGAGGCCGGCGCGCCACGATCGTCAGGAAGGACGACCCGGCCCGCCGGCCGGCGTCGTCTCCTTGCGTTTGCTACCGCGAGACGAGCCCGGCCCGTTCCGTCGAAATGACGGTCGAACGGACGCAAAGCGGTCGCGGTGAACGCATCGTGGAAACCAAAGTAGAGGAAACGGGCCCGGCTGACAAGCGGCTTTTCGGTGTCGGTGGTCAGCGGCGCCGGGCCGGCGCCTCGGGCCGCTCGCCTGCGTCCGGCCCGGGCGCGCCGGCGGACGCGCGCTGGTAGGCCAGCCGACCGCCGATCACCGTGGCCTGCACCGCCAGCTCGGCGTCCAGCAGGACCAGATCCGCGGCGGCCCCCGCGCGCAGCAAGGGGCCATCGGCGAGGCGGCCCAGGGCGCGGGCGGGGACCGCCGTGGCCAGGTGCACCGCGCAGGCCGGCGACAGCCCGGCGAAGCGGCGGGCGTTGCGGACCGCCTGGTCCATGGTCAGCGTCGCGCCAGCCAGCGTGCCGTCCTCGAGACGCGCCTCCAGACGCGCGCCAGCGCCGGTGGTGATGACCGGCCGGCCTGCCAGCGCCGTCACCGTGCCAGCCGGCGTTCCGGCAGCGGCCACGGCGTCCGTGACCAGCCCGAAGCGCTCCGCCCCCTTGGCACGCAGGGCGATGGTGAACGCCGCCGGGTGCGTGTGCACCCCGTCGGCGATGGCCAGCGCGGTCACGCGATCGTCGCTCAGCGCCGCGCCGGTGGCCCCCGGCGCCCGGTGGTGCAGCGGCGACATCGCGTTCCAGACATGAGTGGCCAGCGTGGCGCCCGCGTCGACGGCCGCCGTGAACATCTCGAACGAGGCGTCGGTGTGCCCCAGGCTGACGGCGATGCCCCGCGCGCGCAGGTGTGTGATCAGCATCAGGGCGTCGCGCCGCTCGGGGGCCACCGTCACCAGGGCCACGCGCGAGGCGTCGGCCAGCTGGCTCAACAGGCTGGCGGTCGCCGCCTCGATCGCCGCGCGATCGTGCGCCCCGGCGCGTGCCGGCGACAGCAAGGGACCCTCCAGGTGCAGGCCCAGCGGGCGCGCTGACAGCGGGTCGACCCGGGTGGCGGCGCGCGCGACGTCGAACGCGGCGAAGCAGCGCCCGTACCGCGCCGCCGGCCGACTGACCAGCGTGGGCAGGAACGTGGTGACGCCCGTCGCGGGGAGGCTGCGCGCCAGCGCCAGCAAGGCGGACGGATCGTCGGCCACCTCGTGGCCGAAGCCTCCGTTCACCTGCAGATCGATGAACCCCGGCGCGACGTAGTCAGCCCGCAGCTGGCGCGCCGGCAAGGACGCCGGGTCGGGCTTCTGCAGCACACAGGCGATGCGCCCGCCCTCCACGATGACGGCGCCCTCCCCGGCAGGACCGGCGCCGTCCGCACCATTCAGGATCGTTCCCAGCAGCGCCAGGGGCTCGTCGTCGAATGACATCTGGTTGCATTCTAACCAGCGCGACGGAGGGCGGCGGGGCAGCACCGCTGTGATCACGGATATCCGGCCATGTCGACGTCGCGGGCCGGCGCATATACTGGCGCGCGCGTCCGTCTGGACGCCAAGGAGGCTCGATGAGGTCGTTCCCGAATGTGCTGTTCCCAGGCGCCGCGCTGGCCTGCCTGCTGGCGCTTCCCGCCTGGGGGCTGCCGGCCGCCGCGCCGGCCGGCGCCACCCCCGCCCCGGCCGTCCCGGCGGGCAAGACGACCCCCTCCGTTCCCAGTCAGGAGACGACGATGAAGAAATCCGGCGAGGCGTTTCCCTTTCCCGTCGACGAGAAGATCTTCCCCAACGGCCTGCACGCGTACGTGGTCCACTACGACTCGCCCGGGCTGGTGGCCTATTACTCCGTGGTGCGCACGGGCAGCCGCAACGAGGTCGAGCCGGGCAAGTCGGGCTTCGCCCACTTCTTCGAGCACATGATGTTCCGGGGCACCGACAGGTACCCGCAGGAGGCGTACAACAGCGTCCTCAAGCAGATGGGCGCCGACTCGAACGCCTACACGTCGGAAGACATGACCGTGTATCACATCCTGGCTGGCAAGGCGGCGCTGCCCAAGATCGTCGAGATCGAGGCCGATCGGTTCCAGCACCTGAAGTACTCCGAGCCCGACTTCGAGAAGGAAGCGCGGGCGGTGCTGGGCGAATACAACAAGGGGTCGTCGAACCCGCTGCAGAAGATGTTCGAGTCGCTGTACGACAACGCGTTCGTCGCCCACACGTACAAGCACACCACCATCGGCTTCCTGGAGGACATCGAGGCCATGCCGCACGAGTTCGCCTACTCGCGGCAGTTCTTCGATCGCTACTACCGGCCGGACAACGTGACGCTGCTGATCGTGGGCGACGTCGACACGGCGGAGGCCTGGAAGCTGATCGAGGACGCCTACGGCGGCTGGAAGGCGGGGCCGCCCCGGCCCGCGGTGCCGCCCGAGCCGGCGCAGACGAAGGAGAAGACGGCGGCCCTGGGCTGGAAGGGGGCCACGCTGCCCCAGTTGCTGGTCGGCTATCACACGCCGGGCTTCTCGACCACCAACGTGGACCTGCCCGCGCTGGACGTGCTGGCCGAGCTGGTCTTCGCCGAGCGGGCGCCGCTGTATCGCAAGCTGGTCATCACCGAGCAGAAGGTGGAGTCGATCAACGGGTCGAATGACTCGCACGTCGACCCGAACCTGTTCACCATCCTGGCGCGCGTGAAGAAGGCCGAGGACCTGCCCTACGTGGAGAGGTCGGTCAGCGCCGAGTTGGCGCGGGTCGCGCACGAGGGCGTCGACGACAAGACGCTGGGCGAGGTGCTGTCGCACGTGAAGTACGCGTTCGCGGCCCAGCTGGCCACCGCCGACAAGACGGCCAACGTGGCGGCGCAGTTTCTGGCGCTGACGGGCCGGCTGGACGCCATCAACTCCTACTTCGCCCTTTACGACAGGGTCACGCCGGCGGACGTGAAGCGGGTGGCGGCCCAGTACTTCCAGCCCAAGAACCGCACCACCGTCACCTTGCAGGCCGACAAATGACGGCCGGCCGCGCGTTCGTCCTGACGTTGGCGATGACCGGGGCGCTCGGCGCCGGCGCGGTGCGGGCCCAGGCCCCGGCGGCGGCGCCGGCCAAGGCACCTGGCAGCCGGCCGGCGGCCAAGGCATCGGCTCGCCCTGCAGAGAAGCTCACGGGAAAGGTGAAAGGCATGCGCACCGTATTCGTTCCGTCGCCGATGAGCCCGCTGGTCGCGTTGCGGGTGTTCTTTCAAGTGGGCTCCGCGGACGATCCCACCGGCAAGGAAGGCCTGGCGGCGCTGACCTCGGACGTGATGGGTCAAGGCGGCACCAAGAAGCGGACCTATTCCGAGGTCCTGGATGCGCTTTATCCGCTGGCGGCGCACATCCAGGTCATCGGGGACGTCGAGTCGATCGTGTTCGAGGGGACCGTGCACCGGGACAACCTGGCGGCGTTCGCCGATCTGCTGGTCGAGCAGATCCTCGAGCCGCGCTTCGCCGACGAGGACTTCACCCGCCAGCGCCGGAACGCCCTGGACTTCGTGACGAAGTCCCTGCGCGGGAACGACGACGAGGAGCTGGGCAAGCACGCGTTGCGGGAGCTGATGTATCCGGGGCATCCCTACGCGCACCCCACGCCCGGCACGGCAGCCGGCCTGGGCGCCATCACCCTTGACGACGTCAAGAAGTTCTACGCCGGCCACTTCACCCGCGATCGCATCATCATCGGCGTGGCGGGCGGTTATCCGCAGGGCTTCGCCGAGTCCTTCGCGGCCCGCTTCGCCACGCTGCCGGCCAAGGCGCCGCCGTTGCCGGCGCTGCCCAGGCCGCCGGCGCAGAAGGGGGCCCAGGTGCTGATCGTCGAGAAGGAGGCGCGCGCGGATGCCATCTCGCTGGGCTTCCCCCTCTCGATCACCCGGAAAGATGCGGACTTCTATCCGCTGACAGTGGCGCGGTCGTATCTGGGTGAGCACCGGACGTTCAACGGGGTGCTGATGAACCGGCTGCGCGGCGACAGGGGGCTGAACTACGGCGACTACGCGTACATCGAGAACTTCATCCAGGACGGCTGGTCGACGTTCCCGCATCCCAACGTGCCGCGGCGCCAGCAGCACTTCGAGATCTGGCTGCGGCCGGTGCCGCCGGCGAACGCGCTGTTCGCGCTGCGGGGCGCCGTGCACTACACGCGGCAGCTGATCGAGAAGGGGATCCCCGAGGAGGGATTCGAGTCGACGCGGCGGTTCCTGCTGAACTACGCGGACCTGTGGACCCAGGACGTCTCCCGACGTCTGGGCTACGCCATCGATGCCACGGTGTACGGCAAGGATCTGGTGGCGGAGCTCAAGGCGCGCCTGCCAAAGATGACGAAGGCGGACGTCGACCGCGCGGTGAAGAAGCACCTGCAGATGGAGCACTTCTCGGTGGCGATCGTGGCGGACAAGGCGGCCGAGGTGAAGGCGCAGCTGGTGAGCGGGCAGCCGACGCCCATCACCTACGACACGGCGGGCACGCCCCCGGCCATTCTCGAGGAGGACAAGCTGATCGAGAAGGAGCCGTTGCCGGTTTCTGCGGCCAGTGTGCGGGTGGTGCCGGTGGCGCAGATGTTCGAGAAGTAGAGATCGATTGGAAGATCGACTGGAAGATCGATTGGAAGATCGATTGGAAGATCGACTGGCAGATCGATCGCAAGGTCGCTCGCGAGGTCGCTGGACAGATCGATCGCGTGGGAAGACGAAATGAGGAGCGGCGGCTTGCGGGGGCGGCTCCGTTCTCTTCGGCGGGGGGCGGCGCCTGCGTTCGCTCGCTGGACGGGGGCCGCTTGAGAACGAAGACGAGGTCAGCGGTGGGTCAGGTGGCCGTCTTCCAGCTCGGCGGTTCGGCAGGGCAGGGACGCGGGGACGTGGGGGTCGTGCGTGACGATGATCAGCGCCAGCCCCGCGGACTGCAGCGAGGCGAGCAGGGTCAGGAGCTCGGTGGCGCGGGGGCGGTCGAGGGCGCTGGTGGGCTCGTCGAGGAGCAGGAGTGAGGGCTGCATGGCCAGGGCGCGCGCGATGGCGGTGCGCTGCTGCTCGCCGCCCGACAGGTGGCGCGGGTAAGCGTGGGCGCGCCCGGCCAGACCGAAACGGTCCAGCAGCGGCTGGGCCCTGGCCAGCGCTTCCTGGCGGGCGAGCTTCGCCACGTGCAGGGGCGCCTCGATGACGTTCTCCAGCACGGTCAGGTGCTGAAACAGGTTCCATTGCTGAAAGAGGAAGCCGACCTGACGGCGCAGGACGGCCGCGGCGGGCGGTGGCGAGTCCGGGTCCAGCGTGTGTTCGCCGACGCGCACCCGGCCCGCGTCCGCGCGGTCCAGCCCGTTCAGGCAGCGCAGCAGCGTGGTCTTGCCCGAACCTGACGGTCCCATGATCACCAGCGCCTGACCCGCATCCAGGGACAGCGAGACGTCGTGCAGAATGGCGCGGCCCGACAGATGTTTTCGCAGGTTCGTGGCCTCGAACAGCACTGCGGCATTCTAGGCCGGCGCCTGCGCGCCGCGGGCAGGGTTCTGGCGGAAACCGCGCCGGGTGGTGATGGCTAGGCCGGCGGGCGCTTCTGGCCGCGCTGCAGCCAGGCCACCAGGCCCTGGGCATTCAGGTCCAGGTCCGGCCCCAGCACACGCTCGACGGTCGCGCCGGCGTCCGGCAGGCCGTGCCCCGCGGCCCGGTCCGACAGATAGTCGCGCAGCGCCGCGCGAATCCGGCGCTGCTGCTCTTCCGGCCCCGATGAAGCGGCCGCCTGTTGCTGGGCCAGCGTCACGAACCGCTCGATCTGTTCCAGCAGCGCCTGGCCCAGCCGGGGCACCTCGGTGACGCGGCCGAAGTGGGTCAGATAGGCCGCCGCCGGGGCCAGCTCGACGATGCGGCGGACGGACTGCATCAGCTGCGCCGGATCGAACTGGGTGGGTGTGGTGGTCGGCACGATGAACGCCCCGGCCGCCGTATCCAGCTCCCGGTAGGACAGGCCGAAGGTGTCGCCGGTGAAGACCGCGCCTGGCTGGTGAGCGAACAGGATCTGGTGGTGCAGCGCGTGCCCCGGCGTGTGCAGGATGGTCAGCTCGCCGCCGCCCACGGAAAGGCGCTGGCCATCCGTCGTGGTGCTGACCCGCGGGGCGGGAACGGGCACCAGCGCGCCGTACAGCTTCCGGTAGGCCTCGTCGCCGTAGACCGCGATGGTCGCCGCTTCCAGGCGCGCCGGATCGATCAGATGGGGCGCGCCGCGCGGGTGCACCAGCACGCGCGCCCGGGGCAGGTGCGCCAGCAGCTCCCCGGCGCCGCCGGCGTGGTCCAGGTGGACATGCGTCAGGAACAGCCAGTCGATCGATTCGGGCGTCAGGCCCAGGGCGGGCAGCGCCCGCAGAACCAGCGGCACCGAATGGTTCGTGCCGCTGTCGATCAGCACGGCGCGGCCGCCGCATTCGTAGACATGGACCGATGCGAACCCGGGACGGACGTACTCTGCGTCGACGGTGGTCACGCCCCCCGGATGACGGAGCCAGGCCGCTGCGGTCATGAACCGACCCTAGCATCCCTGGCGAGGACTGACTTCGCCTCACCCGGTCCCTGTCGCTCGTCCTCGCCGCCGACGAGACACGCCTGGCGGTCAGCGATCGGGCGCGCCGGCGTCGCTGCGGGGCGTGGGGCTGTGGGCGGGGGGGAGACCGCGCAGGAAGGTGTAGATGGCCGCCGCGTCGATCGGGTCGATCTCCCGAAACATCGGCATGGGCGGGCGCAGCTTGCGCCCGTCCTTGGCCACGCCGGTCTGCAAGGCGCGCCTCAGGTCGTCGGCGCTCCAGCGTCCCAGCCCCGTCTCGTCATCGGGCGTGAGGTTGCGCGAATAGACGGTGTCGCCCTTCGGCTGGTGCAGCGCCACGCCTCCCGTCAGCGCGCCCGGTCCCTTCAGCTTCTCGGCGGAGGCGCCCAGGCCGTTGGTGTGGCAGTCGACGCACGCGTAGACGTACGCTGCCAGGTAGCGACCATACTCGGCCGTCGGTCCGCGCGGCGGCGCCGCCAGATGCGCGTCGCCGCTGGGGTCCATCCCCGCCGCGTAGGCCAGCGCCAGGATGCCGCCCACGGCCATCTTCGACGGCGGCACCGGCGCGGCGGCGGGCGTCGCCGCCATCGACGGATCATTCGAGCGCATGAAGCCGATGATCGCCGCCACGTCCTCGTCGGCCAGGTGCCCGAAGCGGGGCATGGTGGCGGCGTAGTAGTGGTCGCGGCGAATCCCGTTGCGCAGCAGCCGGGCCAGCTCGCCGTCCGACCAGGCGCCCACGCCGTTCTGGGGATCGGCCGTGATGTTGGGGGCCCACACCTCGCCGATGAAGGACGGCGCGCTGGTCACGCGGGCCCCCGTGGGGCGGGTGCCGCCCGGGCCCGCATGACAGTCGAGGCACAGCACCCGGAACAGGCGACCCCCGCGGGCGACCTCGTCGGGCGCGGTGGCGCGCGTGATGGGGGAGGGGGGCACGTCGAAGACCCGGTTCACGCGATGAACGGCGAACCCCACCAGCGCGGCGACCGCGACCAGGACGAGGAACACCACCAGGGCGAAGGCGCGCGCGACGGTCGACATGAAAGGCGCGCAGTCTACACCGCGCCCGCCAACCGATGGTCAGGGCTGGCGGCGCCAGGCTCAGGCGCCGGCCAGCCGCGCCTCCCAGGCCCGGGCCAGCCGGGCCAGCGGATAGCTCATCGCGAAGTACAGCGCCGCGCAGGCCAGGCCCGGCAGCAGCCAGCCGCGCGTGTCCACCGCCGTGATGGCCATGCGCTTCGTCAGCTCGACCACCGTGATCACCGAGACCAGCGAGCTGTCCTTCAGCATGGCGATGAAGTCGTTGGTGATGCCGGGCAGCGCCACCCGGAAGGCCTGCGGCAGGACGATCCGACGCAGGGCCAGCCGCCGCGACATGCCCAGGCTCAACGCCGCCTCCATCTGGCCCACCGGCACCGACAGGATGCCGGCGCGCTGAATCTCCGCCTCGTACGCGGCGTAGTTCAGGCCCAGCCCCAGGATGGCGGCGCCGAACGCGTCCAGGCGCAACACCGGCGCCAGGCCGTAGTACAGCAGGTACAGCTGCAGCAACACGGGCGTGCCCCGGAACAGCTCGATGTAAGCGGCGGCCAGGCGGCCCGCCCGGGGCAAGTACAGCCGGGCCAGCGCCAGCCCCAGGCCGAACGTCACGGCCAGCACCATCGCGCCGGCGGAGACCAGCAAGGTCACCAGCGCCCCCTGCAGGAACAGCCAGACGTGGCGCGCGCCAAACGTCGCCACCGGGCCCGGGCCGGCCGGCGCCGCCAGGGGCCCCGGCGCCGACTCCAGACGCGTCTGCCGGGGACCATCGATCCGCCAGCGCGCCAGGATGTCGCGCAGCTGATGGGAGGCGATCAGCTGCGCCAGGGCGGCGTCCACGGCGCCGCGCAGGGCCTGATCCTCGCGCCGGAACGCGATCGCGTACGCGCCGTCGCCCACGTCGCCCACCACGCGCACGGTGGGGTGTCGGGGCGCGTAGCGGTCGACGATGATGTCGTCCAGCAGCACGGCCTCGGTGCGGCCCCGCTCGAGATCGATGAACGGCTCGTCGACGCCCTCGTAAGGGACGGCCTGCGCGCCGGCGTCCAGCAGCGTCTGCCAGGCCTGCGTGCCGGCCAGGGTGCCCACGCGGCGTCCCCTCAGCGACGCCAGATCGGTGACGCGCGCGTCGTCTCGCCGGGCGGACAGGCGCAGCGTGAAGAAGAAATACGGCCGCGAGAAGTCGACCCGGGCCAGGCGCGCCGGCGTCACCTCGATGCCGTTCATCGCCACGTCGAAGGTTCCCCGCTCCAGCGATGGAATCAGGTTGGGCCAGTCGTTCTGCACGAACTGGGCGCGCACGCCCAGGCTGTGCGCCAGGGCCGCGGCGATCTCCGTCTCGAAGCCGATCAGCGTGCCCGGGTGCGCGGGATCTTCGAAGGCGTACGGCTCGCCGCCTTGCTGATCGCCGCCCCACCGCAGCACGCCCGCCGCGCGCACGCGGGCCAGGCTGTCGTCGATCGAGGCGGCCCGGGCCGGCGGAGCGGCCAGCAGCACCGTGGCCAGCACGAGCAGCGGCGCGGAGCCGCGGCCGGGGCGACGAGACGACATTCCGGCCACCTTACGCTCCGGAAGGCGGGTGGATCAAAGAAGGGGCGCGCTTCATGATGCGTGGATGAAACCACCGGAAGCGGCTGAAGCGGCTGACCTTGGGACCCAGGCCGCGACGCTCAGCGGCGTCCTGCCCGGCGCCGAGCCGTTGCCGGCGCCGCTGGCCGCCCGGCTGTCGGCCGCGCTGGCGTCGTTCGGTCCGGGCTACGTGCCGCGCACCCATCACCGCGACCGCGCCGGCCGGCCCCGCTTCACGAACCGGCTGGCGCTGGAGGCCAGCCCGTACCTGCTGCAGCACGCCCACAATCCCGTCAACTGGTTCCCCTGGGGCGACGAGGCGTTCGCCGAAGCCCGCCGGCTGGCCCGGCCGGTGTTTCTGTCGATCGGCTACTCGACCTGCCACTGGTGCCACGTGATGGAGACCGAGTCGTTCGAGGACGAGGAGATCGCGACCTTCCTGAACCTGCACTATGTGGCGGTGAAGGTGGATCGCGAGGAACGGCCCGACGTGGACGCCGTCTACATGACGGCGGTGCAGAAGCTGACCGGGTCCGGAGGCTGGCCCATGAGCATGTGGCTGAACGCCGAGCGGCAGCCGTTCTTCGGTGGCACCTACTTTCCGCCACGTGACGGGGCCCGGGGCGCCCGCCATGGGTTCCTGACGATCCTGGGCGAGCTGGCGGCGACGTTCCATCGTGAGCCGGAGCGCGTGGCCCAGGCGGCCCAGGCGGTCGTGCAGGTGGTGCGCGAGGAGATGCAGGGCAACGCGGCCGCGTCGGCCGCCGGAGGCGCGGCGGCGCCCGGCCGCGAGGTCATCGCGGCGACCGTCGACTCCTACCGGCGCGCCTTCGACGAGGTGAACGGCGGCCTGCGCCGCGCGCCGAAGTTTCCTTCCAACGTTCCCGTGCGCCTGCTGCTGCGCCACGCCCGCCGTACCGGCGACAACGACGCCCTGCGCATGGCCACCGTGACGCTGTCGAAGATGGCCGCGGGCGGGATGTACGACCAGCTGGGTGGGGGTTTTCACCGCTACTCGACGGACGCGGTCTGGCTGGTGCCTCACTTCGAGAAGATGCTGTACGACAACGCGCTGCTGGTGACCGCCTACGCCGAGGCGTTTCAGGTGGCGGGGCGGCCCGAGCTGGGGCGGGTGGCGCGCGAGACCTGCGATTACGTGCTGCGCGAGATGACGGACGCGGCGGGCGGCTTCTACTCGGCGACGGACGCCGACTCCGCGGATGAGCAAGGGCACCTGGAAGAAGGGCTGTTCTTCGTCTGGACGGAGGAGGAGCTGCGGCGCGTGCTGAAGGCAGGGCGGGTCGACGACGCGACCATCGAGCTGTTTCTGCGCCACTACGACGTGCGGCCGGGGGGCAACTGGGACGGGCACACCATCCTGAACGTCCCCGCGCCCGACGAGGCGACCTGGTCGCTGCTGGCGCAGGCGCGGGCCCTTCTTTACCAGGCCCGCGCCCGCCGCCCAGCCCCGCTGCGCGACGAGAAGATCCTGGCGGCCTGGAACGGCCTGATGATCTCGGGCCTGGCGGTGGCGGGCCGCCTGCTCGACGAACCGCGCTACGTGGCGGCGGCGGCCCGCGCCGCCAGCTTCGTGCTGGGCACCCTGCGCGACGGGGCAGGCGCCCTGCAACGCAGCTGCAAGGACGGGCGGGCACGACAGCTGGGCTTCCTGGACGATCACGCGTTCGTGACGGCGGGCCTGCTGGACCTGTTCGAGGCGACGGCGGACGTGCGCTGGCTGGAGGAGGCGCTGCGGCTGGCGCGCCAGACCGAGCTGCTGTTCGCCGATCCCGCCGGTGGCTGGTTCATGACCGGCGCCGCGCACGAGGCGCTGATCGCGCGCGAGCGTCCCGCGTACGACGGCGCGGAGCCGTCCGGGACCTCGGTGGCCATGCGGAACGCGGCGCGGCTGGCCGTGTACACCGACGACGGCACCTGGCGCGACGTCGCCGCGCGCGCCTTCCGGGCGCACGCCGGCGTGCTGACGGAGCGGCCCATGGTCATGACCGAGGCGCTGCTGGCCCTGGACTTCTTCCTGGACGAGCCGCGCGAGATCGTCGTGGTGTGGCCCGACGGGGCGGCCGGTGACGCGGCCCCGCTGCTGGCGGTGCTGCGGCGGACTTTCATCCCCGCCGCCGTCATGGCGGTCGGCTCGGAGAGCCAGGTCGCGGCCATCGCCGCCACGGCGCCGTTCGCCCGCGAAAAGGTCCCGCTTGATGGAAGACCGACGGCGTACGTGTGCCGGCAGGGGCGGTGCCAGTTGCCCGTGACGGACGCGGAGGCCTTCGCGGCGCAGCTGCTGTAGCGGGGCCGCGAAGCGCGGAAGGTCGAACAGGCGCCGCGCCGGCTTCAGCGCCGGGGCGGGAACAGCACCCGTCGCAGCTCGCCCGGGGGGCGCTGGAAATGGCGGCCCAGCGCCTCCAGTACCGCCGCGGACAGGCGGCCGCCGGGGGGGCGATGCACGTCGCGCAGGAAGATCGCGTCGGCGAGCGGCGAGGGCGTTGCGGCGGCCGGGGATGGCCGTCGCGACGCCAGCGCCACCCGCATCAGCGCGTGGTACGACGCGATCCAGGGGATCCACGGTTCGCGCTCGCCCCCCGTCTCGCCCGCCACGTCGCTTCGGCCATTGCTTCCGCCGGGGAGATCGTCGGCGCGGCTGCCGTCTTCGGGAAGGCGTTCACCTGCGTCCTGGCGTTCGCGTCCCGAACGATCACGTTCCCGCGCGGATTCGTCGTGGCCCCGGGGGGCGCCGCGGTCGCCGGAACTGACCACCGCGGCCTCCAGGCAGGCCACGCGCCGTTCCAGCTCCGGCAGTCCGAGCAGGTCCAGCTCCCGCAACGCGCCCGGGAACTCCTCGGCCAGCGCGCGCATGGCCGCCGGCGACGCTCCTTCGGCCGTGTCAGCGCCCTTCGTCACCGACGAATCCTTCGCCCTTCTCCAGCGCGCGAGCAGGCGGTATTTCCGCAGCAGCGCCGCCAGCGCGGCGGGCGTCACCGAGGCTTCCGTGTCCTTCATGCCCGCACCTGCCGCAGCGCCTCGGCCACGTCGGCCGCCAGCGCCCGGCGCCGCGCCGCCAGCTGCCGCGCCGTCCGGCCTCGGGCCCGCCAGCCCAGGTGCCGCAGCGCCGTGCCGACCTCGTGCAGGCTCTCGGTGAACCGCAGCGCCGCGTACCCTGCCAGGGGCGCCAGCGCCAGCGAGGCCAGCGCCCACCCCGCCCCCCACAGCTTCCCGATGATCCCCGCCTCGATCAGCCAGCCGGCCACGATGAAGATCGCGCCGCCGATCATCTTCATGGTCCCCAGCACGTCCTCGTCCTTCGTCGCCTTGCGCGCCACGATCTTCGTCAGCCGGTAGGCGGGCCAGGAGATCAGCGCGCCCCACATGGCCAGCGGCGCCGTGACCGCCATCCGGGCGAAGCCGGCGGCCAGGCGGGCCGGCGGCACGCGGGGCAGCTCCAGCGCCCACGGGTCGTCGACCCCCATCGTCTCCAGCAGCTGCGCGAAGGCGCGCACCTCCTCGGTCAGCCGCCGCAGCCGCCCGGGATCGGCGGCGCGCAAGCGCGCGTAGGCGTCCAGCAGCTCGCGCGTGCGGGCGCGCTGGCGCTCGGGGGCGTCGTCATCGGGCGCCTCGGCGGTCCAGCTGGCGACCCGCGCGACGCCGGCCAGCAACTCGCGCGTTTCCGCCTGCAGCACCAGCTGGTCCAGGCGGGCCCGGATCTCGTCGGTCAGGGCCTCGATGGCCGCGCGCGGATCCACCGCATGACCGGGCAGATACGGCGCCAGGTCGATGGGCGGTCCCACCACCAGGTGCAACGCCGAGCGGAACCGCGCCGGGTCCTGATACCGGCTGCCCACCGGCACCAGCACCGGCGGCCGCCGCTGCGGCGCGCGCGCCGCCTCCTCCGCCGCGCCCAGCGCGATGCGCGCCGCGCCCGTCTTCAACGGCTTCAGCCGCGGCTCCGAGTGCGACGTCCCCTCGGGATAAAGGGCCAGGTCGTCGCCGGCCGCCAGCGCCGCCCGGCAGCGCGCGAAGGTCTCCTCGTTGCGCGCCACCGTGTCGACGGGACCGGTCTCGGCGGCGTCGCGCAGGCGGAACACCGGCAGACAGGCGAACGCTTCCATGGCCAGCCGGCCGAACGGGTTCCCCCACAGCGTGCTCTTGGCCAGGAAGCGCACGGGACGCCGCAACGTCACCCGCATCGCCATGGGGTCCAGCAGCCCGTTGGGATGGTTCGCGACGTAGATGGCGCCGCCGGGCGGGGGCAGGTTGTCGCCGCCCGCCACCGTCCGCCGGGGGTAGTACAGCTGCACGGCCGTCTCCCCCATCCAGCGCAGCAGCGCGGCGGCCAGCTTGCCCACAAGCGTGCGAGATCCTTCGAAGGTTTCCCGGTCGATCTTCTTCGAGGCCTCGCTGGCGGCCCTGCCCATGGCGGCATGATAGCCGACCGTCCGGACCGGTCTGACCGCCCGCACGGGCGAGTGTCATTGAATCATCGCTTGACTTTGACTATGAACGCGGCCCAATGCGCCTTCTTCCCCACGACAAGACCTTCTTCCAGTTCTTCGAGCAGCACGGCGCGAAGACCGTCGAAGGGTGCCGGGCCCTGTTGACCCTGATCGAGAGCCCGGCCGATCTGGAGGCGCAGTCGCAGCGGGTGGCCCAGATCGAGCAAGAGTGCGACGACATCACCCACGCGGTGGTGGCGTCCCTGCACAAGACCTTCATCACGCCGCTGGATCGGAACGACATCTACCGCCTGATCACGCGCATGGACGACATCATGGATCTGGTCGAGGCGGCGGCCGACCGGTTCGCGCTGTACGAGATTCATCGAAGCACCCCCGACGTGGGCGAGCTGGTCCGGGCCCTGGTCAGCAGCGCCGAGCACGTGCGGGACGCCGTCTCCGGCCTGCGCGACATGAAGCAGGCGCCGGCGATCCTGCAGCACTGCATCGAGATCAACCGGCTGGAGAACGTGGCCGACAAGATCCTGCGCAGCGCCCTGGCGCGCCTGTTTCGCGAGGAGAAGGACCCCATCGCCGTCATGAAGTGGAAGGAGATCTTCGAGACCCTGGAGTCGGCCACCGATCGGTGCGAGGACGTCGCCAACGTCATCGAAGGCGTCGTGCTGGAGAACTCGTAGTGTTCATAGTCGTCGCGATCGTCGTCATCGCGCTGGCCTTCGACTTCATCAACGGGTTTCACGACGCCGCCAACTCGGTGGCCACCGTGGTGTCGACGCGCGTCCTCACGCCGCGCACGGCGGTGCTGTGGGCCGCCTTCTTCAACTTCATCGCCTTCGTGGTGTTCGACCTGCACGTGGCGAAGACCATCGGCAAGGGCATCATCGCCCCCTCGGTGGTGGACGACGCGGTCATCATCGCCGCGCTGTCAGGGGCCATCCTGTGGAACCTGATCACCTGGTGGTACGGGCTGCCCTCCAGCTCGTCACACGCGCTGATGGGCGGCCTGATCGGGGCGGGCGTGGCCAAGGGCGGCTTTCACGTGGTGGGCGTGCCGGCTGTCACCAAGACGGCCATCTTCATCGTGGTGTCGCCCGTCGTGGGCATGGTGCTGGCTTCCCTGCTGATGATCCTGTCGGCCTGGGTGCTGCGGCGGAAGACGCCCGGGCGTGTGGACCGCTGGTTTCGCCGCCTGCAGCTGCTGTCGGCGGCGCTGTTCAGCCTGGGCCACGGCGGCAATGACGCCCAGAAGACGATGGGCATCATCTACGTGCTGCTGATCTCGAAGGGGTACCTGTCCCTCGACGCCAGCGTGCCGGTCTGGGTGGTGCTGCTGTGCCAGCTGGCCATGGGGCTGGGGACGCTGTCGGGCGGGTGGCGCATCGTGAAGACCATGGGGATGAAGCTGACGAAGCTGAAGCCCATCGGCGGCTTCTGCGCCGAGACCGGCGCGGCGCTGATGCTTTTTCTCGCTGGCCACCTGGGCATCCCCGTGTCCACCACCCACACCATCACCGGCGGCATCGTGGGCGTGGGGTGGGTGAACAACCCGGCCGGCGTGCGCTGGGGACTGGCCCTGCGCATCACCTGGGCCTGGGTGTTCACCATCCAGTCGGCCGCCATCATCGCCGCCATGGTGTACGGCCTGCTGCGCCTGGCGGGCGTGGGCCCGCACTGAGCCCGGCCGTCAGCCGACCAGGCGCAGGCGGCGGGCCAGGGCGGCGCGCACGCCGGTGCCGCGGGCGTTCTTGCTCCGGCCGCGGGGCGGTTTGGGAGGCAGGGGGGCGTTGACCGGCGCGGGGCGCACGCGGGCCACCGCGTCCACCGCCAGGCGCAGGCGCAGGCCCGTCAAGGTTTCCAGCGCGTCGCCCTTGCGGCGGGCGGCCCACAGCTCCAGCTCGGGATCGCCCTCCACCTCCAGGCGTAGCTCGATGGTCTTGCGCTTCAGCTGGCAGCGTACGGCGCGCACCAGGCGGCCGTGCGTGCGATCCAGCGCGTCGGCCAGGCGCAGCAGCGCCGCCAGGTAACGGATGCGCTTGCGCGTCCGCCGGGGCAGGGCGCAGAAGGCGGCGTGCCGGCGCAGCCCCGGGCGCGTCCGCCGCGCCGGCGGCTCCGCCTTGCGGTGGTAGCGCGCGGTCAGCGCCATGATCTCGACCTCGTCGCGCGAGAAGCCGGCCATGCCCGCCGTCTCGATCAGGTACTGGGCGTGCTTGTGGTGGCCGGACGGCGAGATGTGAAACCCGATGTCGTGCAGCAGCCCGGTGTACTCCAGCAGCTCCTCGTCCTCTTCGCCCAGCCCGTGCACCTCGCGGGTCTGGTCGAACAGCGACAGCGCCAGCCGGGTCACGTGCTGCGCGTGCGGCTCGTCGAAGTGGCAGCGACGGGCCAGCTCCATCACGCTCCGCCGCCGCAGGTCGGGGAACTCGTCCACCAGCAGGATGCCGGGCCGGTGGGTGACGATGTAGTCCGCCACGATCCCCTCGCGCAGCGCCGTCTCGGACACCACCGCCTCGTCGGCGCCCGTCAGCTCCAGCGCCGTGCGCAGGACGATGGCGCCCGCCAGGATGGTGTCGGCGCGGCGCGCGTCGACGCCCGGCAGCTTGGCGCGCTCCTCGTGCGTCATGGTGGTCAGCCTCTTCTCGACCTCCTCCAGGGCCTTCAGCGTCAGCTTGCGGGCGCTGCCGTTGCCGCCCTGCTCGCGCGCCACCATGGCCGCCAGCGCCGAGGCGGTGCCCGAGCTCATCGACACGAAGTCGAAGCCCATCGACTGCACGCGCGCGATGACCGGCTCCATCATGCGGCGCAGGCGCTCGCGCAGGGCGCTGATCTCCCGGGCCGTGGGCGGCTCGGAGGCGCCCCATTCTTCCGTCACGCGGATGACGCCCATCTTCAGCGAATCCGCGAAGTACAGCTCCCGCGCGTCCGCGAGGATGACCTCCATCGAACCGCCGCCCAGGTCGAACAGCACCGTGCGCTTGCCGTCCAGGTCCAGCGAGCCCCGCGCGCCCAGGTAGATCAAGCGCGCCTCTTCCTGTCCCCGCACCACCTGGATGTCGACGCCCACCTCGTCGCGGGCCGCCCGCACGAACTCGCCGCCGTTCTGCGCCTCGCGCACCGCGCTGGTGGCGATCGCCACCAGCGCGTCGGGCTGGTGCCGGTCGGCCAGGCGGCGCAGGTTGGCCAGCGCCTCCAGCCCGCGCTTGAACACGGGGGGCGGGATGATGCCCGAGCGCAGCGAGCCTTCGCCCAGGCGCACCATCTCCTTGGCGCGATCGAGCACCTCGAAGTGTCCCGTCGACGTCACCTGAACCACGATCAGGTGAAACGAGTTGGACCCGACGTCGAGCGCGGCGATACGCATGGCTCAGGTCATGGTAATGCCTGAATCGTGGAGGCCGGGCATCAAAACCGTGACACTTTCGAGATTTTCCCGGCCGAACCAGGCTGCGGCGTAACATGGGGCCGGTGAGCATGCCCGCCGCCCCCGACGTGCGCGCCGTGGGCGTGTCGACCCTGCACGGCTTCGCCCGCGCGCCCCGCATCAACGCCTGGATCTACGGCAAGCTGAGCGCGGGCGTGCGCGGCGACGTGCTGGAGATCGGCGCCGGCATCGGCAACCTGTCGCGGCTGATCCTGGCGGACGTGACGGCGGCGGGCGCTGCTTCTCGCGCCGCCTTCACCGACGCCGACCCCGAAGTGCTGGCGGTCCTGCGCGCCGAGCTGGGTCCGGCCGCACAGGCCGCGCTGATCACCACCTGGGATCTGCAGGAGCCGCCCCCGCCGGAGGTCGCCGCCCGCCGGTTCGACACCATCGTCGCCGTCAACGTGGTCGAGCACCTGGCCGACGACGTGGCCGCCGTGCGCGGCCTGGCCCAGCTGTTGCGGCCGGGCGGGACGTTGCTGCTCTACGTGCCGGCCTGTCCGCGCGCCTTCTGCGCGCTCGACCAGGCGCTGGGGCATCACCGCCGCTACACCCGCGCCTCGCTGCAGCGCCTCCTGGACCAGGCCGGCCTCGTCGCCGCGCCGCCCCGCTACATGAATCGGCTGGGCCTGCTGGGCTGGCTGTGGCAGGGCAAGCTCCTGCGCCGGCGCGCGCTGGCGCCGCGCCTGATCGGCGCCTTCGAGCGCGTGGTGCCGCTGGCGCGCCTGCTGGACGCGCTGACAGCGCCGCTGCCCACCGGCCTGGGCCTGGTGGCGCACGCGCGACGGCCCGGCGCCGGCGCGCCACCGTCCAGGTAGCGTCGACGTGCGGGGCCGGCTGTCGGCGTCAGTGGTTCTGACCCAGCACGTCCGCCTCGACCGTGACGGTCAGCTCCTGCTTCCCGGTGACGATGCGCCTGGTGGGAAACACGGTCTTCTCGGACATGTGGTACGGATCCAGGCGCCGCGTCCGGCCGTTGCCGCGCAAGGTGTCCAGGGCGGCGCTGGGCAGCTCGGGCAGCAGCCGCCCGCGGGTGGCCACGCCGTCCTCCAGCGTCTGCACGCCGACGACGATGGCCGACGACGGGTAGTACTTCGTCAGGGCGTCCAGGTACCCGGACAGCGTCTCGGGCGCGGCCACGTCGGGACGCGTGAAGGCGCCGGAGGTCACCTCCAGCTTCAGCGTCTGGCCCGCCACGCCGGTCGGGATGGGCACCCGCAGCGCCTCGCTGTACTCGGGCCCGTCGTACGGTCGCAGCGTCACGTCCACCGTCACCGGCTGGCCCGCCCGCGCCCGACCGTCGCGCAGGCGGGTGCCGACGATCTCGACCAGATCGCGCCGGAAGGCCAGGTCGATGTCGACGTCGATCTGCTCGAGCACGACGGGCTGGAACGGGTTGGTCAGCAGCTCGCCGACGGCCCGCACGCCACGCAGGCTGGCCAGCAGCGACGCCGTCACGCCGTCGGCGGAGAAGAACTGATCGCGCAGCGCCAGCGCCGGCTGCCCGCGTAGCTTCACCCGCGACAGGATGTCCATGGTCATGTCCACGGGATCGGGCTCGGCGTCGGCGATGGCGCTGTTGGCGACCAGCGCCACCAGGGCCGGCGTCAGGCGGCGATGGCGGGCGATCTCGGCGTGAAAGACGCGCGGGGCGGCGTTGGGCGCCTTCACCCGGATGGTGACGGGCACCATCGTCACCCGGGCCGTCAGATCTCCCACGATGCAGGCCTTGCGGTCCTGCACCAGGCCGCCGATCTCGGCCACCGGCGACGACAGCTTGATCGACTGCGCCAGGCTGGGAAGGATGGCGTGGATCTCGGCGTCGACCAGCGGCAGGTACAGCTCCCCCGAACCGAGCATGGGATGACCGAAGGCCACCACGGTGTCCTTGTCGACGTAGGTGACCGTCCCCGTCCCCACCACGCTCATGTCGCCGCGCACCAGCTCGACGCCGATGGCCGAGCCCGGCTCGACCAGGCCCGGTCCGGCGTCGGCTCGGCGCCCGCCGCCGCCGGCGCGCACCGGCACCAGGCCCAGAGGGCGTAGCGCGCGATCCATCTCGGCCACGGTGCGGTCGTCGAAGCCCGCCACCGCCAGGGGAATGGCCACGGGCCGCAGCTGGGACCCCAGGCCCTCCGCCGGCAGCGCGGCGGCCGACCCCCCGAAGGCAGCACCGAACGCGGCGGACAGCTCGCCCGACGAGGAAGGGAGCGGCGTCCCGTCGGCGCCCCCCTCGGCCAGCGTCAGCGCGTGCAGGCCCCCACCCAGCGCCGTGCTGTGCAGGGGCGCCGCGCGACGCGGGCGCTGGCGCTCGGCCAGCATCGATTCGATGGGCGTCACCCCCGCCAGTGGTTCCTTGGCGAAGTTCCAGCCGTAGGCGACCGCGCCGATCAGCTTGCCGTCGATGTACACCGGGCTGCCGCTCATCCCGGCGGCGATGCCGGAATGCTCGAGACGGGGGTCCTCGGCGCGCACCAGGATGACGTCCAGCTTGGGCAGGAAGTTGCGTAACACCGAGACGACCCGGACCTTGAAAGGCTCCGGTTTGCGGCCCTGAAAGACGGTCAGCGCCTGGCCCACCATCCCCGGCCGAACCTCCGACAGAGGCATGATCGGCGGGGGCGGACCGCCGGCCACCCGCGTGCGGGCGGGCGCCGCCTGGGGGGCCGTGGCGGCCGCCAGCGCCGTCCCACCAGACGAAGAGGCCCACAGGGCGAGAAGCGCCAGCGTGGCGACCACCCGGGCGCCGCGCCATGTCAGGTACCGCCCCACACCAGTCGGCGACGCCCCCTCGATCCCCCGATCGGCCTCGGGACCTTTGGCGGAACGTCGTGGACGCCAGGGCCGTACCAAGGCCGGCGATCGTACCACGCACTGCGCCCGCGTCGCCCGCGTTGACAGTGGCGCGGCCAGGTCGGATATTTGGTGCTCGGCCCCCGTTCCGGGGTGCCGCGTCCCCAAGGAGGCGCCCCGCAATGAAACTCGTGTTGGCCGGCTTCATTCTTCTCGTCGCGACCATCGCCGTGGGCGTGGGCTGTGGGCCCAAGGAGACCTACTGTTACGAGGACAAGGAAACCTGCGCGGCGAAGGCAGCCGAAGTGAAGGCGGACGCGATGTACATGCCCGAGGCTGATGCCGAGCAATCGACCGGGCACTGCTTCGACAACGCCGGCAACGACGTCCCGTGCCCGGGTTGATGGCGTGAACGGCTAGTCGCCCATCGACGCATGAAGCGCTTTCGCGCCGCGGTTCTCGGGGGCAGCGGTTACGGCGGCGCCGAGATCATCCGGCGCCTGTTGCTCCACCCCGAGGTGGAGCTGGTCCGGGTGGCCAGCATCGATCACGTGGGCGAGCCGCTGGGCGCCGTTCACCTGTCGCTGACCGGTCGGACGTCCCTGCGGTTCGAGAACCTGTCGCCGGCCGAAGCCGCCGCCGGATGCGACGTGGTGCTGATGGGCCTGCCCCACAAGGTCAGCGCCGACAAGGCGCCGGCCGTGCTGGCCACTGGGGCGAAGGTGGTGGACATGTCGGGGGACTTCCGGCTGCGCGACGCCGCAGCCTACGCCCGCTACTACGGCGTCGAACATCCGCGGGCCGCCCTGCTGGGCACGGGCGCCTTCGTATACGGCCTGCCCGAGCTGAACCGCGACGCCATCCGCGCCGCCCGCGCCGTCGCCTCCCCGGGGTGCTTCGCCACCACCATCGAGCTGGGCCTGTTGCCGCTGGCGCGCGCCGGGAAGCTGCAGGGTTTGCTGCAGGTGGTGGGCATGACGGGATCGTCGGGCAGCGGGGTGGCGCCGTCGGCGGGGACGCACCACCCGGTCCGGGCCGTCAACCTCAAGACCTACAAGGTGCTCGACCACCAGCACACGCCGGAGATCCTGGAGACGCTGGCGGCGGCGGGCGCGCCGGACGTGCGGCTTCGCTTCGTGCCGGTGTCGGCGCCGCTCTCCCGCGGCATCCTCATCACGACGTTCGTGGAGGTGGACGCCGCCGAGACGGCCGATTCGCTGGCGGCCCACTACGCGGCGTCGTACGACGGCGAGCCGTTCGTGCGCTTCGTGCGTGACCGGTTGCCCGAGGTGGCGGCGGTGTCGGGCTCGAACTTCGCCGAGGTGGGCTTCACGCTGGGCGAGCCGCAGGGCGGGACGCGCACGCTGGTCGTGGTCAGCGCCACCGACAACCTGATCAAGGGCGGCGCCGGCCAGGCCATCCAGAACATGAACCTGATGCTGGGCCTGCCCGAGACGCTGTCGCTGGAAGACGCCGGGCCGTGGCCGTGAGCGAGACCAGCCGCTCCGTCGTGGTGGTGAAGCTGGGCGGCGACGTGTTCGAGCCGGCCTTGCTGGCGGCGGCGGCCCGTCAGGTTCATGCGCTGGTGACGGCGGGCTGGCGCCTGCTGCTGGTGCACGGCGGCGGACCCCAGGCGACGGAGCTGTCGCAGCGGCTGGGGCTGACGCCGCTGCTGGTGGGGGGCCGGCGCGTCACGGACGGCGCCACCCTGGATGTCATGAAGATGGTGGTGGCGGGCAAGCTGAACGTCGACCTGGTGGCGGCCTTGCGCGCCGCCGGCGTGGCGGCCGTGGGCCTGGCCGGCAGCAGCGGCATCGTGCGGGCGGTGAAGCGGCCCCCTCGCGTGGTGGCCGGTGGCGGGGACGCGCCGGTGGACTTCGGCTGGGTGGGCGACGTGATCGGGTTCGATCTTCCCTTGCTGCGCGCGCTGCAGGACGGCGGCTACCTGCCCGTCGTGGCCAGCCTGGGCCTGGCCGAAGGCGGCGTCTGCCTGAACATCAACGCCGACGTGGTGGCCAGCCAGCTGGCGGCCGCCGCCGGGGCCGCCGCGCTGGTGGCGCTCACCCGCGTGGGCGGGGTCCGGCGCGACAAGGACGATCCCGCCACGCGCCTGCCGCGCCTGACCGTGGCCCAGGCGCGCGCCGCCATCGCCGACGGGACCGTGCGCGGCGGCATGATCCCGAAGCTGGAGGAGGCCTTCGCGCCGCTGGCGGCGGGCGTGCCCGCGGTGCACATCGTGGCCCCGGACGAGCTGATGGCCGCCCTGACCACGCCCGGCTCGTCGGGAACCGTGCTGGTCGCCTGACCCCGGGCCTGGCGCTTTGTCGCGTTCTGCCGGGGCGGGAGCGATACTGGGTCACCCGCCATGGGCCGGATCCAGACGCACTTTCGCAACAAGCTGGTGGCCGGCGCGCTGGCCGCCATCCCGGTGGCGCTGACGGCGTTCATCCTGTGGTACGTCGACAGCAAGGCGCGTTCGCTGGTGGGGCTTCGGTACCCGCTGGCCGGGCTGGGGGTAGGGCTGGTCAGCCTGTACTTGCTGGGGCTCTTCGTCACCAGCCTGGTGGGCCGCTGGGTGCTGACCGGCGCCGACATGCTGCTGGTGCACATCCCGGGGCTGCGCGACCTGTACCAGTCGTGGAAGCAGGTCGCCTTCTCGCCCGAGGGGGACGAGGGCATCTTCGCGCGCGTCGTGCTGATCCCGGACGAGAGCGGCCGCCTGCGCATGATGGGCTTCTCGACGCGCCGGCCGCTGGAGGGCGATCCGGAGACCACCTGTGTGTTCGTGCCCAACGCGCCGAACCCGACGACGGGGCGGCTGTACTTCGCGCCCACGCGTGATTGCCTGGTGCTGGACCTGCCCACGCGGGTGGCGTTGAAGGTGTTGATCTCGGGCGGCAACTACGTGCCGGGCGACGTCGGGCGGCAGCTGGCCGGGCACCGCGCCGCCCATGCGCCGCGCGCGCTTGGCGAACCGGGATCTTCGGGTCATGCTGACCCGACCTCGAAATGACGGGCGCCGCGCGCAGACGAGCAACGATGAGGGCCCTGGCCGCCGGCCTGGCGCTGGTCCTGGGATGGGGCGCCGGCGGTCTGGCGCCCGCGACCGGCGCGGCGCAGGCCGCCGGGCGCCCGCGCGCCGGAGACCGGGCGCCCGCCTTCATGCTGAAGACGGTCGACAAGGGCGAGGCCCGCACGCTGGAGGCGCTCGCCAAGCAGGGGCCCACGCGGGGGCTGGTGATGGTGTTCGTCTCCAGCAAGTGCCCCTACGTCGCGCAGGCGCGCCAGCCGCTGGCCGAGCTGTTCCGCAGCTACGGCGGCCGGGTGGCCTTCGTCGGCGTCAACGCGAACCAGAACGAGAGCGCGGATGACGTGAGGAACGACGCCGTCGCCAACTTTCCCTTTCCCCTGCTGCGGGACGAGGGGGCGAAGGTGGCCGAGCTGTACGGTGCCGAGCGCACGCCCGAAGCGTTCCTGATCGACGCGGCGGGGATCATCCGCTATCACGGCGGCGTCGCCGAGCTGGGCGCCGCGCTGGCGGACTTCACGGCCGGGCACGCGGTGGCGAAGGCCGAGGCCAAGGCGTTCGGATGCACGATCAAGCGCAAGCCATGAAGCCAGTCGTCAAGCCAGCTATGAAGAGCGCCAGGACCGGGGCGGGTCGTCCCTCACGTCTGGTCCGCGGGGCCAGAAGGGCCGTGCTGATGGCGCTGGCGCTCTGCCCCTGGACCGCGACGGCTTCGCCTGGCGGCGCGGGGGGCAAGGCCGCGGCGCGGGCGGCCAAGGCCGCCCCGGCCAGGCCGCTGGCCGAGCAACTGACCCCGCTCGACGTGACGGGGCTGGGCGAGCAGATCCAGAAGGCGCGCGGGCGCGACCTGTTCATCCACCTGTGGGCCAGCTGGTGCGGCCCCTGCCTGGAGGAATTGCCCGACGTCGATCGCTTCGCGCGTGAGGCGCGGGCCCGCGGCGCCACCTTCCTGTCCGTGTCGCTGGACGATCCCAAGCGCGCCGCGCATGTGCTGGACGTGCTGCATCGCCGGGCGCCCAACCTGACGCCGTTCGTGGCGCGGTTCGACGATCCCGACAAGTTCATCGCCTTCTTCTCGACGGAGTGGGAGGGCGCCATCCCGGCGCTGTTCTCCTACGATCGCCAGGGGCACCTGCGCGGCAGCATCGTGGGCGAGATCGAGAACGCCGACATCCGCCGCATGCTGGCCGACATCTCGATCGCCCCGCCCCCGCCGGATGCTCCGCGATGAGCTGGTGTACCGCTCAGCTGGTCCGTGCAATCAGCACCACGTAATCGGTGCCCTCGACCAGCACGGCCGCACCTGAGGAGTAGCGGGGCCGGTAGAGCGTGGCCGCGTCGATGGCGCGTCCCTGCACGACGCCGTCGCCGCTGGCACCGGCCTCCGGGACGACCTTGCCCTTCAGCACGGCGGGAAACCAGGGCCGCGCCGGAACGGTGACGGGATCGCCTCCGGGGCTGGCGGCGGTCAACCGCGCCAGGGCTGCGGCGTCGAAGCGAAGGACGGCCACCAGCTGGTAGTCGGTCGGGCCGAAGCCCCCCGGTGTCCCCACGGGGACCTCCTCGAAGGACGCCTCGACGGGAGGGGCGGGCAGCTTCAACAACTTTCCCAGCAGCTGGACGTCGTGGCTGACGGACGAGGCGCCTGATCCCTGTTTCATGTCGTTCCTCTGAGGGTTCTTGTCGTTCTTGGAATGCGGGGCGTGATTCTTCCCGTCGTCTCTCCGCGAGGGGCAGCCTGCGCCGGCGGTGAGGACGGCCAGGGACACCGCGAAGGCTCGGAGGGCTATCATGGCGTTCGACCTGCCGCGTTCACAGTCGATTTCGGGCGCGGCGGTTGTCCTGCGGCTTGCGATCCCGGCTGTCCGAGATGCGCTTGACCACCTCCGACGCGGGCGTGGCGCCCGTCCAGGCGACGGTCCGGACCAGCACCGCGCGGTTCGTGTACTGCTGCGCCAGCCCCGTCACCTCGAACCGTCCGTTCGCGTCGTCCGGGATCCCCGTCGTGATGTCGTGCGCGCCGGGGTTGAAGTTGTATCGGTCCTCCGCGTGCAGAGTGAACAGCGCCGAGAACGAGGGGACCGGTGTCGCGGCCACCAGCGAGACGGTGCCGCTCAGCCAGATGAAGTGGGCGCCGATCGCCTTCTGCCAGTTCTCCGTCGCGGGGTAGGGGAACAGCGAGGCGAGGCCGGGGTCGTCGCTGCCGCAGGGGATCGCGGTGCCGGTGATCTGGAACGTCGTCGCCCCCGCGGCCGCAGGGGCCAGCGCCTCCACGCCCCGGCGAAAATCGAGCAGGGCATTCTCCAGCGTCAGCTTGCCGGAGGGATCGTTGTCGACGTAGCGGTCGTACGAGAAGATGCGATCGGTCCCGTGCCCGTACAGAAAGTGCCTGTAGGCGGGCAGGGCGTCGGGCAGGTTGTTGTGCGGCACGAACGGCACGTTCTGGCCCGCCTCCGCCCCCTCCAGCAACGCCGCCCACTCGGCGAACACGGCGCGGTCGCCGGCGGTGGGGGGGCGCCTGGGGAAGTAATCCAGGAAGCCGTTGTCCTCGGTGATGGGCGGACGAACGGCAGGCCCGATCTTGTAAGTCGCCACGGTCAGCATGCCGTCACCGTCGCCCCCCGGCCCCGCCGCCGCTCCGGGGGGCACCACCACCCGCCGTGGGCGTGGCCCTCGCCGTGCCGGCGTCGATGTTCGTGTGGATGGCCGCCCAGCAAGAGAACCAGGTCATGAAGATCAAGAATAGGACCATGACGTCGACCAGCACGTGTGCGAACGCCGGCACGCGCGCGGCCAGCAGCCCGGCCGACATCAGGAAGCAGAAGCCCAGCGCTCCGCAGGTCATCATGACGGGCGACAGCCAGAAGGTCTTCCAGTCACCGCGCCGCGCGGCCTGGCGAAGGTCGTCGATGCCGAACTTCAGCTCGACGCCCACGCCGGCGCCGTCGGCCTGGATCACCTCGTCGAGCCCCGGCGTGGCCGTGCTCCTGCCATAGAAGGCGACCCGGCCCGCCTCGCCGGGTTCGAGGCGCCGGACCGTTCCCTTCAGGTGCTTGAAGAGGATGGTGAACAGGACAGCGCACAGCACCAGCGAGAGGGTGCCCGCCACGACCAGGCACTTCGCCACGGTCCAGGAGACACCATACTTCTCGAACAGGACGAGGTTGTGGGGCATGGGTTACTCCGCCTCCAGGGTGGCCCGGGCGATCTCGAACGCGCGTTGTGCCCGCAGGGGCACCAGCGGGTCTGCGGGCGGGGCCGGCGCCACCGCCAGAAAGGTCGCCAACCGGCCGTCGTGGCGAATGAACCCCATCCGCACCGTGGCGTCGAACGATGCCAGGCGGCCCTTGCCGGCGAACCCGCCCAGCCAGCCTGCCACCGCCAGGGCGCGCGGGTCGTCATCCTCCGTCAGGCGACTCAGCACACCGTCCGGAACGAACCCCAGCGCGCGGGCCCGCTCCAGGGCGGCGTCGCGCAGGCGCTCCAGGGGGGCGCCGGACGGGCCGGCAGACAGTGGCTCCACGGTCACCTGCAGCCGCGCCGGGGGCGTGGGGCCCACCTTTGCCAGACGAAGCTCGACGAGGGCGCTGTCCGTCCGCGGAGGCGCCGCCGGCGTGACCTCCCAGCTGGCCGGGCGCGCCATGCGGAAGTCGGGGCGTTTCCCGCCGGCGGTCAGCCACGTCTCCAGCCGCGAGTCACCGGTCTTCTTTTCGATGGTGAGGCCGTCGTGAGCCACCCAGCAGATCTCCTTCACCTGATCCCAGTGCGCGCGCGGCACCTGGCAGCTCACGGCGAAGACGTGCCCGCCGTCCGCGCGTACGGACGTGCGGCGAACCTGGGCCGCGCCGTCGCGATCGCTGGTGGCGGTCGCTTCGAAGAACAGTCCGCTGGCGCTGGGAAACCAGTGCGCGACGACGATGCTGTAGCCGGCCTGGACCAAGGATCGTCGCAACCAGGCGTCGATGGGGATCTCGACGCCGGGGGAGGTGGCCGAGATCGAGATGGTGGGAGAGCCCCAGTCAGACGGGCCGACGGCGGTTCCCAGCGCCACGGTACCGCTGCCGTCAGGGGTCACCGCGGCCGGCCTGGTGAACCTCCAGTCCTTGGGAATCAGCACCCGATAACCGAGGGTCGGGTCGCTGTCGGGTACGACCCGAACGTTGACGTGGGTCTGTTCCAGGGTGGCCACCAGGCGGCGGGCCATCATGGGGACGTCCAGGGGAGCGGTCGCGGGCGCCGCGGGTTCGGGAGGGGCGGCGCGCTTCGAGCAAGTCGACCCCAGCAGCGCCAGCAGCATGGCGCATCGCCTCGTCGTGGCCGCGGTGAACACGGGCGTTCGCATCCTTCTCCCTTTCAATCGAAGGTGAGCGTGGCCCGTGCGATCTCGAACATGCGCTGCGCGCGCAGGGCCACCACCAGATCGTCCCGGACCGTCGGACTGACGGCCACCCAGGTCACCAGGAAACCGTCTCGGCTGGTGAAGCCCAGCCGCGCAATCGTGTCCGACGACCCGATGCGCCCTTCGACCAGGAATCCCCCCAGCCAGCCCGCCACGGCCAGGGCGCGGGGGTCGTTCTCCTCGGTGAGCGGGGCCGGTGCCCCGGTGGCGGCGAATCCGAACCCAGCCAGCTTCTCCATCATGCGGGCCGCCAGTCGCTCGACCGGCGGCACCCCTTCCCCCTCCTCCAGCCGCTGCACCTTCACCTGGGCGTAGGCCAGCAGCGTGTCCTGCCGCGCGTTCAGGAGCCGGAGGTCCACGGCCGAGATGCCCTCGGGCGCGCCCACGACGGGGGCCCCGGACCAGCTGATGGGGTAGGCCACCTCGAAGTCGGGATTTCGACCGCGGACCGTCAGACGAGGCTCCATCTGCCCGATGTCCGTCGGCTTCAGCAGCTTGAACGTGTCGTGGGCGATCCAGAAGTTTTTCTTCGCCTGGTCCCAGTTGCGTCGCCCGGCCAGGCAGTTCACGGCGAAGAGGTGACTGCCATCGGCCCGGGCCGACGTGCGGCGGACCTCCTCGGCGCCGTCGCGGATGCGCGTGCCGGTCACGTCGAAGAACAATCCTTCGCCGCCCGGAAACCACTTGGCCGAGACGATGGTCCAGCCCTCCGCCGCGAAGGAGAGGCGCATCCAGGTGTCGATTGGCATGTCGAACGGCAGCGCCGTGACGGTCACCGCGATGACGGCAGCGTCAGGCTGCACGGAGCCCGTGAAGAACCCCAGACCTTGCGGGACCATGGGTCCTTCGGGCACGGGGCCGAAGTCCTGGGAGAACGCCCAGGTCTTCGGCACCACCACCTCGTAGGCGAACAGGGGCCGGTGCGTGGGCGTGCCCCTGAACCTGACATGCGTCTGGTCCAGCGTCGCCACCACGTCGGGCGCCATCATCGGAATGTCTAGGGACGAATCCGCCATGTGTTCCTACTTCGCGATATCCATCGTGCCCTTTATGCCCACGCCGCCGATCCCCGCGCCGATCTTGGCGCCCGCCGAGGCATCCCACACCTTGCCGTTCTCGTTGATGGCACCGCGCAGATTCCCCGAGACGCCGGCGCTGAGGAGGCTGCCCTCGACCTTCACACCGAGGCCCAGGTAGTACGAGGTGAAGGGGATGCGGATTCGTACCTTCAAAGGCAGCTCGCCCTTCAGGGCCGCCACGAAGGCCTCACCTTCCAGCTCTACTTTCCCCGACCCCTTGGTGAGGTCCACGTCCCCCTTGATGGCGCCCTTCAGGTCGCCTGTGCCGACGTCTCCCTTCCCCACCGACTCGAACTTGACCCATGGCAGATCTTCCGGTGCCTTCGGGGCCGCGGGCGGCGGCGGCGTGGGGATGCCGATCAGGACGGTGGGAAAGCCGATGGCGATCACGTCGGGGCCGCCGGTGGGCTCGACCACGAAGTCGGTGGCCCGAGCGGCTGGCGCGCCGTTGATCAGGACGGTGGTGGCGCCAGGCTGCGTGGGCCCTCCCCCATGGGGCGCGCCCGGCGCTGGGCACAGATGGACGTCCAGTCCCACCCGCCAGGCCGGTTTGCGGCCGATCAGCACGTTGGGGCTTCCCGGGCCGGGAGCGAGCGGCCCCAGGTGCATGGTCAGGTCGCCCACCCTGGCCGCCATCGGCGCCGTGGGCGTGGGCGGCGTGGCCGGCGTCGCGTCGTCACCGAACAGCAGGTGCTTGATCTGGTCGACCAGGTCGACCTCGCCATGAACGATGCTGCCCTCGAGGGTTCCCTCGACGACGGTGACGGACGCCTTCTTCTTCTCCAGGTCGAGCGACGCGGCGCCTAGCTCGACCTCGTACTTGCCAGTGAGCAGGCTGGCATACGTCTTGTCCTCTTCGCTCTTCTTGGTGGTCTTGTAGGTGGCTTCGCCCTCGGTCTTGTAGAAGGGGCCGACCGACAGCTTCTTGTCGGGGCCCTTGCTCTTGCCCTCTCCCTCACCGGCCTCACCGGGCTTCGGCTTCTCATTGCCGAACTTCTGCTCTTTCTCGCCGAACTTCTTTTCCTTGCCGATGCTCCCGCCGGGCTTGGGCGCCTGGAAGCCGGACTCCTCCGGCTTTTCGCCCGGCTTTCCGCCCGGCTTGTCCTCGCCCTCGCCCACGGCGGCCTCAGCTGTTCAGCTTGATGAGACCGCCGACGACGTCGACGACGGCGCTGCCGTTGATGGTTATGTTGGTGGTCTTCAGATCGATCGTGCCGTCCTTGATGCTGATGCTGCTTCCGCCGACCTTCAGAAGAATCTCCTGGCCGCTCTCCATGCTCAGCTGCAGGGCGACGTAGTCCTCCCTGTTCTTCTCGACGATGATGCTGTGCACGTCGCCGAACACGTTGTGGTTGAGACCAGCCTTGTAGGTGTGGTTGGTCACGCCCATGACGACGGTCTCCTGCTCGTCGTTGATGTGAACGGTGTCCTTCTTGGTGACGGTGGTGCTGCGCGTGCCGCCGACCGAGATGGATTCGCTGCCCCCCACCGACAGGGACCGGCTGCCCTTCACCTTGACGGTGTGGGTCTTCTCCGCCTGGACGAACAGCTCCTCCTCGCCCTTCTTGTCCTCGAAGCGAATCTCGTTGAAGTTGTTGGGGCCACCGCCCTTCGTGCTGCGGGTCTTGATCCCGCTCTGGGTGGCCTTGGCCTTGGGGTAGGGCGGCTTGTTGACGCTGTTGTACATGCGTCCCGTGACCACCGGCCGATCGGGATCCCCCTCCAGGAACTCGACCATCACCTCCTGGCCGATGCGAGGGGTGAACTGGATCCCCCACTGCTGCCCCGCCCACAGGGAGGCGACGCGCACGAAGCAAGGGGCGCTCTCGTTGTCCTGCTCTTCGCTGTCTCGCTCGGGATCGTGGGGCTTGTAGGGGCCCACCCGCTCCCAGTGAAAGCGGACCAGGACGCGGCCCAGGTCGTCGGTCCAGATCTCCTCGGGGTTGTCGTCGTCCTTCTTCGGGCCCACCACGATGGCCGTCTGCGGCCCCTGGACGACCGGCTTCGGCGTGCGGCTGACCGGACGGAACGGCACGTGCGACTCCACCAGCGTCAGCTGGCACTGGAAACGGTCCTGCCCGGCGTCCGGCCCCGACTCGGGCAGCTTGCCTTGCAGCTCGTAGCGCGCCCGGACCACCAGGTGCTCGGTCTTGCCGTCACTCCACGGCGCCTCGGTCAACATGAATACGTTGCCCAGGCCCACGCCGCGCACCGAGCCGGAGGCGGTCACGGTCTCGTAGTACGACTGCGCCTCGTTCAGCCGCACCTTCACCGCCTGATCGCCCGCGTCCTGCGTCTCGAAGCGGCCCGGGTAGTCGTACATCTCGCCCAGCAGCTCGCGGTTGGGGTCGTCGCCCGGCACCAGCTGCGACAGCAGCGGCGCGCGCGGCTTCAGATAGTCGAAGTCGCGCAGCACGTAGGCGGCGGTCTTGATCTCCTGCGCCACGCTCCAGTGGGACAGGCACTCGGTCTGTCCCGTCTCGCCCGGCGTGCGCAGGGGCACCGTGTCGTAGCCGAAGCGGTGCTCGCGTCCCGCGATCGAATCGGTCAGCACCAGGGTGTGCGTGTCGATGCCGTGGACGAAGTGATACGAGATGCCCGCCTCCTCCAGCAGCCGGCTGATGAAGCGCAGGTCGGTCTCGCGGTACTGGACCGTGTACTCGCGCACGGGATAGTCGGCGCCCGGCTTCTCCAGCACCAGCTTGAAGTCGTTGTTGGGGTACTTGCGGAAGATCTTCTGTACGATCTCGGGGACGGTCTTGTTCTGGAAGATGCGGCAGTCGCTGGTGTGGGCCAGGAACCACAGCCAGGGGTGCAGGACCGCCCGGTAGTGGTAGAAATTTCCGTGCATCCCCACCTGGGTGAAGCGCGTGACGTAGCCGTTGAAGCAACGGGCCCCGGACACGCTCTGCTCGACGGTGACCGTCATCTTCTCGCCCAGGGCATCGACCAGCTCGATGTCGCGCCCCTTCGAGAGCACGTCGACGATGTACTGGAAGGGCCGGTTCATCTCCTCGTCGCCGCTCATGGCGTGGAAGAACAGGTCGTTGCCCGCCAGCGGGGTCACCTCGATGAATCGATCCTGTGGCATTGATGTCCTCGGTATCTCGTCAGGCGTGCCGCCGAAGCCAGGATTCCCCCTGCTTCGGTTTTGCCACGGCCAGCTTGCGTAACCGGGCGAGCAAAATCAACGGGGTTCGTCGCGGCCGGTTCCGGCCGTGGCTCAGCGGAAGCTCATCACCACGATCTCGGCGCCCGGGCGTGACTTCACCGACGTCAGCGGCAGGGTGTTCCCGTCCAGGCGGCGCACGTTCGCCTTGCCGGCCAGGAACTCGTCGACGGTGGCCAGCTGTGAGATGGTCGAGGCGGCCGTGCGGTAGTGCATCGGCACGATCACCAGGCGCGGGCGAAGCTGATCGATCACCCGGGTCGCCTGGGCGGCGTCGATGGTGAAGTGCCCCCCCACCGGCACCAGCACCACGTCGACCGATCCGATCGCCGACAGCTCGTCGTCATCCAGGGTGTGGCCGAGGTCGCCCAGGTGGGCGATGCGCAGGCCCCCGCTCTCGAACACGAACACGGCGTTCAGGCCCCGCTCGGCGCCCCGCTTGTCGTCGTGATACGTGCCGACCGAGCGGATGGTGATGTCCTTCACCTTGTCGTCGATCTTGGTCCAGCCCTTCTTGTCGGCCGTCAGGCCGCGAAAGACGCGGGGCCGCCCGGTGATCAGGGCCAGGTTGTTGTGATCGGGATGCTCGTGGCTGATGGTGACCGCGTCGGCGCGCAGCCCGGCCGGTAGCTCGTAGCCGATCCCCTTGGGTAGGGGGTCGGTCACCACGCGCGTCCCCGCCGCCGTCTCGATCAGGAAACAGGACTGCCCGAACCAGGTCAGCGTCAGCTTGGCGGGCGCGGCGGCTGCCTGGCGCGACAGCCGACCCCCCAGACCCGCGAGCAGCAGCATCAGCGCCGCGCTCACGAAGGCGCGGCGGCCCCGCGCCATACCGGGAGGGCATGACAGTCTGCTCATGCGTCGATGATAGACCGGTCGGCGGGGCGCGTCTTCGTTCCTGCGCTGTCCGCTCCCCAGCCGCCCCGGGGCGCCGTCGCCACCACGGTGAACGCGACGCCGGCGAAGATCAGCGCCGCGCCCAGCAGGAAGCTGGGGGTCAGCTGCTCGCCCAGGAAGACGGTCCCGAACACCACCGTGATGGGCACCGTCAGCTGCGAGATGATCCCGCTCTGCACGCCGGTCAGGTGTCCGATGGCCTCGGTCATCACCAGCTGCGCGCCCACGCTGGCTGCCGCCACCAGCGCCAGCAGGCCCCACTCCGGCCCCCGCGGCACCAGCCATCCGGCGCCCGGCACCAGCGCCAGCGGCGCCGACACCAGCGCGCCCAGCGCCGAGAACGACAGGAACACGCTCCAGGCCGTCTCGGGCGGCGGGCCGCCGGGCAGGGGCCGCCGGGAGGCGCGAATCGACGTGACGGCGATGCCCGACCCGATGGCCGACGCGATCCCCAGCAGCTCGCCCCGCCAGGCGTGCAACGCCAGCTGCCGGACGCCGACGATGATCGAGACGCCCGCCACCGTCAGCGCCAGCGCCCCCAGCGCGCCCCGCCGCGGGCGCTCGGTCAGCAACGCCCACGAGAACAGCATCGTGAACACCGGCTGCGTCTGGTTCAGCAGGGTGGCCACGCCGACCGGGCATCGGCGAATCGCCGCGAAGTAGCTGACCACCGAGATGCCGCCGAACAGACCGCGGGCCAGCAACCAGTCCCAGCGCCGGGGGCGGACCTGGGCGCGTCCCAGCGCCACCGCGATCCCGACCACCACCACGCCCGCCGCGAAGCGCACCAGCGACACCTCGGACCCTGGCAGCCGGCTGGTCACGACCTTCGTGCCGGCGGCCATCACGGCGAACAGCGTGGAGGACAGCAGCAGCCGCAGCGCCGCCGCCCGGGCGGCCGACCGGGGCCCTGGCGAAGGGGGCGCCAGCGAGGGGGCGAGGGGGAGGCGAGCGTCTTCGTCAGACAAAGGAAGCGACCGCCGGACACCATACCTGACGCGCCTGTCCCGTCCGCTATGCTGAGGAGCATGTCCGAAGAAGCACCCCGTCCGGAGGACGCCCCCTCCCCGGACGACGCCGGCCCCACCCGGCTGCGTGACGCCGCCCTCGAGCCGGCCCGGCAAACCCTGGCCGAGATCCTGGACCGCCTGCCCACCGAGCCCGGCGTGTACGTGATGAAGGACCGGCGGGGCAAGACCGTGTACATCGGCAAGGCCGGCAACCTGCGCAACCGGGTCCGGCAATACTTCCAGCCGAATTCGGGGGACACGCGCCAGTTCGTACCCCTGCTGGAGGGGATCGTCGCCGACATCGAGACGGTCATCACGACGAACGAGAAGGAGGCGCTGCTCCTCGAGAACACGCTGATCAAGCGGCACCAGCCGCGGTTCAACGTCAACCTGCGCGACGACAAGAACTACCTGGTGCTGCGCCTGGACCCGGCGGGCGAGTGGCCCCGGCTGGAGGTGGTGCGGAAGATCGCCGGTGACGGCGCCTACTACTTCGGGCCGTATCACTCGGCGTCGTCCTGCCGCGAGGCCCTGCGGGTGGTGAACCGCCACTTCCAGCTGCGCACCTGCACCGATCACGTGCTGCACAACCGGCGCCGCCCCTGCCTGCAGTACCAGATCAAGCGCTGCCCCGCCCCCTGCGTGCTGCCGGTGAAGACGGAGGAGTACGCCGAGCAGGTGCGCGACGTGCGCCTGTTTCTCGACGGCAAGGACGACGAGCTGGTGGCGCGGTTGACCAGCCGCATGAAGGACGCCGCCGGCAGCACCGAGTTCGAGCGGGCGGCCGCCATCCGCGACCAGCTGAAGGCGCTGCAGGTGACGCTGGAGGCGCAACGGGTGGTGTCGACCGACTTCGTCGATCAGGACGTGATCGGCTTCCACCGCGACGGTCTGGCGCTGGAGATCGTCGTCATGGCCATCCGGCAGGGGAAGCTGGTGGGCAGCCGCGCCTTCTCCTTCGGCAACCAGGAGTTCCCCGACGGCGAGCTGCTGTCGTCGTTCGTGGGCCTGTACTACGACAGCCCGACCGCCTCCATCCCCGACGAGCTGCTGCTGCCGTTTCCCATCGACGACGCCGAGCTGAAGGCCGAGTGGCTGAGCGAGCGGCGGCCGCCGCGCCGGCGGCGCGTGGAGGTGCTGGTCCCCCAGCGCGGCGATCGCAAGCGGCTGTCGGATCTGGCGCAGAAGAACGCCGAGGTCAGCTTCAGCACGCGGCGCAACGCGCGCGAGGACACGGAGGTCATGCTGGCCAAGCTGCAGAAGCGGCTGCGCCTGCCCAAGCTGCCGCGCGTGATCGAGTGTTACGACATCTCGCACATCCAGGGGTTCGCGCCGGTGGCGTCGATGGTGGTGTTCGTGGACGGCCGCCCCGAGCGCTCGCGCTATCGCACGTATCGGGTGCGCGGCGCCGAGAACAGGCCGCCCGGCCGCCGCGCCGGCAACGACGACTTCGCGTCCATGTATGAAGTGCTGTCGCGCCGGCTGCGGCGGGCCCGCGAAGGGGACGCCGGCTGGGAGCTGCCGGATCTGATCGTCATCGACGGGGGCAAGGGGCAGCTGGGCATGGCGCTGGCGGCGGCGCGCGACGTGGGGATCGACGTGCGGCCCGGGCAAGGCCTGCCCATCGTGGGCCTGGCGAAGGAGCGCGACTTCGGGCCGGACGGCGGAGACGAGGCGGACGCCGCGGGGGCGTCCACCGCCGAGGCAACGCCGGCCGGCGGTGCCGCTGGGCTGGCAACGGCAGGCGCGGCCTCGCCCGAGCCGGCGCTGGGGGCGGCGGCGACGGCGGCGGACCACCCGCCGTCGCCGGCGGTGACGGCGTCGGAGGTCCCGGATGCGCCGCCGACAGCGGCGGCGGAGGTGCCGCCGGAACCGTCCGCTCCCGCTCCCGCGGCCGCGGACGGCGCCGCTCCCGCCGACCCGGCGGACAGCGCCAGGCGGCGCGGTCGCAAACCGAAGAACCTGGCCAAGGGGTCGGAGAAGGGGGAGAGCGAAGGCAAGCGCCCCGACCGCATCTTCCTGCCCCACGCGAAGGATGCCATCCCCATCCGGCCCAGCAGCGCCGAGATGTTCGTGCTGCAGCACCTGCGCGACGAGGCGCACCGGTTCGCGGTGACGTTCCACCGGCGCCGCCGCGGCAACCTGACCTTGCGTTCGGCGCTGGCCGACGTCCCCGGCATCGGCCCGGGACGCCAGCGCGCGCTGCTGCGCTACTTCGGCAGCCTGAAGAAGATCAAGGACGCCACCCTCGAGGAGCTGACCGCCGTGCCGGGCATGAGCTCGACGGCGGCCGCCGCGGTGGTGGCCTACCTGGGCACGCCCGCCGCCGCGAACCCGGCGCCGGTGTCCGCCGCCCCCGGGGAGGCGCCGGGCGACGAGGCCGAGGAGGAGGTGCTGGAGAGCGCCTTCGCCGACCTGGAGGAGGATGCGGAGGTCGACGCGCCCGCCAGCGAAGGCGAACCGGCGGCGCTGACGGAGCCGGAACCGGTGTGACGGCTACAGCGGGTCGTCCAGCCGTTTGCCCAGGATGACCAGGTCGCGTTCGACGCCGTCGAGCAGCGCCACGCGCGGCAGGTAACCCCACCGCTGGAACCCGAAGCGCTGGCACAGGGCCACGCTGCGCCGGTTGTGCGCGAAGACGAAGCCCAGGAACGTGGTGAGACCCAGCGCCGGCGCGCGATCGAGCGCCGCCTGCAGCAAGGTCTTCGCGACCCCGCGGCCCTGCGCGGCGGTCGCCACGTAGATGCCGACCTCCGCGGTCGCCCCGTACGCGGGGCGACCATAGAACCGGCTCAGGCTCAACCAGCCGGCCACCATCCCGTCCTGCTCGAGGACCAGGACGGGGTGGCGCCGGTCGCGCTCCATCAGCCAGCCGCGCCTGGACTCCACCGTCACGGGCTCGGTGTCCGCGGTGGCCTCGCGGCCCGGAATGGCCTCGTTGTAGATGCGAACGATCTCCGGAAGGTCCGCCTCGCGCGCGTCCCGGATCATGGCCGCGATTATAGGGCGGCAAGGCGCGGCCCCGCCGTCCGGGGCGCATTCCAGGCGGGCCGGGACCCGCCGATGTAGCAAACTTGACTCCTATATAGGTGAAAGTAGCCTATGTAGGATATTTCATGATGTCGACGGGTGGAAGCGCAGCAATCCGGGTGATGTCTAGCCGCTGCGGCGGCGGAAGGATCGCATAAAACGATGGCAGCCAAAGGAAATTCTGAATCACGCGGTCGCGGCCGTTCTGGCCGGCGGCACGAGATCCTGGGGATCTTCTTGCTGGCGTTCGGCCTGTTCTCGGGGATGTCGATGCTGGCGATGCACGCCGGCCGCACCGGGATGATGGGCCCGGGCGGCGCCGCGACGGCGTCGGGGTTGTACGCGCTGTTCGGGATGGCCTCGTACCTGGTCATCTTCGCCATGCTGGCGCTGGCGCTTCGTTCGTTCCGGGGCCGGTCGCTGGTCGCCGGCCTGACCGAGGGGCTGGGCTGCCTGACCCTGATGGGGGCGGTCACGGTGCTGCTGCACTTGCCGTTCGCCGGGCGCGCCCAGGGAATGCACAACGGTCCGGGTGGGCTGATGGGCGAATGGCTGGGCGAGCTGGCCTCCGGCTTCATCGGACCGATCGGCGCGGCGCTGGCGGCGACGGCGCTGCTGTTCGTGACGCTGCTGCTGGTGACGGACATCCGCATGTCCGAGGTGGTGGTGGTGCTGGCGTGGGCCACCCGGGCGGCCCGTCAGGGCCTGTGGGCAGGGCTGCGCGCGCTGGGCCGGCTGGTGATCGCCATGTTCCCTGAGCGGCACGAGTCCGAGTCGGACGGCGACGAAGAGGACGAGGCCATCGCGGGGGCGCGGGCCCCGCGGGCCTTACTGACCGAGTCTCGCGCCGAGGAGGGGCTGCGGGGTCGCTCCAGCCGCGACGCCGCCCTGGCCATTCCCGACGTCATGAACGCCGAGGAGACCGACGGTGTGCGCGTGGGCGAAGCCCGGGCGTACTCCAGCGAGATCGAGGATCCGCGCGCGCACATGGCCGCCATCGTGGCCGAGGTGGCCGCCGTCGAGGCGGTGCCGCGGGCCCAGGCCGCTTCGTTCGAGGCCGTGGCCGCCGACGAGGGGGACGTGGACGTGCACGCCGCGGCCGACGAGGAGGCGGAGCCGTACGTGATCGAGGAGCGCGTCCTGGACCAGCGGCCCAGCGTGGCGCTGGTGCCGAACGAGGCGCGCGCAGGCGAAGCCGCGGCCGGTCCCATCATCGTCGAGCCCGCCTGGCGCACGCGCCTGCGCGAGCGCGAGCAGGCCAGCAAGGACGCCGCCAAGGAAGCGAGCGCCCGCAAGGCGGAGGCCGCGGACGGTCCATCCTTCATCAAGCTGAAGGACGGCGCGTACCAGCTGCCCAACACCGAGCTGCTGGAGTACCTGCCGCCGCAGGGGAACGACACCGACAAGCAGGCCCTGTACGAGATGGCCGAACGGCTGGAGCAGGCCATGTCGAACTACGGCGTGCGCGGCAAGGTGAAGGAGATCCACATGGGTCCGGTGGTGACCATGTTCGAGTTCGCGCCCGCCCCGGGCACGCGCACGGGCAAGATCGCCAACCTGGAGAAGGACCTGGCCATGGCGCTGGAGGCGCAGGCGGTCCGCATCGTGGCGCCCATCCCCGGCAAGGCGGTGGTCGGCGTCGAGGTGCCGAACAAGACGCGCGAGATGGTGTACCTGCGCGAGATCCTCGAGGACGACTGCTTCACCAAGGCGAACTCGAAGCTGCAGATGGCGCTGGGCAAGGACATCAAGGGCGCCCCCGTCAGCGTGAACCTGGCCAAGATGCCGCACCTGCTGGTGGCGGGCACCACCGGCTCGGGCAAGTCGGTGGCGGTGAACGGCATGATCGCCAGCCTGCTGTACAACGCCACGCCCGAGGAGGTCCGCTTCATCATGGTGGACCCCAAGATGCTCGAGCTGTCGATCTACGAGGGCATCCCCCACCTGCTGCTGCCGGTGGTGACCGATCCCAAGAAGGCGAACCTGGCGCTGCGCTGGGCGGTCGACGAGATGGAGCGCCGCTACGAGCTGCTGGCCAAGGCCGGCGTCCGCGACATCACCAGCTACAACATGAAGCTGGAGGCGGAGCTGACGAAGGCGGCCGACAAGAAGTCGGCGCTGGCCGCCCCGGCCGCGGCGACGGCGTCCGGCAAGAAGAAGCTGAAGGTGATGGTCACCGGCCCGGACGGCAAGGAGCAGGAGATCGAGCTGGCGCCGGACGACGCGAACACCACGGTCAACGATTCGATGCGGGGACTGTCGGCGCCCGAGGGGGACGACGCCGAGGGCGTGGTCCAGGACCCCCTGGATCCGGAGGAGGTCTCGGGGCAGGCCGCCGCCGCACAGGCGGCGCGCGAGGCGGAGCAGGCGGGCGCGGAGGTTCCGGGCGCGCCGCCCAAGAAGCTGCCCTACATCGTCATCGTCATCGACGAGTTCGCCGACCTGATGATGGTGGCGCCCAAGGACGTGGAGACCTCCGTGGCCCGCATCGCGCAGAAGGCGCGCGCCGCCGGGCTGCACCTGATCCTGGCCACGCAGCGCCCGTCGGTGGACGTCATCACCGGCCTGATCAAGGCGAACTTCCCCAGCCGCATCGCGCTGCAGGTCGCCTCGCGCATCGACTCGCGCACCATCCTGGACCAGCCCGGCGCCGACACGCTGCTGGGCAACGGCGACATGCTGTTCTCGGACCGTGGCCTGAAGCTGCGGCGGGTGCACGGCGCCTTCCTGAGCGACGACGAGGTCCATCGCGTGGTCGACCACCTGAAGACGCAGGCCAAGCCGGTCTACGACATGGACATCCTGAAGCCGCGCGAGGAGGACGCCGAGGACGGCGCGGCGCCGCCCGACGACTTCCACGACGACCTGTACGATCAGGCGGTCGCCATCGTGTGCGAGACGCGGCAGGCCTCGGTGTCGTACATCCAGCGGCGGCTGCAGATCGGCTACAACCGCTCGGCCCGCCTGGTCGAGCAGATGGAGAGCGACGGCATCGTGGGCCCGGCGAACGGCGCGAAGCCGCGCGAGGTGCTGGCGCCGCCCGGCGAGTACCTGCAGCAGGCCGGGTAGGGCGCAGGGGCGGACGACGGCGAATGTTTCGGGCGGTCCGGACGTCCCAGGACAGGCAGGAAGTAGAATGCCGCTCACATGACTCCCTCGATCGCCCTCCTCCTGTCAGCCGTCCTCGCCGCCGAGGCGCCCGGGGCCGCGCCGCCGGTCCGGCTGGATGTACCGGCCGTGGTCGAGCGGGTGCAGAAGAAGTACGACGGGGCGGCTGACTTCCGCGCCTCCTTCAATCAGACGCTGACCAACGCGACGTTCAAGCGGCGTTCGGCCTCGACCGGGGAGGTCTTGCTGAAGAAGCCGGGGCGGATGCGGTGGAACTACAAGACGCCCGAGACCAAGACGTACGTCTCGGACGGGGACGTGCTGTGGCTGTACGAGCCGGAGGACAAGCAGGCCTTCAAGCAGGAGCTGAAGGGCTCGCAGCTGCCGGCGGCCCTGGCCTTTCTTACGGGCAAGGGGAAGCTGTCCGAGGAGTTCGACATCTCCCTGGCCAAGGATCCGCCGGTCGGCACCTCGCGTGACTACGTGCTGGCGCTGTCGCCCAGGCAGCCCCAGGCACAGGTGAAGTCACTGCTGTTCGTGGTCGATCCCGACACGTTCTTCGTGCGCGAGACCTACATCGTGGACGCGCAGGGCAACACGAACGACATCCTGTTCACGGACGTGAAGATCAACGTCCGGCTGCCCGAGGCGACGTTTCACTTCACGCCGCCCGCCGGTGTTCGCGTGGTGGACACGAACAAGATGAGGTGACCCGCCCCGCGCAGGCGGATGCATCACGGAGGAGACGAAGGAACGGGGCGTCGTCGCCCCGTCGGCTTCGTGGCGCTCGCGAGCCCCGTCTAGAACGTCAGCGTCAGGCCCGCCGTTCCGCCCTTCATCGAAGGGGAGGGGGCCAGCAGGAACGACATGTTCGTGCCGGGCGTCTCGGGCGAGACGGGCTTGGCCGACTCGTTCGTGGTGTGCATCGCCTTGTAGGCCGGATAGCCGATGACCACCGCCGTCACCAGGGCCACCGCGCCGGCGATGTAGCAGATGTTCGCGCCCAGGGCGATGTGGTCACCCTTGTTGCTCAGGTTGTCGAGCTTGTTCTGGAAGGCGGCCTTGTCGCTGTTGGAGCTGCTGGCCGGCCCCTGCGAGACCGTGTTGTTGTAGTCGTTCTGGACCGAGTGCTCCCAGAAGCCCAGGCCCAACCCCACGACCACGGCGGCGGCAGCGCTGATCCCCAGGGTCTTGGCGATGGTCCAGCGCTTCTCGGCCTTCTCGGCCGACATCGGCTTGTCGCCCTGCGCCGGCGCCTGGGCGTCGGCCGCGCCCACGCTGACCACCTCTTCCTCGTCACCGGCCACCGAGACGGGCTTGGACAGGCTGCGGCCGTTCGGGAACACCACCTCGACGATGTAGTCGCCCGGCGGGATCTTGTTGATGGTGCGCGGCGCGACGCCGAAGTAGCGCCCCTCGAGGTAGACCTTGACCTTCTCCTTCTTGGGGGCGTTCACGGTGATCTTGCCCTTGCCGCTGCGGGGCCCCGCGAAGGACACGTTCCCCTCGGCATCGGCCTTGGGGCCCTCACCCGACTCTTCGCCCGCGATCGGCTTGGGCCGCTCCACGTCGCCGGCCTGCGCTGCTGCGGGGGCGTCGGCCTTGGGGGCCGCGCCATCGCTGGCCGCGGGCGTATCCTCGGCCTGCTCCACGGCCTTCTTCTTCTTCGCCTCGGCCGGTCCGGCGAGCGCGACGATCGCGAAGGCGACCAGTGCGGCGAGGACAGTGGAACGGGACACAGAGTGCGCCATGGCTCGAATCCTGGTTGAGGTTGCGGGCGAACAGATCGGCACGTCGGTCCGAAGCGATCTTCCCCGCCCGGGGTTTTTTCGGGGCTGGGTCGGGGGGAGACGATACTGGCGCCAGGAGGACAGAGTCAACCGGCATCGACGTGAAATCGGACGGTTTGTGCAGGCAAGACGCGCGGTTGCCACTGGCGAGATACGAGTTGCGGACCCATCGTGGGCACGCGACGATTGATGAAAACATGACCATGTACGCACGACGGATCTCCCAGGCAATCCTTCCCCATCTCGCCCGTGCCCGGCTCCTGCTGGCCTGCGCGCTGTTCATGGCCGCTGGCCACGGCTGCGCGATGCTGAACAACCTGAACCTGCCCGGCGAGAACGTGGTGGCGCCCACCATCGTCTATCAGGGGGCCCAGCTGGTGCAGTCGCCGTCGCAGCGCAAGCTGGCGGCCTACTACTGCCCCGACCTGGTTCAGTCGCCGTTCGGATTCAAGGGCGGGTCGGCGCTGATCTGTCAGCAGTTCTTCGGCCCGCGGCCATCGCCCCTGGAGATGGAGGTCGGGTTCGATCTGACCTTCCGGGTGAAGAACCCGAACAAGATCCCGCTGCCGCTCGGCGACGTGCTGACCGCCGTCACCGCCTTCCCGAGCGCCACGAACCAGCGCCTGGGCGCCGCCTGCGTTCACCTGTGCGCCCCGGGCCAGGCCGGATGCACGCCCTCGGCCACCGCGAACAGCTGCCAGGCTTCGTCGCACGATGTCCGCTCTCTGTCGGACTTCGAGACGGCGGCCGCCAACCTGCTCATCTCGAAGGGCGTGGCGGCGGCGATGGGGCAGCCCCTGACCTTCACCGCGCCCAACGTCTCGGCGGCGTCGGAGATCGACGTGGTGGTGCGCTTCAGCTTCGGTCCCGAGCCGATGCTGGCGACCCTGCGACAGCTGGCGTTTCAGTCCGTGCACGAGCTGGAGGCTGGCCGCCCCATCAGCTTCACCATTCCTTTCAACGTCGAAGGTACGGTCTGGTTCGACGCGGGCTCGTTCGGCCGGATCGCGGTCGGCTACGGCCCGGTGGGGGGCACGTTCGTGCTGCCGGTGCAGGAGCTGATCCCCCGGCAGGGCGTGGCCAGCGCGCTGACGGCGGCCGCCCCCGTGGCGGCGGCGATGCCGACGGCGCCCGCTCCGGCGGCCCCGCCTGCGGCCCCGCCCCGTGCCGTTCCGGCCGCCGCGCCCCCAGGCGCAGGGCCTCCCGCGGCGGCTCCTCCCGCCGCGGCGCCGCCGCCGCGCGCGCGCTGACCTCCCGGGCTCCCATCGAGCTGGTACGCCGGAGCAGTCGTGAGACCGCGCCAGCGCACGGCTGACGTCGACTTAGCGGGGACGGGCGGCGGGTGGGGGAGCGGCCGCCGGGGGAGCGGCGGCGGGCGGGCCTGCGCGCGGCGGGGCGGCTGCCGGCGCGGCACCGGGGGTCGCCGCCGTCGCGGTCGGCAAGATGGCCAGCCGCTGCCGCAGCTGCGCGTACGGTGCGGCGCCCAGCTCGGTGCCGGCCAGGTGCTGCGAGGCGATGTACGCGTTCACGTAGTTGACGCGTTCCTGGGTCGACGGGTGATCGGACAGATAGGCCATCACGCCGGTGGTGTCGCCGCTCTGTTGCATCAGCCGCTGGAAGAAGCTGACCAGGCCGCGGGGATCGTAGCCGGCGCCGGCCGCGTAGCGCGCGCCGTACTCGTCGGCCTCCGTCTCGTCCTGCCGCGAGTGCGCCAGCATCAGGCCCTTCGAGGCGATGGAGCCGGCCAGCTGCGTGACCAGCCCCGGGTTGTTGCCGGTGGCCATCGCGACCACCGTCTCTAGGCCGTAAGCGGCGACCAGCGAGCGGGCGGCATGGCGCGCCACCACGTGGCCCGTCTCGTGCGCCATCACGCCGGCCAGCTCGGCCTCGTTCTGGGCCGTCTCCAGCAGGCCGCGATAGACGTACAGATACCCGCCGGGCGTCGCGAAGGCGTTCACGGTCTTGCGGTCGTCGATCACGAACACCTGCCAGTTGACGTCGGAGCGGTCCCGCTTGCCGAGCGCGATGACCTTGCCGGCCACGCCGCGCACGTAACCCACCACCTGGGGGTCGGTCATGTAGACCACGCCCTGCTTGGTCTCCATGTCCGTCTTCAGCTGCAGGCCCAGCTGATTCTCCTGGTCGCTGGAGATCAGCACCCGGGCCACGTCACCTTCCATGGTGCGCGTGGTGCTGGTCGCGCACGAGGCGATTCCTGCCAACAAGAAGACCATTTCCAGCGTTCGACACTTCATACGACCCCCATTTCTCCAACCTCGTTGATCAACAGGTGAACGACAAAACGGCCCAGGTGACGGGTGCCACCTGGGCCGTTCGATTGCGATGATTCGGTCGCGCCGGCTGGCGGCGGGACCGCGTTACTTACAAGCCGGGGCGGTGACCGATCCGTCGATCGTCATCGTCCAGGCCCATGTCGACGAGCAGGTGCCACCGGCAGGCGTGATTCCGGCCGTGGTGCACGGCGTGCTGAACGTCGCCTGGTTTTCCACGACGGAGATCGTGAAGGTGTTGTCGGCGGTGAGTTGCAGCATGGACGTGTCCGTCTGGTGCCAGGTGCAGGTCGGAACATCCTTGTCGGCGGGAGAGTTGTCTCGCAGCAGCGTCGCCTTGTTGGCGCTGATGACTCCGATGCCCAGCGATCCCTGGGTGCCTACGGAGATCGTCCCGGCCGTCATGTCGTACGTGACAGGCAGGGCGTGACCGACAAGCGTCTCGGGCCCGTTCATGCAGCCGTCCACCGCGCCAGGAGAGATGCTGACCACGTCGAAGCACCAGGTGCCCGGCGTCACCGCATAGAGCGTCGCGCCGCTGGTGCCGCCCACGCCCGGGTTTCCGCCGCCGGCGCCGCCGGTGTCGCAGACGCCGCCATCGGCGCAGCTCGAATTGCTGCTACAGCCCGCAGCGCCCAGGCCGATGCTCAGCATCGCGCCCACCAAGAGAGTTTTCGTCTTTGTCATTATCCTAATCCTTCCCGTCTGTGTTCAGAGTTCGGCAACGGCCTAGAAGTGACCGCGGCCCTTGCGCGTCTCGGTGGCCGGGCCGCTGGCAGGCGGAACGGCCGGAGCGGTGCCCGTGGTCGCGGGAGCGGCCGGGGCGGCCGGCTTCTCGGCGTGGTGCGCGCCCTTCTTCATTTCCTTCTTCTCCTCGACAGGAGGGGCGGCGGGCGCGGCGGCGGCGGCGGCCGAAGCGGCGGCCTTGGCCTGCAGATCGGCCACCTGCTGCTTCAAGGCGGTCAGCTGCTGGTTCGCGCCGTCGAGCTGGGTCTTCAGGCCGTCACGCTCGGCCGTCACGGTCTGCAGCTGCTGCTTGGTGGAGTCCAGCTCGGCCTTGGACTGATCACAACCGACGATCATCAAGGCGCTGCTGGAAACGACGACGACGACTGCAAAGAACCTGGTAATCGAGCTCATGAATCCTCCGTGTTTGTGGGTCTGCGATGCGAGCGGTTGCACGTCGTTCATCCAACGCCAGCAC
>Ga0105237_10000260_pt1 | contig 74927 bp, 53 predicted proteins | sample KBSC24metaG_FD_81520 | JGI IMG/M metagenome (GOLD analysis project Ga0105237, IMG submission 81520) | Corn rhizosphere microbial communities from Kellogg Biological Station, Michigan, USA - KBS C2-4 metaG | ecosystem: Host-associated > Plants > Roots > Rhizosphere > Soil | place: Michigan, USA...
AAAAGAATATCACCGGGCGCCTTGGCCGCATCCGACTGTATGATGACCTGGCACTTGCCGCTAAACAGCTTCCGCTGCCAGTCCTGGGCGGCAAACTTATCGGACTCATGACTGCTGGGATCGCCATTACCTACGCCAATGATATGGGCGCTGCCCGTAACGGAGAAATGAAGCAGGTTGGCCGCATCCGGCACCTCCAGCCCCTGCTTGTCCACCACGGAAATATTGAATACGGTAGCATCCTTGCCATCCAGCGTAAGGGTAGTTCGGACAGGCTTCACGATAATACGGTATGCTTCACCGGTAGTCTGTGCCACGGCGGTCAGCTTTTTGCCCTTCTTATAAGCGACAGCTTCTAATTTGCCGGGGGCATAATTGACGGTCCATTCGAGATGTCCGTTACGGGGCATGTCCTTCTTCCCAAGGCTCTTCCCATTCAGCAGCAGCTCCACGTTATCTGCATTGCTATGGACCCACACAGGTATAGGCTGTCCTTCCTTGCCCTTCCAGTTCCAGTGCGGCGCGATATGCAGCACATCCTTGTCCGTCCACCAGGCTTGATAATAATAGTAGACGGTCTTGGGGAATCCGCACATATCCATAATGCCAAAATGAGAATTGATATCCGGCCACACATACGGCGTAGGCTCGCCACGATAGTCGAAACCTGTCCATGCAAATCCGCCCATAAACCATTCCCTGTCGGCAGCTATCTTCCACCAATGCTCGGCAGTGCTGGCCCACGGCGGCGCCACGCTGTCATAATCGGGCACATACGCATTGACGGTGTCCTTGTAATAGATGCCGCGCGTACTGACGGTGCTGGCCACCTCCGTACCCATGATTGGCTGATCAGGATGCTCCTTACGATAGCCGTCGAGACCGAACAAATTATAGTTGAAGCCCCGGACGGGTATCACTTCATTGACCCCATGCCATGTATTGCCTACATTGGCGGCATAGGTTGACGTGCGTGAAGGATCCAGCTCCTGCTGCTTCAGCACCTGGTTCTGCGCGATGCGTTTGCCCCAGTTGGACTGCTGGATCATCCATTCTTCATTGCCGATGGACCACATAAAAATGGAAGGATGATTCCTGTCCCGCAGGATCAGCTTTTCCCATTCGGCGCCATATTCCGCTCCGCTGTTGAGCAGCCGCGTCTCGTCCAGCACCAGCATCCCCAGGCTGTCACAGGCTTCCAGCAGCTCGGGCGTCGGAGGGTTATGGCTGGTACGATAGCCGTTCACCCCCATCTCCTTCAATAATTGTATCCGATAGTATTGTAAATAATCGGGCAATGCGCTGCCCACTCCCGCATGATCCTGGTGACAGCAGACGCCCTGTATCTTCACGGGCTTGCCATTCAGAAAAAGCCCCTTATCCTTGTCCACGGTGATGGTACGCACCCCAAATTTCACTGTCTGTTGATCCACCACCTTACCCGAAGCATCGTGCACGACGGCCACCAGCCGGTAGAGATAAGGGTTATCCAATGACCACAGCTGCGGCGCCGACAGTTCCAGAACGTCAGTCACGGACCCGATGCCATTGACAGCCAGGCTCAGCGGCTGCTCCTTTGTCTGGGCCAGCTGTTTACCGGTCCTGTCGGTGATATAAGCGTTGACAGTAGCGCCCGCAGCCTGTATATTCCTGTTCTCTACCCGCGTAGTCACGGTGACGGTGGTCTTGTCCCCGGCAGAGGCAGTCCGTACATATACACCTCCATCCTGTGCAATATGCAGGTCGTTGAATACATTCAGCCAGGCATGACGGTAGATACCGGCCCCTTCATAGAACCAGCCCTCATACTGGCTGGCGTCGACACGCACCACGATAGTGTTTTTTGCATTGAAGCGTATAAAGTCGGTAATATCATACGATGAGCCTGAGTAGCCGCTGAAATGCCCTCCTAAATAACAGTTGTTGACCCAGACCTTGCTGTCCCGGAAGATACCATCGAACTGGATCACAAACCGCCGCCCGGAGTCAGCCCTGTCGATGGTAAAGCTCTTGCGATACCACCCGATGCTGTTCTCGGGAAAAAGATCGCCCACAGCATGATAGCCGTGCGCATCCACATCTCCGTTGGATACATGCTCGAATGGGAGCCCCACAGCCCAGTCATGCGGCAGCTGGACAGAAGCCCAGCTCTTGTCATCAAAGTCCATGTTGATGGCAGTATTATGACCGGGGTCACCCGTCTTCGCCAGTATATTGGCTATGCCATAATTAAAGTCGCGGTGCGGGTCCGAAGCATGTCCCAAATGAAATTTCCAGTCTTCGTCGAAATTGCGGTGTTCGCGTACAGACTGGGAAAATGCCGTGCCGGTGATCCCCAGCAGAAAGATAAAAGAAAGAAAACGCATCGATATATTACTTTACGGTTTGAAAGAAAAATTCATCAGGTGTAACAGCCTTGCTCTTGCCATCCACGCTATATTGCAGAAAGAGGTCGCTGTCCCCCGCACCATTGAAATAGACCAGGCGGAAAGCATGAAAACCCCTCTTCAAAGGCATCCGCACCGAACGTTCCTCGGCACCATGGAGACCGTCGTTGTCGATAACAGGTTTTCCATCTATCCACAGCCCGCTGCCATCGTCGGAAGTAAGATACAACGTATAGATCCCATCCGCCGCAGCCTTCAGATAGCCTTCGAATAGCAGACCCGCATTTTCCTTCCGCGTCATCTCCTTCCTTGACAATCCGGTAGACGAACCTTCACCTGCCGGCGGCAGATCAGATAGCTCCCTTATGGAATGCAGCCCCCAGGCAGGCCCTTCATAAGCAGTATAATGCAGTCCTGGCATGATCTTGCCCGGTTTAAGAGCCGGCATCCAGTCAAAGACCTGTAACGGCAGCGTCGCCACTCCGCCCGGCAGCCCTCCCTGTCTGAATCCCCGCACCTTCAGCATAGCAGTCTTGCTCACAGCAAAAGGCTTCGTGTATAAAGAGGAGGTTTCGGTGGGGATTGTACCATCGAGTGTATAAAAATATTTTGTATCCGTCTGGGGATGCACCGTGATCAGGGGATGGATAGCCTTGCCGGGGTAGTCGGTCGTAACGACAGGCCTCGGTGCAAAAGCCCCGGTATTGACCAGCTTAATGGCATAGGCAAAGCCGCTCTTCATTTTCGAAGGATCATAGGCAGGCAGCTCGATAACACAGTCGCCACCCTGCTGATGCCAGCTCAGCGGCTGGTGGGTCTCCAGTAACTCGATCCGGGTGCCGGCCGCAGGCGCCAGGTCGTGAATGGTAAAGGCAGCACCGGGCCATTTAGGCAGCAATGCATATAGATCGTTGTGCTGCGCATTATACGTAAAAAAGCACTCCTTCACCGCATAGCCCGGATCAGGATCGATAGTCAGCTTCAACAGCAGGTCGCCGCCGCCATCCTTAGGAGTATAATCCTGCCTTCCCGCGCTCCATTGCGAAGCCTCCCGCCAGCGGATGGTATTATAGATCGCCTCGCCATTGATCTTCATCCAGTCCCCTATCTGCAATAGACGCTCCTCCATGATGGGAGGTATCTTGCCATGCTCGTCCGGTCCGATGTCAAGTAAAAAATTGCCGCCCCGGCTGACCTTGTCGATCAGCTGCAGCACCAGCGACTGCGCCGAATTGTAATCCCAGGAATCCTCCTCCCGATTGTAGCCATAGGAGAAACCCATCCCCCTGCTCTCTTCCCACGCGTGATCCTCGAAATCAGCATTGGGCTGGTATTCCGGCGTATACACCCCGCCGTGGTGGAATCGGATACCGGCGCCCCACCGGTCGTATGTGACGACCCTGTCCTTCACGGGACTCTCATTGTACAGCCATGCCAGGAATTGCGTGGACTTCCACAACGTGTCGGGACCGTCCCAGTCGCCATCGGTCCAAAAGACCTCTGGACGATAGGTATTGATCAGGTCCTTCATCTGCGGCCACATATAGCCCGACACATAGGCTGATTTGTCTTTTTTGTAGAGGGGATTGAACCACTCATAAAGGGAATAATACATCCCCGGATGCACGGACGTCTTCCGTATGGCCGTAAAAAGATCTCCTAGCAGATCCCTGTGCGGTCCCGCCGCACCCGCATTCCAGGGCATGCTCCAGGCCGTTGCAGTTGCTGCGCTCGGCCAATTGGCCCACCCGTCATGATGTTTGGAGGTCAGGACGACATACTTCGCGCCCGACTGCTCGATGATATGGGCCCATTCATCCGGATTGTATAGCTCCGCCTTGAACTGATCCGCTAATTGGTAATACGTAAGGTCGCCGAATTTCTTTTTATGATACCTGATACGGGCGCTGTCGCCGCTGTTCAACCCCTGCTGATACCATTCCGCATATTGCCCCTTGCTGCTCCAACCCGGTACGGAATATACCCCCCAGTGGATAAATATGCCAAACTTGGCATCCTTGAACCATTGCGGTACAGGACGCTGATCCAGTGATCCCCAGTTGGCCTGCCAGGTTTGTGCATGCAGCAGCAGTTGAAACAGCAGACAAAAGAGGACCAGTCCATACTTTCTCATGAAGGTGTCGTGATTATTTTAAAACTATCGTGTTAGGGAGCGGAAGGTAACCAAATAGTGTCATATTTTTGTAACCGGAGTGTTACATAAACATTTGAATATGAGAAGAGATGTTTTTCAGGCCATCGCCGACCCCACGCGGAGAGAGATCATTCAGCTGCTGTCCCGGCAGGCCCTAAATGTAAATACGGTAGCGGATAATTTTGATATCAGCCGTCCAGCCATTTCCAGACACGTGCGCATCCTTACGGAATGTGGACTGTTGGTGATCCGCAAAGAAGGACGCGAACGCTATTGCCAGGCCGATCTGAGAAAGCTGAAACAGGTGTCGGACTGGACAGACAGATATCGTGAATTCTGGACAAAGAAGCTCGATGATCTGGAAGAGTTCCTGGAGAAAGAGAAGAAAAAAAGATAAACCGGCCACAGGCCGGTTATCCGGGGGGCAAAAAGAAATAGGGCCCTTTCGGGCCCACATAACAAACTTGACAAGATCTATATCAGAATCTACTAGAATCTCAACGTAGCCGGCAGATACTTTGCCACCAGGTCTTCATAATAAGGGCGCAGCTCATTCCAGTTCGGCGGCGTCGGGTTCTTGGAATAAAGATCGTATGGATTGAACAGCTTCACCCAGCGGAACATCTCCCTGTCATGATCATCCATGAGATGCTCATAAGCATTCTCCCGATGCTGGGAATAGAAAGAGTGGTAGCGCAACATGTACAGAGCGGGCTCTGGTAAATGATCTTTCATCATCTGGAAAACATATTCATCGTGCCCCCAGGACATGTCCACGGCACGAAGTCCGCAGCCATGCGAATACACCCCATATTTTGTACTGTAAACTTCATGGTTGTAGTCCGGATTGTTCACAAAGAACTCCGGATACACGATCTTGTCTGAATAGGCGCAGCCTACAGGGAAAGTATCCCCCACCACGGCCCATTGCGGCTCATCGAACAGACAAAGCACCTTACCCATATCGTGGAACAGGCCGGCCAGCACCATCCAATCCGGATGACCATCGGCACGAATAGCCTCGGAGGTCTGTAATAGATGCTGGAACTGATCCAGGTCGGTATCGGGATCCGAATCATCCACCAGTTGATTCAAAAAGTCGAAAGCTCCCCACACGGACATCTCTTTCTTATCGAACTTCAGGAACTCCGCCTTCTTCTGCTGCACGAAATCATATGTCTGGTAAGTATGGTTCAATCGGTAGAACTCGCGGACGGAATCCCTGGCGGGAGCCTCGTAATTGCGATATTCTTCTGTAGTCTTTTCCTTTGCAATGGTCTCAGGATCAGGATATCTTTGTAACAGGTCGTCTTCCCAGACGTCCAGCGAGGAGAGAGGATTATTTTCTGGAATATTCGTTGCGCTCATGGCATTCAGATTTAATCGTTATCGTGACACAGGCAGCACCGCCCCCGGTCTTCATAGTAAATATGATAAACTTTTGACGATTGTACGAATAAGAGCCTATCTTTATTTACTTAACCGTTTTCGTAATCACCCCATGGGGAACATAACGATTCGCATATTAGCCCGTGAATTACAGCTGTCCGCAGCCACCGTCTCCAAGGCGCTGGCAGATAGCCATGAGATCAGCCAGTCGACAAAAAAAAGAGTGCTGGAAATGGCGGCAGCGCTCAACTACACCCCTAATCCCTACGCCAGCAGCCTTCGCAGAAAAAAAAGCAAGACCATTGCCGTGGTGCTTCCCGAAGTGGCCGATAGCTTCTTCTCCCAGGCCATCGACGGCATCGAAGCCATCGCACAGGATAAAGGCTACCATGTCCTGGTATGTCTCACACACGAACGCGCGCTCAAGGAACAGGCCATCCTCCACGAGATGCTTGGAGGCAGGGCAGACGGCATTCTTATCTCTTCCTGCTCGGAGACCACCGACCCCTCTTCCATCCTGGAATTGCAGGAAAAAGGAGTGCCCGTAATATTTTTCGACAGGGTATGTGAAGAGCTGGACACGGCCAAAGTGGTGACGGATGATCGCAACAGCGCTTACAAAGCCGCCGATCACCTCATACGCTGCGGTTGTCGGGACATCGCCTTCCTCACCATCTCTGAAAATCTTTCGATCAGCCACGAACGCATAGAGGGCTATAAGCATGCCCTCGAAGAGAGAGGAATAAAATTCAAAAAGACAGATATTATCCCCTGCACACACCATGCGGAAGACAACATACACCTGCTAAAAAAGATACTGAATAAAAAAGACCGTCCCGACGGCATCATCGCCTCCGTTGAAAAGCTGGCCGTACAGGTCTACCAGGCCTGCCGCGAGCTGGACCTTGACATCCCCGGCGATGTCAAGGTCGTAGGATTCTCCAACCTCGTCACTGCCTCCCTGCTAAATCCATCTCTCACCACCATTACACAGCCCGCCTTTGAAATGGGCCGTACTGCCGCCACCCTTCTTTTCAAAGCCCTGGGCAATAAGAGCATCGACCTGGCACAAAACGTCCTCGTTATCCCTTCCGAACTGCAGGTACGGGATTCCACGGGCTGAGCAGGCGATGATACGCCAGCAAGGTGAATACAAAAAGCCAGATCAGGGGCGTCATCTGGTAACGTAATACGTTTGGCGTGGAGAGGATACAAAAGGCGGCATTTACTATAAAGAAGACGCCGGTCAACACCATGGCCGCCCGGAATTCTCCCTTTCTGTATTTCAGCAGTAAGAGTATGCCCGCTATTACAAAACCTATATTCAATACCAGGTAAAGAACAGGCGCCCATCCAAGGATGATACCCTGTGCTGTAAAGGATCTTGCCCACACCCGCGTGCTTTTCAGATGGAACCACTCCACAGCCAGGGGATCCACCTCACTCATACCCAAATTGTATTGCGACAGCACATCCATCGGCGGATAAAAGAACATACGGGCACTGGGCCAGACATATTCCCTGCTGAACAACAGCGGATGATGGCTCAATAGATAAAAGCCATATTGGGAAAACACAGGTCCTACCCTGTTCCAGGCCGTAAAATAAGAGGTATGCTCCCGCCGCTGACGCAAAAACATATATCTTTTCAACGGGCTGCCGGGGTCCCACATATACCAGGTGTCCACAGACTGATGTCCCGGACGGGAAGTGCCCGATACTTCAAAATGCGCAGCGACCATGCTGTCCAGCTCCCGGCATTCCGGGGAAGGCAGGCGATCCCTCTCGACCTTGACATAAGGATAAATATAGAGCGCATTGTTGGCCATCTGCCACCCGCTAAAGGCGGAAAAGACCCTCACACCCGTCTGCTCTTTCGTCAGCTGCCCTACCACCATCGCTCCCAGCACCAGCGTCAGGACACTGGAGGCGATACCGGCGATCTTAAACCCTATCCCCTTACGGACGAACAAAAAGGCAGCCGCGGCAATGACAGGATAACACAGCGCGTTATATCGGATGGAAAATATCACCACCAGCAGCGCCACCTGCCGCACCAGGCGCCCCCACGACGGGCTATGCATAAGCCATAGCAGCTCTGTCAGCCAGACAAGGCTCAGCCCCGTGAACAGGGCATCGCTTGACACCGCACCCGCCAGATACAAATGGAGGGGATTGAACAGGAGAAAAAAGAAGAGGATATTCCCCACCGCCCTCCGGGGACTATACAACACCTCGACGGAAAAATAGATATAGAATCCGGCCAGCTGTAAAATGCAGTATTGGATAAAAACCAAAAAAGTATCGGATGAGCTGATAAAATGGGTCGCGACAAGGAACCAGGAATATCCTATAGGCCGGTAGCTGATAGGGTCTCCATGTGCGGCAACATCGAGATACGTATAGCTGTCCTGAAAAAAGGAGGCGAATGGATAAAATTGTTTAAAGATAAAGAACAGCACCAATGTCGCGGCGGCGGCGATCAGCGCTCTTTTTCGAAAAGAAGGGGTCGTCATCCGATAAAAATAGTAAATAAATGTCCGGCCGCGTAATGTCTGTCCTCCGGCCCCTAAATAGCAAAAGGCCGACCTGTAAAAAAATTACCTGGACGGCCCTCTGGCTTAATGATCTAAAGAGAGAGAACTCCCCCCAGAAAAGACTTACCGCTAAAAGTGAAGTCTTGAACAAAGCAAATTATTCAAACCTATGTTTTCGAGACTTAACCTTTGTCAAAATTGTCATATCATCTACCTGAAAAATTATGACAACGTAGGCTCTAATCATGATCAAGTTAGGTATAATACATATATATAGAAGTCACATTTGACAATCGTGCCTTTTTGGCAACAGCCGTGTCGATTTTGCCAATAACTGTGCATTTTGCCCATTATGTCAAAGCTCAAATTCCCCTATCAATACTGTTCTTTCACTTTCCGCCTGCATCTGTAAGGGTATTAGTTTACGGGTCTGCTGTCCCGTGCCATAATGCATGTACACTTCCAGCATGACGGTCGTAGGCCCTGCCAGTTTGGTCTGCCTGTCCCCATAATAGTTTACCTCTACCTTATACCGCCCCTTCTGCCCCTTCTTCAGCAGGAACTGCTCCGGTCCAAAACCACGGGTAAAGTCATGCGATATGCGTCCGCCGATAAAGGTCGACCGGTGACTGTAATAACATTTTTCCCCGAACGGATCGGTCACCCAAAGATCGATATCCGTATCATTCATGTTCCAGTTGAGGACTACCCGCATGTCTACAGGCATGTTCGTCAGCAGCCGTTTCGGTATCCCGCTGAAATTTATCTTATCTCCCTTAAGAGCCACCAGGCAGTTGATCTCCGGCAAAATGGTCTCCTCGATGCCAGGGTACTGCGCCGCAATATTCGAGTCATAATTCTTTGTCAGGGCAGTATACAAGGTGTCCAGGGCCTGTTGATAAAGCCCCGCATCCCATAACGCCAATCCATAATCCCGGAAACTCTGCGGCTCGAAAGGCCGCCATTCCAGCACTTTCTTAAAGGCGGCACAGGCAGCGTCTGTCTCCCCGAGACTACGTAACTCATATCCCAGCATCTTATACAGCTCATAGCTCTCCACATCCAGCTCGGCAATATTGGACAACACCTTCAGACCCAGCTCTTTTTTACCCTCTTTAATAAAGAATTCCGCCGTATTGAAATAGAACACAGGGGTATACAGCTGCGCCTTTCTCTCCTGCAGGTATACCGTATACTGGTCACTGACAGGGGTCTTCCTCAGGCGATCCAGGTACGCCGTCCTCACCTCATGCCCGAAGGCCTTGAACTCTCCGCCCCCCGACCCGGCCCTGGTGGCCGACGCTTCCTTATCCGCCTGCCCGGAGATATCCTTGTACAAACCTCTCGACCCGTCAGGATCTATATCCTCCGAACGTACAGTACTGACAGAGCCCGTTATCTCTCTCCTGCGCTGGCTCCCATAACCAGCCACCACTACCTCCTGCAGTTGCTCCCCCTGCCGGGGCGCCGGAGAGGAAGCCGCCCTATCCTCACTGAAGGACGAAGATCCCCGTATAGTCAAACCTTGCACCCTGCCCTGCAACGCCTGACTCACCTGGGACGTCGTATTAGCATTCGGCGAAATATAGCTCACTGTATCAGGATGGTAGTCCTTTAATCGGAGCTTCTCCGGCGCCTGATGATCTGGCTTCCACCACTCCAGCAGCTCCTCGAAATATTTATCCGCATTCTCCATCGTCGTCTGTTGCCGCTGCTGCTCTGTCTGCCCCCTCGACTTTATGATCCTGTCGTATTCCTCCCGCAATGCTGCCGGCGGTTCGATATTATAGGTAATATAATCCTGTACAGCCTCCAACACAATAAGGGAAGTATTACGGGTAGCAATACCGTAGCGCTTCCCCAGTTCCAGTATCTCCATCTTATTGTCTTCATACCGCCTGTCCAACTGCGCTATCTTCTTTTGTGCCCATATCCTGGCAAGGTCATAATCGCAGTTTTGCCGGCTCAGGTCCAGGCTCACCTTTGTCTCGCTGATCACCTTCCCCCCATAACCAAATTGCAACACTACCTCATGGCTCGGCTGATAACAGATACCCGCCACCGTGACACCACCCGTCACCGGCACAGGAGAGGATGGATAGCTTTCTTCCAGGGCAGGGTCCTGCTTTATTCCCATAAAATAGAGACGCTCATACAACAGCTGCTCCTTTGCCTCCTGGATACTGCTCACCCCCAGGTTCACCAACTCCCCGCCCGAAGACTCCGTCAGCGCACGCAGATACGGCAGATCGGCCTTGGCAGTGGCGACAATGGCATACAAAGGCTTCGAAGGAGGTCCGATCTTGTCATTGCCAAAATTACTCTGCCCATCGCTGAACAGCAGGTACTCATCACCGGGATACACCTCCGGCCTCAGCTTCCCGAATTGCGTTCCTCCATCATAGACCATATGTTCGAGCGTATCCCGCAGCACATCCCACTTCCCCCCTTCCACTGTAAAGACCTTTGCCGCTCCCACGGTATAATGGAAGGGGACCAGGGTCACCTCCGCCTGTCTCAGCTCATGGAAATATACTTCCAGCAACTTCAGCTCCTTTTCATGATCCCTGTTGAGACCGCTGAGACTGGCATCCCAAAAAATAGTCAGCCGGTGAGGCCTTGGCTTTGCCATTTTCTTAGCCTGTGGAAAAGCGCTGAGCAGATACAGATAATGATTGCCGGATGACTGCATTGCCACTTCCTGGTCATCCGACGCCTTGGGGATCGCCACGGTCAGCGACCTGTCCCCCTTGAACTGCCTCCATTGCTGCGAGGCTGACCAGGCATCCTGCCATTCAGAGAACTGGAATCCTTCATCAATATTTTCTTCTATTCTGGGTTTGATACATCCTCTAAGCACCTGCACGTTTAGACGGAACTCCTCCAGCGGACGGGAAAAAGCCAGGGGCAAATGCCATCGAAGAGCGTCCCCTTCCCCCATGGACAGCTCTTCATCATACCCGATCAGCACGGTCCGCACCACGCCGGGATTGATAGGATAGATACGGGTCCTGAACCCATTGCCTTCCACCTTTTCCAACAATCCCGGGTCGACCCTGCGACGCTCGATGCTTTCAAAGACCATGGTCCCCTTCTCCTTTTCCACGGGTACGGCCTCCCGGAGATACCCATCGATGTCCAGGGCATAACGGGATACACTGATGCCCTCCGCCAGGGGAAAATTGAGCTCTCCCTCCAGGACACGGCTGGTGCTGTTTTTAAAGGTCATGGTCCAGGTTGTGGTAGCGGTGGTCCCATGGATACGTACATCCACCGCCAGTTTCGCCAGGAACACCAGGTTTGACTCCTTACCCTCTACTTTCATAAAGGGCGTTTGGGCGCTGACGGACAAAAACATCCCCGACAGCAAGGTAACTGACAGTACCATAATAAAGACGATCCTCATAAGGCTGACTTGCATAGAAATAATTTCAGGGAAGATGCAGCCGCCGGACAATTTGCACACTTTTGCCTGTTTTCTTACTACCAGTCTGGGAGTCTAGGACAGGGGCCGGGCGCTTTAACGCTATTTTGGCAATTTTTTTGTACAATAAGTTCGCCCGGCTCCGTTATTAACCGGATTCCCTTCCAAGATCCCCTGAATAGCTATAGGTCCAATCTCTACTTCCAAATTTTTAAATACTTGTACATGCCAGCCGATCATGGCCGGATCCGGCCCTTGTTTTTTGTATTGGCGTTATTGTCAATATCGGTATTATTGGACAGATACCTGGTATCCGTTCTCTGCCCATGGATGCCCAGCCTGGGAGGCGTAAGCCTGATGGTCGTATTCCTGGATATTCCCCTGGCATTACCTCTGATAGACCCCTTGCCGGTGGCAGTACTTTTCTCGCTTTTTTATTCCATGGTGCCCGCCCGTCAGGCCGGCCCCGAGGAAGGCAGATTGAGCAGCATCTGGGGCGGTGTTATTATCCTGGCCTGCTGGATGGCGGCCGGAGCGCTGCTTTATCATTTTGTAGAGGGATTCCTGCCCCGGGAAGTACGCAACGGCATCGATTCCTTTGGTATCAACGCAGATATCAATACCCCTATCGCAGAGTACAGCACGATGCACTTAAGGGGTGGCTTTATCCTGTTGGCTTGTTTTATCCTCGGCGGGCGGACCCTTGTTAAAAGGATCAACCGGGCGTCCATCAAGCACCCGGTGCCTGCTCCGCCGGAGGTCGAGGCCATGCCTACGCCCACGCCAATCCCGGTCACGACAAAAGAACGTCCCGTCCGTACTGCAACAGTCACACGCACCGAGCCCCCGGCCCGTCCCATGACCACCCGCCAGGAGGCCCCTGTATGTACTACCCTATCCGCGCCGCCGCCTATACCCGCACGACCCAAGGCGGCTCCTAAAAGCGTTTCCGTAGTCGCACCGCAGCAGGTTCGCGTATACGTTACCACCGAGGAGATGACGCCTCTATATTGACCACCTCATAGCCCGGCCGCTTGCCGATCATGACAGGAAGGAAATAGTCCCCATTGTATTGAAGAAAAATAACAGACCCCGCATGTATTTGGGTACACCCCTGCGGCAGGTCATATACGAAGGCCCCTGCCGGCGCCTTTACCAGCTGATAGCCAGTCTGCTCCCGTACGGGCGTATAGAACCTGCCCCCATAATAGTAATAAGTATCCTCGCCCGCCTTTACAGTGACTGTATCCGCCGCCACGGCTGGCACATAAGGATGCGCGTAATATCGGTGGTTGGTATAATAACGATAGCCCTCCCATACAATAGGAGCATGTGTATAGGCCGGACGGCTGCTGCTCCATCCCGCGGGACGATAATTGACAGGTTCGGCAGACTTATGGGCAGGACGATGTTTCCGCTTGTGCGTCTGGGCCCGGCCGGCTTCAGACACGCCGATCAATAATACAATGGACAAACAATACCACAGGGACTTCATCATACTCAAAGAACGTCAGCCTCCCTTTTTAATTGTTGATTTGTCAAATGCCTGGCGCGAACAATACGCGCCTCAGTATGGCGGCTACAAGGACCAATAACACGCATGCCACTGCCGAAGACTTGACAGGCAGAGCCAGAGATTTGAGCGTTTAATGATCCTTCCGATGTTCTAAAAATGGTTTTAGCAAATCAATAGGGATCGGGAAAATAGTAGTGGAGTTTTTCTCCGTGGCAATTTCACGGAGTGTCTGCAGGTAGCGAAGAGTAAGGGCGCTCGGTTGCTCACTGAGGATCTTTGCCGCATCGGCCAATCGTTGTGACGCCTGGAACTCGCCTTCTGCGGCAATTACCTTTGACCGGCGCTCACGCTCTGCCTCTGCCTGCTTGGCCATTGCCCGCTGCATCTCCTGCGGCAGGTCGATCTGCTTTACCTCCACATTGGAAACTTTAACGCCCCAGGGTTCAGTATGAGCATCGATGATCTGTTGTAATTTCTGGTTGATCTTTTCACGCTGAGAAAGCAGATCATCGAGATCGGATTGCCCCAGCACACTACGAAGGGTGGTCTGTGAAAGCTGGGATGTGGCTGTGAGATAGTTCTCTACCTCCACAATGGACTTTTGAGGCTGGATCACACGGAAGTAAATTACTGCATTTACTTTGATAGAAACGTTGTCTTGTGTAATTACGTCCTGCGGCTGCACATCCATGACCAGCGTACGCAGGCTTACTTTTACCATCTTGTCGATGATGGGAATAAGGAATATAAGACCCGGACCTCTTACAGCCATTAAGCGTCCCAACCGGAAAACTACCCCCCTTTCATACTCTCGCAGTATCCGGATAGCATTTGCGAGGATGATCAGGGCAAAAACGACAATGACGATACTTATCACAGGAACTTGTTCCATAAAAAAATCTATTAACTGGTGATTGATTTGACATGTAGTGTTAGATTATCCAGGCCTACTACCTGTATTTTTTCGCCCGCTCCAATATCGCCCCCTACCGTTGTAGCGCGCCATATTTCACCGTGTATCTGCACGGTGCCGGTCGGATCGAGCGGTTCCAGCGATATACCCGTCTGGCCGATGATCCCCTCGATGCCCGTAACAGGCTTTAACCGCTGGGCTTTTAATCCCATACCGATAATGCCAAGAAAGAAAAATACGGACAGGCCTACGGAAGTGAAGATGGCAACCCGGGATATATGTATAAATTCAAGCGTAGAACTGGTGCGGATCAGCATCAACGAACCTATCAACAACGAAAGAGCGCCGCCGATGGCCAGCAATCCATGGCTCACTATTTTTATTTCCAGCAGGAAGAGGATAACACCGAAAATGATCAGCGAAACACCAGCATAATTCACCGGCAGCGTATGAAATGAATAAAAGGCAAGCACCAGGGCGATAACTCCCACGATGCCCGGGAATATCGACCCCGGATTGTATAGCTCAAATAACACACCGTACATACCTACTATCATTAGGATATAGGCTATAGTGGGATCGCTTAGAATATTCAGTATCTTTTCCGCAAAACCCATTTCCAGGCGCTCGATATGCGCCCCCTTCGTATGTAGCACCCGGGAGCCGGATACCAATTCAATGCGCCTGCCGTCTATCTTTTCCAGCAGGTCTTCTGTATTGCGGGCAATGAGATCGATTACTTTGGCAGTCAGCGCCTCTGTCTCTGAAACGGAGATACTGTTACGGACAGCAGCTTCAGCCCATGGTATATCCCGATGTCGCTTTTCAGCGATGCTTCGTATAAAGGCAGCTGCATCATTCGTTATTTTTTTGTTCATGATGCTGTCCGGCTGTTCTTGCGCCCCTACAGGGTGGGCCGCCCCCAGATTGGTCCCCGGCGCCATGGCGGCTACATCCGCAGAAAAAGTAATAAAAACACCCGCCGAGCCAGCCTGCGCCCCCGAGGGAGATACAAAAACAACTACCGGTACGGGGCTCTCCAGCAGGTCGCCCACAATAATACGGGTGGATTTCAATAGTCCCCCCGGAGTATTCAACTCAATTACCAGGCATTCAGCATGTTCGCTGCTCGCTTTTTCAATACCCCGGTGTATATAGTCCGCCGTTACAGGATTGATGGCGCCATTGATCTTTTCAGAAACCACGTGCTGCGCAAGTGACAGCAACGGCAGGAAGCAATATAGGGAGGAGAATACAGTCTTGTATTTCATTTGATACCTCCTGTGACCCGCTGGGAAGATCGGCGGATCCTTCTGTAATTTACTGAATTTGGAGAAGAATAAGGCCCTTTACCATATCGACCGCAGCGGAGTATACGACAAGCGTTGTATCTTCCAGGGCTCTCTCGATCCAAAATGCAGATCTATCAACGGACTGTCCGGAAAAAATACGGATGTCATCACGGTCAACCCCTTGTCCGCGAACATTTCCAGCGAGCTCGCATCCATGACCACGGTCAGGTCCAGTTCACTGCCTGCCGCCAGCCTGGGAGAAAAGAATTTCTTGGGGAACTCCTTGTTAAAGTCCGTCCGTCCGGACAAAGTGCGGTCGATGTACCATTCGTTGGAAGTCTTATTATATCCCAATACCATCTGCTGTCCCATGGAATTGGAGAAAGTAATAAAGAAATCATGCAGCGTGTCGGCATGCAGCTCTAATTTATACTGCGCCCCGGAAAGACGCACCCTGCCGGAAATATCCGTCATCGTGTCCACTGCTATATCCCTTATCACCTGGGGATTCTCCTGGGCCAGCCTGTCCAGCTCCCGCACAGGCATAGAGCTCAGATAGATCTCATCTTTTGCATGCACCAGCTTCAGCTCCCGGGGGAGCGTCATCGCATTGCGCCAGGCAGCGGTAGGCACCTGGTTGGCATAGATCCAGTTACTCATCCATCCTAAAAATATCTTTCTCTTCCCCGTATTGTTCCAGGTGATGCCCGCATAATCATCCGGTCCATAGTCTACCCATTTGGTCGTGCTGCCATTGGGATAAAACTTTTTGCCGTCAAACTGGCCGATAAAATATTGCGTCCCCGACCCTCCATTGGGGCCGCCGGGATTACTGCTTACCAGCAATACCCAATAGGTCACGCCATCCAGCTGCATGGGAAAAAGATTCGGACATTCCCATACCCCGCCATGAGCGCCCAGGTCCTGGCCAAAATCGCTCTCCTTTGTCCAGTTCTTCAGGTCGGGAGAAGAATAAAAGGTTATCTTATCCTTTGTCGCCAGCGACATCACCCATTTCCTGCCTGGCCTGTACCACATGACATTCGGGTCACGAAAGTCCGTAATGCCGGGATTCTTCAGCACAGGATTATTCTTGTACTTGGTCCATGTATTGCCATTGTCCAGGCTGTAAGCCAGACTCTGATACTGATAGTCGACCGCCCCCTTCTTCTCCCCCGCCGGATCATGATGCGTAAATATCGCCACCAGGGGAGGCTTCCCGTTCTGCCCCAACCCGCTGGTATTACCCGAGTCCACGACAGCGCTGCCCGAGAAAATATATCCCAGACTGTCCGGATACAATGCGATGGGCTCCTGTTTCCAATGGATCAGGTCCCTACTGGTAGCATGACCCCAATGCATCGGTCCCCAGATAATATCGCCGGGATAATACTGAAAAAAAAGATGATAAGTACCCTGGTAATACACCAACCCGTTCGGATCATTGGTCCATTTCTCCCTGGGAGAAAAATGCAGCTGAGGACGAAAAAGCTCTTTATAGGCAGATACCGTACGCTGGGCGAATGTTGTGAAGGACATCAATGCCAGCCCGCCCATAAGGGTCCATTTGATCAAGGTCATTCAGTGGGTTTTTTACCCTCTAAATATATGCAATATTTGCCGAATATGATCCCCATGTCCGCATGCTGTGGTAACGCATGCCCTACGCATCCAGCATCTCGATCAGCTTTTGTTCCCCATTCAGGAGATAAAAGGCGACAAAGACCATCGGCTCCGTATCGGAATGATTGTCGAAATGCAGGATACGGGCATCGGCCGGCTCAAAAAAAACGCTCCCCGCCGGCAGCACCTGCCCCTCGTCTCCCTCTACCTGCAACATCGCCGTCCCTTCAACGATATAGCCCATGACGGGACAGGGATGAAAATGCAGTCCTCCCTTTTGCCCGGGAGCGAAATGTATCTCATGCGCCTGCACCGAAGTGAGGGTTCGCGCTCCCGTGTCAGCCGTCAACATATGACGGCGGATGATGGTGTTCTCAGCCATATATCGATGATAAATTTGCCATCAACAACAATTTGGCAGCGGAATTGTTCTACTCAAAAGCGCCCGCACGATGAACATCCCCTTTTACCAGGTAGACGCCTTCACCCATCAACCCTTCAAAGGCAATCCGGCGGCCATCTGTCTTCTCGACACGCCCATCTCCGACTCGCTGATGCAAGCCATCGCCATCGAGAACAACCTGGCAGAGACAGCTTTTTTGATTTCCAGCCCCTTGATCGGTTCTTCGCCAAGCCCCCAGGGATATAGCCTGCGCTGGTTCTCTCCCAAAAAAGAAATGCCCCTCTGCGGTCATGCGACCCTGGCCACCGCACATATCCTCTGGCAGACGGGCAGAGAGCCGCAAGGCAAGCCCCTTCAATTCGACACCCTCAGCGGCATACTGACAGCCGCGCAACAGGATGACTGGATCAAACTCGACTTCCCCGCCCGTAACAACGAACACCGCCCCATTCCCGAGGAGCTGGAACAGCTCTTTCCCGGCGGGTATATCGACATCGTATACAGCGTGGACAGATATATGGTAGAGCTGCCTTCCGCCGCGGAGGTAAGAGCATTTACGCCCGACGCTCCCTTTCTCCAACAACATCGTCTCGTCATCACCAGCATGGCAGAAAAAAATACTCCCTATGATTTTATATCCCGCTACTTCGCCTATCCGGTAGGTGTACCCGAGGACCCTGTCACTGGCACAGCGCATTGCAGCCTGGCCACTTATTGGGCCCGGCGGCTGAATAAGACAAGCTTCTTTGCCTACCAGGCATCTCCTCGCGGCGGCGAGCTGAAGATCGAGCTGAAAGGCGACAGGGTTTCCTTATCCGGCGAGGCGGTAACGGTGATAGAAGGGACGATCGATATTTGACCTATCTTTAGCAGCAAAACACCTAGATGCGCACGGGCCTGATAAGCATCCTTATTGGTATCCTTGGGCTATATGCCGGCCAAACCCTCGCCCAGGCTGACAGCAGCTCCATCGTCATCCCACTGGAAGGCAATAGCTGGAGCGCCTCCGCCGATATGCGTGTTGTTCATTTCCGATTGAGACACACGGGCGTCATACGCTGCACCACTGGTCCCTACTTTATCTCCACCTACAACATAAAGGACACGGGTTATATAAGTCTCACCCTGACAGGCCGCGAAGTAGAGACCATCACCCTGACGGGCGCCGCCACACGGGACGCCAGCTTCGTCCCCAACAACGATGGGAATTTCTTCTACTGGGGCAGACGGGGCCCCTCCGTACATCTCAACTACTCCTTACCCGAAGGCACAAACGCCGAATGGTTTTACAACGAGGTCTTCGTCCCCTCAGGATACGATATCGAGGGGTCTTATTTTATGGCCGACGGCTTCTCTCAGGGCTACTTTGGAATGCAGGTGAACTCTCCCACCGAAAGACATATACTCTTCTCCGTATGGAGTCCGTTCAATACCGACGACCCCAGAAATATCCCTGACAGCCAGAAGATAGTGCTTGTCGCCAAAGGCCGGAACGTACATGCCGGCGAGTTCGGCAACGAAGGATCAGGCGGACAGAGCTATCTCAACTACCCCTGGAAGACAGGCAATACCTATCGTTTCCTTATACATGCCCAACCCCAGGACCACAATACCACACAATTCACTGCCTGGTTCTTTGCACCGGAAGAAGGCAAGTGGCAGCTCATCGCCAGCTTTCGCCGCCCGCAGAGCCATACCTGGCTCACAGGACTCCATTCCTTCCTGGAAAATTTTGAACCCGCCAATGGCGATAAGACCCGCTACGTATTGTTCGACCATCAATGGATCCGCACGGACAAGGGGCAATGGATACCCCTGACAAAAGCGCGCTTTACAGGAGACAACACCGCGCGTAAAGGTTATAGAATGGATTATGCAGGCGGGGTAAAAGGGAATGCCTTCTTCTTACAGAATTGCGGGTTCTTCTCGGACTATACGCCCCTCGACACCTGGTGGGAAAGACACCCCGCTCCCAACGATGTTCCACCCGATATAGACTTGTCTCAATTAGGTAAATGATAGTCGATGCCGAGCATCCGGACAGATTCCTCCAATGGCCGCAAGCCCACTTCGGCTCTTCGCTTGTTCACATTACGCTCGTCCTGTATAGGGAACAATTCCATATGCCCTGTTCTGGGCGATCTCCGGAGCTGGGTGCCATACAGCTGTGGTTTCCCCTGCCTGGTCAGGACCCTGTCTTCCAAATGTGCCAGGTCGATGGCTTTGGCCTTTCCATCCTTCACCGCCTTCAGCATCATGGGCAGATAGGTCACCTGCGTGAGACTGTCTGAACGCTGGATCACCAGGAACAGGGCCATGTTTGCTTTTTCTCCAATTTCATCTATTCCCAGCCATCCATACGTATCGAGTATCGCCTTCACCTTGGCAATATTGATGGAATCCACGACGTGCATGATCTTAAAAGCCGAATCCATTTGTTTTGACTCATATCCATATTTCTGCTGCAGGGGTTCGATCATATAGCTGACAGCCCGATTGTCATCAAACACCGTATCCAGCTGCGCCTCGATGCGATGATACAACACCCAGGGCGTATCTTTCTTTATCAGGGTGGAGTCCTGGCCCCATGCAACAGCTGTCAGGACCATAAAGAGAAGGAGTAATAATTTTCTCATAATTCGGCAGGTATGCTCAAATATACGTCAAACAGTCAAGCTTGCCACAGGCGCCCGCTCTCTCAAAATATTCCTTATCAGCGTCAGCGGCACGATCAGCCGCGCAGGATCATTCCTCAACGCATCATTAAAAGTCAGTATCGCCCGCTGTAAAAGATAGTTCTGCCACATCATCTCAAGGTCCTTCGGGTCCGAAGGCAGCAGCCGTGAGCCTTTCACGGTAGTCATATAAGCCCGTACGTATATCCCGCTTATATAATGCGCCCACAGAGCGGCCAGCGGCTGTAACCTTGTTCTTTCTGCCTCCTGCAGCTGCGGGTCGCACATAAACCCTTCAAACGCCACCTTATGAAAGGATAACACCATCGTGGCCAGGTCGACAAGAGGACTGCGCTTCAGCCGCCGCTCGCTATAGCTCAGCGTAGGATCGCCGCTGTAATCGCTGATGGCCACATCCTTTCCGGTCAGCAGTATCTGCCCCAAATGGAAATTACCATGGATACGTATCTTCAGCGCGTCCAGCTTTCGGGCATATATCCGTTTGAAGATGGCCAACAGCTTCGGCCGGTAGGCGGTGATCCTTTCCGTATTGGTCCGCAGGTCGGCAGGCAGCCGGCTCTCATGGCGGGAAAGATTCTGGTACGTCTCTCTCACAAGGGATTGCAGCGTGGAAAAGAGCGAGCGCTGATAATGCAGCGTAAATGGTTCCGGTTTGTAATCCTTCACATCGACACCCGACGCCAGGGCAAGATGCAGCTCGCCGGTGCGTATCCCTATCAAACGCGCCTCTTCCGAAGCATGCCCCCCCAGCAGCCCCTGCAGCTCCTCCGGCAGCTTGTCAAAGCTCGCAGGATCCATCAATGTCCCGATCCGCTGCTCCCACAACGCCACATTCCTTCCTCCCGCCAGCAATCGCTCGATATAATTATGGATCCGCTCCTGGAAATAGCCATATCCATCCCCGTGATTTTCGATCATATCCTGCATCATCCCCAGCAGAATGGTCCCCCGCCGGCTTCTCCACTCAATATCGCCTACAAAGGCGGGGATATGTTCGAACTTCAGCGCCGTCAGATACTTCGTCGTCTCCAGGTCGGGATTGGTCACCACATCCACCTGGCGGTACATCTTTAAAAAGAACGAGCCATTGTACGTTATGGATGTATTGTACAGGTCGGACCCATGTATCCGGGAAATGATCTCCCCCTTATCCTGCGCATGCTTTTTAAGATGACCATTCCCGCCAAATTCAATACGCTGTCCGGGCGTTGAGATATGCTTGTGGCCATACATCCGGTGATACATATCCATCTGCCATTCCGGTGTAAAAAAGGCATCCACCAACGCCCCCTCACCTTCCTCCGAACGCACTTTGGCGATCAGGGCTTCCGGAAAAGTGGCGGTCAGCTTTGCCGTCCGCTCGTCACTGGCCAGCAGCAGGGGCAGCTGGTACAACCCGGTAGTGCCATTCTGCTCAGCTATCTCCAATAACAGCCAGTATACGGAATGTCCATCCAATGGCGTCTTTATAAAATCTACAATGGCGGCCTGGAACAAATTCCGGTCCTTACCGGTGAACCACCTTACTTTTTGCAAATACCGGGGCAGGATGCTATTCTCCAGCTGCCGCCGCGCATTCCCTTCCATCAGCCCCTCCCACTGCCTGATCAGCAGCAACGGCAGCGGACTATTCTCATCCATGTCAGGATGAGCCTTCTCCAGTATGAACCATTGAAAAGCATACGGCGCCAGCGTAAAGAAATACACCCCATCCTCCTTTATCACCGGCCAGCGGTTCTTGCTAAAAACATCCACAGGTACGTATCCTTTATAACCAGCCAGGTCCACTTCCGCGGCCTGCGAGTATTTGGAAAGATTTACAACCACCAATAGCGTCTCTTCTTCATACACACGGACAAAGGCCAGCACTTTGGGATTCTCTACATTCAGGAACTTCAGCGCTCCCCGGCCAAAGGTCTTGAACTTCTTTCGCACACCGATGATACGCTTCATATACCAGTACAGGGAAGAAGTATTGCTCCGCTGTGTCTCCACATTCACTGACTCATAATGATATTCGGGGTCCAGTATCAGGGGGAGATACAGCTTCTGCGGATTGGCTGCGGAAAAACCTGCATTCCGGTCGGGCGACCATTGCATAGGCGTACGCACCCCATCCCTGTCACCCAGATAAAAATTATCCCCCATCCCGATCTCATCCCCATAGTATATGACCGGGGTCCCTGGCAGCGAAAAAAGCAGGGAGTTCAATAGTTCTATTTTGCTCCGGCTGTTATCTAATAATGGCGCCAGCCGGTGACGTATCCCAAGGTTTATCTTTGCCTTCGGGTCGCGGGCATACACCTTATACATATAATCCCGCTCTTCATCCGTCACCATCTCCAATGTCAGCTCGTCGTGATTACGCAGGAATATGGCCCATTGACAGGTAGCAGGTATATCAGGGGTCTGATCGAAAATATCGGTAATAGGATACCTGTCCTCCATCTGCAGGGCCATGAACATACGAGGCATCACAGGGAAATGATAGTTCATATGACATTCATCCCCTTCCCCAAAATACGAGGCGGAATCCTCGGGCCACATATTCGCCTCGGCTAAAAACACGGTACCGGGGTATCGCTCGTCCACATATTTCCGCAGCCGCTTTAAAAAAGTATGCGTCTCAGGAAGGTTCTCCCCATTGGTCCCCTCCCGCTCATACAGATAGGGCACGGCATCCAGCCTGAACCCATCCACCCCCATCTTGCACCAGTAGTCGATGATCTTCAATACCTCTTCCTGTACCTGGGGGCTGTCGTAATTCAGATCGGGCTGGTGATGAAAGAATCTGTGCCAATAATATTGCTCCGCCACAGGGTCCCAGGTCCAGTTGGAAGCTTCGAAATCCTGGAAGATGATCCGCACATCTTTGTATTGATCGGGATTATCCGTCCAGACATAAAAGTCCCGCTCCTTCGACCCCTTGGGCGACCTGCGCGCCCGCTGGAACCATGCATGCTGGTCCGACGTATGATTGATCACCAGCTCCGTGATCACTTTTAAATTCCGTCGATGCGCTTCTTTGAGAAAGTGGCGAAATCTTCCTATATCGCCATAAGAAGGATTGATACTGTAATAGTCTGCAATATCATACCCGTCGTCCTTCAAGGGAGAGGGATAAAAAGGCAGCAGCCAGATAGCTGTGACCCCAAGATCCTGCAGATAGTCCAATTTATGCAACAGCCCCTGAAAGTCCCCCATGCCATCTCCATCCCCATCACAAAAAGCTTTGATATGCAATTCGTAGATAATGGCATCCTTATACCAATGCAGGTCATCGTCCAATGCGGTTGTCGTCGCCATAGACAAAAGGACACTCAAATAGCATGCCTCCCCCGCGCCAGGGTTTTTTTTCTACAGCCTCTCCAGCCCCAACCCTGGCTCATCGGATATAGACATGAGCCCATCCCTCAAAATAAACCCGCCCCCCACCACATCCCTCGCCAGATCCAAACTGCCGTCCAGGTCGATGAACTTCGTATGGGAAAAAGAGAATGCCGTATGGAGGGCGGCCGTGATACTGATGATACTCTCGTCATTACACCCCCACATCAGGTCGATGGAATGCATAGAGGCCGTGCCCGCTATCTTCTGCGCCTGGCTGATGCCACCGCATTTCATCAGCTTGATATTGAAGAAGCCGCAGGCAGCAGGGGCAGCAGCCAGCTGTAAAGAATCTTCCGGTGTGACACACGATTCATCCGCCGCCACCAATCTCCTGATCTCCGCCGGCAGCTTCCTCATCTCATTTTCCTGCCCCACCTTCAATGGCTGTTCGATCAGCCCTATGTTCAGCTCAGCAGTTTGCGCCGTAAATCTCGCTAGTTGCCCCGCATCATACCCCTGGTTGGCATCGATGATGATCCCGATGCTATACCCGAACACCTCTCGCAGACGCATCAGCCTTTCCAGATCCTCTTCGAGAGAAATGCCCAGCTTTACTTTCAATATCCTGAACCCACGGCCTATATACTCCCTGGCTTCTTCTACTGTCTCCGCTACACCTTTTATACCGATGGTGATCGATGTAGGCATGGATAGTATCTTTTGTCCCAGCAATCGCACCAATGGAACACCTTGGATCTGTGCAAAAAGATCATAAAGCGCGATCTCCAGCCCCGTGCGTGCGGTAGGACTGCGGCGAAAGGTCAGCTGCACCACGGCACACAATGCATGTATATCATCCAGCTCCTTTCCTATCAGTGTCGAAAGGTTTTCTTCGCTGAGAAGCGCCAGGGCATCCTCCAAATGTTCTCCCACTACCTGGTAGCTGGGGTTGAAAGAACCATACCCACGCAGGCCATTGTCCGCGATGATCTCGATGATACCGTTCTCCACGGCATCCACCGTCTTAAAGGCAATCGTATAAGGCCTCGTCAGCAGGAGGTTCTCTTTACTGACATTGATCCGTTGTATCTTCATGACTTGGTAATATATGCTTTTACAATATCCGACAGCTCGCCCATACCGTCTTCCAATGGCAGTATCACGGGCAGCCCTGTCTCCCGGGTGATCTTTTCCTGGAATATCCGCGCCTCGGTCATGGTCAGTTTGGAAGTGTTCAATGTGATGGCCAGCACCCTGCTCCCATACAGACGGATCAATTCCAGCTCCCGCTCCAGAGATATTTTTATCCCCGTATGCTCCTGTCCTTTATAGAACTCACGGGCAGGTGAGTGTTGCAGGATCACACCCTTACACTGCGCGGACAAGAGGAACTCGGAGCCGCAGGGTCCGCTCGGATTACACAATGCGGACTGTCCTTCGACAAAGATGACATCAGGGCTGGTGTCCCGCCAACAGCTGACGACGGCATGCTCCAGTTCTCCCGATATAAAATCGTTGTAGGTGGAGTCTAACACAAATCCATACTTATGCCCTTGTAACCACCCAGTCTGCCCCGTGAACACCATTTCTGATCTCACCCCCTTGCTCTTCATAGCCTCCGTGATCATCACAGCGGTCGTCCGCTTGCCCAACGCACAGTCCGTGCCCATGACGGCAATGACAGGTGTAGTGACCTGCATGATCTCGCCCGACCAGAATTTCAATTGATCCTTTGGCCGCGGCTTGCGTATATCCAGCAGTGTAACACCATTCCGCTCCGCCAGCTCACGCACCTCCGGTATATCCGATAAAAAATCATGCGCTCCCGATACGATGGAAATACCTGCCGCAATGGCCTCCTTTATCTGCACCACTATCGGCTCCGGCAGCCTGCCCCCGGCAAAGGCGACTCCCACGATCGCATATTTCGCAGACCGCTCCGACTGCGCGACAAAGTCCCCGATGGTCGCATACACGGGAATATCCCGTTGAACCTTATCCAGCAGACAGCCCGCATCCTGGCCTGCCGAAATGCTGTCTATCACGCCAATAACAGTATATCTCGAGCTCGATCGTATCAACCCGTGCGCCGTCTTGGCATTGGAGCCTGTCAGCACCCCCGCGGTAAGTATGATTGCATTCTCCTTCATAATGAAATTTTGCCCGCCCTTTGGCTGGGTCGGCAAAAGTACATGTCAATATTGATAATAATAAAAAAGCAATATTTTTATTGATTATTGAAAAAGGATAACTATCTTGTTCCGGCAACCTCCACACAATTATGGATTTCTTCAGGAACATCGATCTCGACGCGCTCCCAAAGAAAAAATACCGGGTGATCAAATACATTTTGGATCATCCCGATGAGGTCATATCCTTAAATACAGCCGATCTGGCAGCAAAGCTGAAGGTCGACCCGGTGACCATCATAAAAGCCTGCCAAAGCATCGGTCTCGCCGGCTTTCATGACCTGAAAAAAAAGCTAAAGGACGCCGTCCATAACCAGGAGAAAAAAAACTCCTTCACCCAGGTCCTTAGTGAATTTGAAGTCAGTACGACCACGGATGAGGCCATACGCAATGCGCTGTCCAGGGATCTCGAGATGCTCACCGGCACTATTGAAAAAATTTCATTCGAAAAGATCACACAGACCTGCCAGGCGATCATAGCTTCAAAGCAGACCTACATCATCGGATTAGGATACATCGGCGCGGTAGCCACCTATCTGGGATCGCTCCTTCGCAGCCATCTTCCACAGATACACGCCGTAACGGAATACAACGGAATGCTCTTCGACTATATGGGACATTTTGGAAAAGGCGATGTTGTCCTGGCCGTCGGCTTCGATCAGTGTCAGAACCAGACGATAAAAGCCCTGAAAAAAGGGAAAGACAAGGGAGCGACTACCATTGCGCTTACGGACAGCGAATACTCACCCTTATGCGCCTACAGCAAATACAACCTGTTCGTACACCCTGCCCCCCATTACTTCTTAAGCCCCCTCATCGGAGCCTTCAGCATCTGCAACGCGCTCAAGCATTGTATCGTGGAGATGACGAAACCTACGTCCACCCGCCAGTCCAGGGCTTATCAGAAGCTGGTGGAAGAAGAGAATGTCTATTATAATTAAATTTACCACATGAGAAGACTTATCACAGCCGCCTGTCTCCTGCTTATTCTTACTCTGCAAGCTCAGGCCCAGTCATCTTTAGAATCCGCCTTCCCAACGGTGGACAGCATATACAAGGCCTACGCCATCGCCCATCACGTACCTGGTCTGGTATATGGCATCGTAGCAGACGGCAGACTGATACATACAGGCGCCTTCGGCTATGCCAACATCGCCCAAAAGATCCCCGCCGCGGCACAGAGCGTATACCGGATAGCCTCGATGACAAAAAGTTTTACCGCCATGGCCATCCTCTCCTTACGCGACGCAGGCAAGCTGAACCTGGACGACCCCGTATCAAAATATATCCCTGAGATGCAGCAGGTACACCCCCTGACAGATGACAGCCCTCCTATCACCATCCGTCATCTGCTAAGCCACTCCGCAGGCTTCCCGGAAGACAATCCCTGGGGTGACAGACAGCTGCAACGCACGGACCAGGAGCTCCTCGACTTTATAAGGAATGGCGTCTCCCTGTCCAACACACCGGGCATTGCTTATGAATACAGCAACCTGGGCTTTGCGCTGCTGGGACACATCGTCTCCAAAGTATCCGGCGAGCCCTTCGAAAAATATATCACCCGCACCATCCTCCAGCCACTGGGCATGAACCACACGTATTGGGAATACACGGATGTAACGCCAAAAGACCTGGCCCATGGCTATCGCTGGATCAACAATGACTGGAGAGAAGAGGAGATGCTCCACAGCGGCGCCTATGGCGCCATGGGCGGTATGCTGACCTCTCTGGAAGATTTCAGCCGTTATATGCTCCTCCATCTGTCTGCCTGGCCGCCGCGCAATGGAGAGGACAAAGGACCTATCCGTCGCAGCTCTGTAAGAGAAATGCAGCTGCCGGGGAAGTTCAGCGGTTTCAACACCCAGGCCCGCAACAGCGCGGGCATGCCATGCCCGCGCATATCCGCCTATAACTTCGGCCTCGGCTGGAACAAGGACTGCACGGGCAAGGAATGGATCGGCCACAGCGGCGGCCTGCCCGGCTTTGGCAGCAATTGGGCTATCATCCCGGAATATGGCATCGGCATCGTCAGCTTCTGCAATGCCACTTACGAAGGCACCAGCGCTCTCAACTATCGCATACTCGACACGCTTATCAGCATCGCGGGACTAAATCCACGACAGCTCCCTACATCCGACATACTCAAAAAAAGGCAGCAGCAGCTGATGGCCTTGCTGCCCGACTGGAAGGACGCACAGACCAGCGGTATCTTTGCCATCAATTTCTTTGATGACTACCCCATCGACTCGCTCAGAAAAGAAGCCCGCGAGATATTCGCCGCCGCGGGCAGTATCCGGAAAATGGAAGAGATCAAACCCGACAACCAGCTCCGGGGCACCTTCCGTATCATAGGGGAGAAAAAGGACATCGAAGTGCGGTTTACGCTGTCGCCGGAGAATCCCGCGCTGATCCAGGCCTATTTTATACGAATAGTTTCATCTCAAAATAAATATGGTTTAAAAACCATCTCCTCCCTCGCAGATTACCTCGGCCTTGTCTCCTCCGACCCCAACCAGGCCATCGTTCCCCTCTCTACATTCATCCCCGGCATCCGGCTCGACATCCGCTATGCCACCTCCAACAACATCATGCACCATCCGGTGTATCATACCGCAGCCGCCTTCCTCCGCCTGCCTGCTGCCAAAGCCCTAAAAGATATCCAGCAACAGCTAAAACCCATGGGCTATGGACTAAAAATATACGACGGCTACAGACCCTACTGCGTCACGGTGGACTTCTACGAAGCCTACCATGATTCCAACTTCGTAGCATCTCCCTACACGGGCTCCCGTCACAACAGGGGATGCGCGGTCGACCTGACACTCATCGATCTGAAGACAGGAGAGGAATTGGAGATGCCCACCGCTTACGACGCCTTTACAAAAGAAGCTTCCGCTACCTGGCCGGCGATCTCCGAACAGGCGCGGAAGCATAGAAAATTATTACAGGATGTGATGTTACAGCATGGCTTTGTCATCTATCCCAGCGAATGGTGGCATTTCGACTTCGCCGGATGGAAGGCGTATCCGGTGATGGATATTCCATTCGAGGAACTCCGCTAACGGTGGTCCGTCATGTCGCTTATCTCAAATTCTTTTTAAAGAAATCCTTCATCTCGTCCCACGAGGCGCTATCCGCTTTAGGATTATACGCAATAGGCATATTGAACTTCTTCGCATTCTCGTCGGACGCCGGATTCGTAAAGGCATGCGTAGCATTGTCATACCCGACGAACTTATAATCCGCCCCAATGGAATCCATTTGCTTATTGAACCCGGCTACCTGCGAATTCACGAACGAATCCGAATTGCCATGACAAACCAGGATCTTCGTCTTCAGCAGGTCCTTGCGCGCAGGCGTGCCCAGGAGCGACCCGTGGAAGCTGACAACAGCTTTTAATTCATCCCCCAATCGCGCGGTGTTCAACAGCACCCCGCCGCCAAAACAATACCCGATGGCCCCAATATTCGTTGTATCCACCTGTGGGTAGCTCTTGAGCCTGGCAATAGCCGCATCGATACGGGCCTTCGCCATCTCCGGATGCGCATAGAACGGTGCGGTCAACGCTTGCGCCTCTTTTGGATCGTGCCCAATCCTGCCATCCCCAAAAATATCCAGCGCCAACGCCACATAACCCAGCTTCGCCAGCTCCTTTGCCCGCATCCTGGGATAATCCACAAGTCCCCACCACTCGGGGATCACCAGCACGGCCGGCCTCCTGTTCTTTATAGAATCATCATATACAAGATAGCAATTCATAGTGGCGCTGTCCGCCTGGATGGAAACCGGCTCCTCCTTCAGGACAGACGCACCCGCCGCCGTGGGCGGCTGATCTTCCTTTTTTGTTTCACCACTATTACAGGACAGAAGGATCGTTGCCGCCATGACGGCGGTTGCCAGCAGTTTTTTTGAATGGATCATAACATTTTCATTTTAATCAGGAAGCCGAAATAAGGACCCCTAATATATAATTTTTGCAAATATTATTCCATACTAAGAATAAAATACTAGTTTGCCCTGCACAAACGTTACATATACACCCTGCTATATGATCCGGCTATTTACAATATTATTTTCCCTTTCGTTCACGATCAGCCTATATGGTCAACCCTATCTGATCAGGAACAATTCATGGCAGCAGAAAATTCAAAAAAACTATTTCCTTGCGCCACTCTTTTATGGCATAAAGAAGACCCATATTCAACTAAGCAATGAAACAAGTCTTAAGAATGAGCTTATAACAAAATACGGGAGCCGCCATTCCGCCTATACACAAATGCTGATAAATGGCTGGAATTATTTTATTATTGGCATGAGCGATAGCGCAATGATCAAATTCAACCAGGCCTATCTTATTGATTCCAATGATCTGGAAACTTTTTTTGCAGTTGGCTCTGTCATTACATTCCTCGATGGCACTCCAAACTTTAAGCTTATTACACACTACAAGCTCAACGAAAAGGTGTCCTCGACATGGGACCTGACGGCCTTCTTCGGCGATCCCGCATTTTTGAATGAACTTAAAGCCATCAGAAAGAAGGAATCGCATAAACCGTATCTTTCATCTCTTCTGGCAGATCCACAACCTCCATACTTTGTCGACTCCTCAAGATATATTATTTTAAAAATACGATCAGGGGATCAGGAAGGGTTCTATAAAATGGGAAGACCAAATGGCAAATGGACCGATTATTATGTCGGTACCGACACTGTTATGCGCACGTACCATATCACAAATGGAGTTGAATCCGGCGAGATCACCGGGTATTATAAAAATGGCAGGATCTCTGCAATATTTTTTAAAAATGCGTCAGGTGAGATAGACGGTGATTTTAAAGTATATGACTACAATGGGGACCTTGTCAGGATTGAACATTGGCATAAGAACAATTTCAATCCCCAGGATTCAAAAGTCATTAGAGAGTGGGAAGAGGACGGAAAGATCACCACTGAGGTAGTCAACGGAGAGCTTAAAGAGTTTATTTGGAAAGATGGTCATAAGACAGCCATTAAATAACGCCAGGGTTATTAACGCTGAATTTGCGTATAATATCAATAAGCGTTGGGGCCTCGATATTTTTGTAAAGCCAGCCTACTACATTGGTCTTTTGCACGATCCAGGCGGGAGGATCTTTCTGGTCCAGCGTAAGGACCATCACTTTGATCCGGGGGTAATGTGCCATTAAATAATCCATCGTCTCATAGCCATTCATGAAAGGCATCTGCAGATCCAGCAGGATCAATTCAGGCAGGTCGTATTCACCGGAAGATAATGTGTTTATTAATTCCTTGCCATTGCCCGCCTGCAGACTGACGGTGCATTGAGGTACATGTTGCTTAATGATCTCAACCAGTATTTTTCTAAACCATGGATGGTCGTCGACAACAGCGATGCGCATTTTTTCTCCCATAGGAATGGATATATCAGAGGTGTACAATAGTCGAGTGACCTAATCAAAGCCTTAACCATTATAAATTATAACTGACGCGCCTGGCATCAGACAGTAAATCCCCGGTATTGACCGGGGATGCACTAATCAAATACCATAACCATTAAACCTTATCCTATTAGAACCTAAAATTAGACCGCCTGATCACAGGACTGCCCGACATATGTCGGGATTTTCGCAGGAATCGCTTTTTTTTAATTCACTGCGGCTATTTATCAGCCAATCGCATCGTTGCCAACGCCACCCACCCCCGTCCGGCACTCGATTTGCGGTCAAAAATGACTCAACCGGATACTTTTTGCGTATTACTGATTTTAATGTTACTTTAGATTTAAATGACGCCTGATTACCCTCATAAGGTCGTTCCCGAATCAGTCAGGAAAGCTACACACGAAATTGCCGGGTCATTTTTTAGTATCTCCAGCGCAGCGGCAATGTTAAAAATGTCGCTGGAGAAGGACGAGGATATAACTGTCATTGTCGAACATTTGGTCGAGGCCTGCCAGGATTTCAAATACCGGCTGGGCAATCTCGTGGAATACACGAATTACCATGCAGGACTGCTGGACACCCGGCTGGATGCGGTGCGATTTAAGCCCTTTATTTCGAGAGTGGTTACGGAATGTCTTTCTTTCGCGGGAGAATATGGCGTAGGGATCGATACCCGGCTTGCTGACGCGGTACCCGAAACGATTGTATTAGATGAATTCCGGCTTGCCATTATCATCAATAACCTATTAAAGTTCGCCGTCACGCTGACGCCCGCGGGAGGCCAGGTGCTACTGGCCATCGGGTCGGATACCAGGGAAAATATTACGCTTTTTTTGAGCAATGCGGAAAAAGCGCCCGGGACTGTAGTATCGGAGAATTGGTTCACTCCGCAACAGCCGGGAGAACCTTCCGGCAGGACACATCGTTTGGACCAAACCGTGACCCAATATCTGGTTGAGCATATCTTTGGCGGAAAATTGGTTTTCAGGACAAGGCAGGCCTTTGGCCCCATCGCGGAAGTATCCCTGCCAACCAATTTGCACCTCCTGGAGAATCATTGATGAATGACCATTTCCATTAACCCTTACATTTTCTATGAAACAATTCAGACTCTTTCAAATAGGGACAGCGGGTGTCTCAGATGAAGCAGATAGGAACAGGATCATCCTGGTGAACACGCTTTGCGTAGTGACGGGGTGTTCTATTATTGGCGTCGGCGCAACGATATGCGCCTGTTTCAGCTGGAAGCCATTGCTTGTCATTCCCTTTGTCCTTGAATTTATTCTCAACGCAAGCGTCCTCCTTTTCAATCATCGGCGTAAACCTGTGACTGCCGCCATTATCCTCTATTTCCTCCAGTCGGTGATGATCATTTACCTGAGCGCGGTATTGGGTAAGCTGCTCCGGCTCGACATCGTTATCGTACTGCTCTTTGCCATTACCTTTTTACTGTTCAAGACCAAAAATCTGCGCACGCTCGGCATTGCGGCAGCCCTTCTCGACCTTATCATCATCGAGGTCCTGTATTACAGGAACCCGTTCGAGCTTCCTATCAACCTCCCCTACAATACGGTATATATTATCCAGATGTCCGTCATTGTTATCATGACACTGATCACGATCCTCATAAGCGCTCCTTATGTAAAAAGCAATGACACAAATGAAGAATTAAAAAGGGCCAACCACCTGATAAAGATATTTGTCGCCCAGATCACGCATGAGCTGCGGACGCCGCTGGACAATATCCATCATGTAACGCAGCTTTTACGGGGCGAGGTGCGGCGGGACCCCAATCTCAATAAGATCAAGCCCCTGGCGGACATCGGCTGGACAGTGAGCTCCAACGCAAGAAATATCGTAAACAATGTCCTGCAGCTGGCAGAGATCGAGGCTGGAAAATCCATCACCATCGTCAACGAAGCATTCAAGGTCCGCCCATTCTTTGAAAAGATCATGGAAATATTTGTGATCATGGCCCGCCGGGAGGAAATGAAGATACATCTGGAGATCAGCGACAATATGCCGGAAGTGATCTACGGCGACCCGCTGGCAATTACACAGATCGTGACAAACTTGCTTTCCAACGCGATAAAATACGGGGAGCGGCGGACAACGATCAAAATGACGATCAGCAACAATACACCGAACTGGCAGATGCAGGTAACGAACTATGGGGCGGGGATCTCGGTAGATCGGGCACATTCTGTGTTCGACCCCTTTGTAACAAACAGCAAGGGCCATATCCAGGGTTCGGGACTTGGACTGTATATTGTCAAGTCAAAGGTAGAGGCCATGGGCGGCGCCGTGCGCTACGAGAGTGAGGCGGATTCCCTGACAAAATTCACGGTGGCATTGCCGCTTAGAGAAGGCAAGCTGAGGGACCTGCCGGACCCCGCAGGCACAGACCCCGAGATCGGCGATCTGCAAAAGGTCTATGTTTTGGCGGCGGAAGACGATAAGCTCACCGCGTATCTGCTCTCCCGGTCGTTGAAAGACATGGGCTGTTCCTATACGATGACAAAGAATGGTCAGGAGCTGCTGGACATCGCTCAAAAAAAATGCCCGGACGAATGTCCGGACATTATCATCCTGGATTGTCATATGCCCATCCTGGATGGAGTGGAGACCATACGAAGGCTCAAACAAACTCCCGAGCTGATGCACATACCGATCATCATTACCACCGGTGACCTGTATTCGGACACCGTAGACCGGATGCTGGCTGCGGGCGCCAATTCCTTTCTCAAGAAGCCTATCGATCACCAGGCTTTAAGAAAGACGATCCTGCTATATCTCCAACGACTACCCCAGAACTAATGTCTGTCCGGGGCGAACCACTTCCAGCGATTCCTAGGCTCCTTCCGTGGCGGCCTTCGAAAGGGCGGTTTCCAGCCAGATGGTATTCGTCCGCTTGTAGCGTTTGGTGCCGAACTGCCATAACCAGCTTGCTTTTGTGAATGACATAAGATCGTCCAGGTGCCGGATAAGCTTCTCTTTTTCAGTGAATAAAGAGGGCGGATAATGGTCGATCTCAGCTCGCAGCTCCCGCATAAGCGACTGCTGTTCCAAAATGATGTTCCGGACGATCTCGGCCGCTCTTTCAATAGCCCGCTCCAGCGGCCACTGGGGGTGATTCAGCAGGATGACCATGATCAGGTTCGAATCGCACTGGTTGTCGATGACCTCCTGCTCAAAGGAGAAAAGATCATTGGCCAGGGCCGGGAAGGCAGCAGTGGTCCAATGCAAACGTTCCATCTTCTGGAGAAGATTGGTCCGGGTGAGGAAACGCCAGTCCACATAGTTGTCGGTACAATACTCCACCCACAGGATGAGGTGGTGCACGGCGGCATAATGACAGCGAACATCCATGTATTCGTTCACGCCGGGAATATAACCGAGTGCCCTGGCATTGCGGTCCCGATGGGTAATGGACAGGTGATAGCAGAACAGCTTTAGCCAGCGGCTGAACCACTCCCCCGGCGACTGCTCTTTGAATGTTTCGAGGATTCGGGCATTGGCCGCTTCCAGCGGGTGGGCATCAGGTTCCAGGATCAGATCCTCCGTCACCAGAGACATGTTATCGATCAGTCTCATGGCCGCCTGCTGCGCATCCGCCGGTAAATTGGGAAATACATCCCGGCCCATCACATCGTTCAGATAAAATCCGATGCTGAGGGAGTTCGTCATCAGCAGCAGCCGGTCATACAAGGCGCCGGGGAACAGGTACCCGGCACAATTGACAAATGGCCTGACAGGATCAAGCCACTGATGATACGCATCGATAAAGGTGTTGGCGTCGGCCTTGAGCTCCGCCAGCCGCGGATGCGGGGTAAACCCCTTGGAAAATCCCGCCAACGACACATCGGGTGATGACAATAACCGGGCGATCGAAAAGGAAGGCATTTCCAGGAGCCGGTCATAATCCTGTCTGATCTTGATGGTAATAGAGCTGCTGACATCGAGGAGGTGGGATGCTTGCTTCATAATACAGGTTTTAGTTATTAAATAGAAATATATATACTTAGTGTTCAACGCATGCAGAGTGTATAGAAGTTAATCCATAGGCTATCCTTTAGGTTATTTTTTAGATGCGTCTAAGTGTTTGGAAGTAGTTTACTGCACTGTGAGTGCAGGGAGTGCCTATGGACATAAGAATGACAGATACGCATACCGGCTGGGCGATATCAATCCTTCTGTGTACCTTTAAACCATTAGCAGGTAAGCCGGTAGCGCTATAACAGTTTAACCTTATTTTATAATAACCATTTTTCCTTATGCCTCCCAAAATATTGCTGGCGGATGACCATAGTATGATCAGAAAGGGAATTAAAATTCTTTGCGAGCATAACCTGGGGTACAAGGGAGTGGAGGAAGTAACCAACTGCAATCAGCTCATGCGGAGCCTGGCCAGGGCGAAATTCACCCACCTGATCCTGGATATCAACCTCTCCGATGGCAATTCGCTGGAAATCCTGCCCAATATCCGAAGCCTGTACCCCGGGCTGAAGATCATCGTTCTTTCCATGCAGCCTGCCGAGATCTATACCCGGGCCATGCGGCGCCTGGGCATCTCACAATACATCGCCAAGTCGGCCCCCGAAGAAGAAACGATCCTGCTATTACGGCAATTCCTGAGCGACGACACGTCCGCCCGCTCGAAAAAGGACGCCGGCCTGGCAAATCCGTTCGAAGGCTTCACCACCCGGGAATTGCAGATCCTCCATTATCTGTTGAAGGGAATGGGCAGCGTCGCAATAGGCAAAGCGCTCAATATCAAATGGAATACGGTCTCCACCGTAAAAAAGAACATCTTTTCCAAAACCAATACGGAAAATATCCTGCAGCTGAAGGAACTGGCAAGCCTGTTCGGCGTCAGCTAACGGGAAGCCCCACCGTTCGACGGCCCGTCGGAGGACCCCGTCCGGCCCGCCCTTCTGAAAAACAGGAAAAATCCCTTTTGTTGAGACGATAAACTCCGGCAGATTTGCTCTAATAAACCTAAAACCAAATTTATGAGTGAATCAATGCAATTTATTACAGACAAACCCCTCGATACGCTAACGACGAGGCTGGCTAAAAAGGTCAAACCGTCTGATTACGGTTTATCGGACGACCTGGTGTTCAAGGGATTCGTTATCGTCCCCTCTTTCGACGTTAAAACCCTCCATCCCATCATGTATCTTAACCCGGTGTTTGCAGCGAAGACGTCAGGAGCTAAAGATATCATTGTGCAGACCGACGAATTTGCAACCTGCCCTTATCCTCCTGGTTATCCCGCCGGCCAGGCCCCAAGTCCAAATTTCGCCAAATAACGATGTGGATTGAAAGAGATATTGTTCAAACTGGATCTTATTGCCCCGGTCATCGGATTGCTCGCTGCCATTTTCTATTTTGTCATCAGAAAGAATCCCTATTCCCCCTCTGATCGCATCATAGTCATGTTCTTTTCGACAGAGCTGATATTGAATACGATGGCAGCGATCTTTCAATTAAATGCCAGGAGCAACCTGTGGATCTACCACCTGAACTGTGTGGTCGTTCATATACTGTTCTCCTGGTATTTTCTAAAGCTGCTGTTACGCCAGCGGATAGTCGCCATAGGATTTCTCGTATTTAGCCTGTCGGTGATCATCCTGGGGCTGAAAATTCAAACGTTCAACAGCTTTCCAAGCTATATTTATTCAATATCCTCCTTTATTATCGCACTCTATGCCCTCTATTTCCTCAATCAGATCATAGATACCCTTCCCGCGTACCATATCCTGTCCGTAAAGGAATTCTGGGTCATCGCGGGCATCCTTACCTATTTCGGCAGCTCTTTCTTTATTTTTATCAGTTACAGCTATTTGTCATTCGTATCACCTAAAAAGGTATTTGTACTTTGGCAGTTTCACAATATATTTTTACTTTTTGGGTGTATTGTCTTTACAAAAGCATTTAATTGTACGAAATGGATACTGAAATAGTACTGGTGATCGGCGCATCGGTATTTACCTTCACCCTGTTGATGTTCTTATTCAATTTCGTACTGAAATACCAGCGAAAGAACCTGGCGCATATGCGGGAAAGGGAACTGATGCAATCCAATTTCGATCAGATACTTTTGCAATCGCAGCTGGAAATACAGGAGCAAACCTTGCAGCAGATAGGCAGGGAGCTCCATGACAATATTGGACAAATGGCCAGTCTTATAAAGATCAATCTCAATACGATAAAACTGAGCGATCTGGATAAGGCCGGCCGGAAAATAGAAGAAACCAAGCTGCTGACGATACAGATGCTCGCAGATGTAAAATCACTGAGTATCAATCTGAACAGCGAAAGGCTCACGAGGCTGGGTCTGTCGAAGGCCCTGGAATACGAGACGGAACGGATCAACAAAACAGAAGAGTTCCACGCAACCTACAGTTCGGAAGGTCTTCTACCAGACATCGGTACCAACAGGACCATCATCCTGTACCGGATAGTGCAGGAAGCGCTGAATAATATCGTGAAACACAGCGCCGCAAAAAACGTCGCCGTCCGGCTGCAGACTGACGAAAATTTGGTTACATTAGCCATATCGGACGATGGCAAAGGTTTTAACGTAGAAGACACGTTGAAGGGCAGCAACGGAGCAGGCCTGCACAATCTTAAAAAGAGGGCTTCCCTCATCCGGTCGATCCTGACTATTGAAAGCGAACAAGGCAACGGAACCCTGATAAAAATTGTAATGCCCATTGCATATGAACCAACCCCCACCCATTAAGCTGGCCCTGGTAGATGACCATATCCTTTTTAGAAAAGGACTTAGAAGCCTTATCGAAATGATAGGAGATGAATATTCCATCCTTTTCGAGGCAGACAGCGGAAAAGACCTCCAGCAAAAGCTCCGCACCCAGGAGCCGCCGGACATGATACTCCTGGATATTCAAATGCCGGGGATGGATGGCATAGACACAGTAATATGGCTTGCCCAGCATTTTCCGGACATCAGGATCCTGGTAGTAAGCATGATCCACCAGGAAGAGACCATCGTAAAAATGCTCCGCCTTGGCGTAAAGGGATATGTGTGCAAAGACGTCGAACCCAATGTGCTGGCAGAGGCCCTGCGCTCTATCTTCAATAAAGGGTACTACTATACGGACTTCGTATCCGGCAAGCTTATACATTCCCTGCAGCAGGATATTACTGCCAGACGGGATGTCTCCAACAAGATCAATCAACGGGAAAAGGAATTCCTGCAACTGGCGTGCAGCGAAATGACCTACAATGAAATTGCCGCCACCATGTATCTAAGCCCGAAAACCATCGATGGTTATCGTACTTCATTATTCGAAAAACTCAATTGCAAAACCCGGGTCGGCCTGGCCTTATTTGCAGTCAGGAACGGCCTCGTCAATTTTTCCTAAATGAAAATAACAACACGTAAAGAGATCCGAAGTTTACATTCGGATGAATTGCTCGCGCTCCGAAGCGCCATGCTGAAATACCAAAATTCGGGCGGATTTGTCGATCTGGCAGGATTTCATGGCATTCCGCAAAAACTCTGTCAACACGGTAATGATTTGTTTCTTCCTTGGCATAGGGCCTATATTTCAACATTTGAAAAGGCCCTGCAGGCCATCGATCCCGTCGTCTCCCTGCCTTATTGGGACTGGACCTCCGCTGACAGCCAGCAGCACGGGATGCCTGCCGCCTTCACCGACAACACCTTCGTGGATACAGACGGTCAGACAAAACGCAATCCGCTGTTGAGCGGACCATGCCAGGATGTACCTAGGCTAACGGTTAGGCATACGGATCATACAACGGATCAGGTGATAACTGCAGCCGGTGGTGTGCCTCCCGCTCAAATAGTGCCGGATTTCCAGAATTTCTCGGCCATCATAGACGGACCTCATATGTCCATTCATTCCTATGTTGGCGGGGCCGGAGGAGACATGTCCTCATTTGCCAGGGCCGCTTTCGACCCGATGTTCTGGTCTCATCACGCAATGGTCGACTTTCAGTGGGCCCAATGGCAAATAAACCATCCAGACGCTCCGATGAATGATCTTGATATGGCTTTTCCGGAGTTCAATAATATACGTGTAAGGGACGTGCTGGATACCACCAGCCCCTTGTTGAACTATACCTATGCCCGATTGTCTGAAGTGGCCGGTAACATACGTTACACGAGAATAAAGCTCCTACGGATAAACGATATCCTGATGGGTGAGGAATCCTTCATAGTGGATGTTTACCTCTGCTGGAAGGGAATGGAAAAACCTGTGCATGCGGGAAGGTTTGGTATTATTGGGATGGGTATGAAAATGGGGCACGGCCACACCCCCATGGGCCATAAACCCATGTTCTACCAACAGCATATTAACGTTACAGACCTGCTCGATAAAAATTCACCCCCGACAAGCGACATCAAGGTCGAGCTCGTAGGGGTGAATATGAAAGGAGAAAAGGTACCTCAAAGTACGCTCGGGGTCGGCAAAATAGAATTCATAGATATGTAACCCCGGCACTCATCACAAGGACTGGCTGCGGAACTCGAATTCTTCCAGGACAATGCTTACGCTCCCATCGGCAGCTCTTTCCAGCCGCATCTGCGTAGGATAATATCCGCTCTTCTGCACCTTGGCAGGCCTCGGAACTTCCCTTTCAAAGCTGCTGTGCGAGAGAATAAAAGCCTTCGTGATCATAGGCTCATAAAAGATCACCTTGCCGTCATAAGAACCCATAAGAAAGGTCTGCGTGAACAACTGACCATTCAGCTCGGGAGAGGTAATATCCACCCAATGCGCTCCCATCTGGGGTACGCCACCAGGGATCCCTATATAGTTCTGCGGCATATACGCAGCATCCGGGAAGTTGTCGAACTTTGCCTGCGCCGCCTCATAGGTAGGAATAGACTCCCGGTACTCCTCGCTGATCATATAGAAGTGGAAGTCGAAATGCGGCTTGTCATAGATACCGGCCGGCTCATGACCATGCGGATTCCAGTCCAGTCCTAAGTGAATAAATGGTACGGTGTCCTTTGCCTGCACAGGGAACAGGATAGAAAGCATGTCCTCATGATCGGGCATCTCCATCCCACCCGTATCCAAAGAGCTCATCGCTTTCGCATCGATGGTGGCGCCAAGACGCAAGGGTTTATTCTTTCCGTCCACCTCATACCAGGTCCAGGCATGCCCGTCCTGGAATGGGGACACAGGACCCTTGAAGATACGCGCCTGCGGATGATCATGATCCTTTTTACAGGATGTAAGGCCAATAAATACAACCGTCAATAAAAGAAGTGTTTTTTTCATGATTAGTACTTTAAAATGATGTTTTTAAATAGGTGGGCAAAGATGAAATACTCGCCTTAGCTGGAAAATGGAATGACGTATGAATTGCCGGTAAGCCTGGATGAATTGATATTGACCTTTCTGACGACATTGGAGATATGCCGGCTGCAACGCTCGTACGCGTCGTATCGGGAGAACTCCTGTGCTAGCTCCTTCACTTTCCTCCTGTACGTGCCGTCGGAAAACACCTTCTCCACGGCCCGTCTCACCTGCAGCGGCGTCGGCCTTTCCATACCCAGGTTGATCCCCAGCTTGAAATACCCTACCCTGGCGCAGATCTCGTTCTTACCTTCATGCACACCCGCCACTACCATGGGCAGCCTGTTCATGATCCCCAGCATGGTACCCCCATATCCACCATTGGTGACATACACTCCCACATAAGGCATGACGTCGGAGAAAGGAATAATATCTTCAATTATAATATTCTTCTGCGGATAGGCCTCCCTCAGCTGCCTGGTACCGCTGCCACCGGTGGTCGCCACCACCAGCACATCGCTCCCCTTGAACGCCTCCAGCGTAGGCGTCAGCAGCTTGGTCACATCCTTCTCCACGGTGCCCTGCGTCACCAGCACCACCTTCCTGTATTCACGCAGCCGCCCGTCAAACCAGCGCGGTCTTTCCTTTGCGCCATCATGCGGCAGCAGCGGCCCGACAAACCGTATATTCTCTCCCAGATCGCTGCGGTAATATTCAAAACCCGGCGTTCCTATCTGCAGCAGCAGATCCGACTTGCGGATGATCATGTCGAAAAGGCTCTCTCCCCGATGGGGTATCTTGTACTGATCCAGCAGTTTGTACATCACCCGATTGGGCTCGCCAAAGATCACCCGCCGCGCTATGCCCCGCAATAGGGATTGACGGATCCTCCCTATAAAAGTCCTGGCAGGTGTCATGCCCAGCCCGGCAGGAGGAAGGTCCCTGGACGTCTCGGTCAGTGGGAGCACGCCAATCGCTACCACAGGTACTTTTATCAGGTCCTTTACAAAGGGGATGCCGGTGAAGGCGCAGTCGGCCACCAGCACGTCGAACGTAAATTGCTTATAGATCTCCAGGATGTCAGCATAATACTCCGGCCCGCGCAGGATAAACGCATTGATCATGTCAAACTTCAGCCGGGCTATCTGCGAACGCTTCTTATATCTTTCGGGAAAGATATCCTCCAGGACATCCGCATTTGTATCCATCGCCCGCTGGAAGGGGAAATGTGCTATCTCCAGCCGCCGCAGCTTGTCGGCATAGATCTTCGACGTATACCATCTTACATCATGCCCCTGGCGCTTCAGGTGAGCGGCCAGCCCGGTCAGGGGATTGAAATGTCCATCCCCGGGGAAGTTGGCGAAAAGTATTTTCATCTTTTTTTCCGCCAAACTAGCAACGGGACAGGCCCGCCGGAAGGAAGAGTTGTAAGGGTTGTTCAAAAAAAAGGATGAATTGCAAGCAGCCGTAAGCTTATCGCACGATCAGTCTTTCGGAATGCCGCTTCTCGGGCGTGCTGACATCGATGATATAGACACCCCTCGCGAGGTTCGCTATGTCCAGCGTGACGACTTGTCTGCCCGCAGCCAGCGCATAATTTTTTAAGGGCGTCGCCGCCAGTTTTCCCCCGGCATCGTAGATGTGTATGGTAATGGTCTCGGGCGCTTCAAAGTGCAGCCCTATATTCACCTGCCCGCTGGCAGGATTGGGATAGATAAAAGGCTTATCGCCGCTGTCAGGTTTCACAGTCACACCGGAACCTTTAAAATACAGACCGCTGTCCCTCCCGCTGTACAGACGCCCTCCGGCAACACCTAAGGAATAAAAATAGGACTCCGGAAAACTATCCGTGAGGTTCCATGCCGCTCCCGGTGCAGCATGCAGATCACGTTGATATACTTTCACGGCGTTGTCACCGGAAGAATTATCCAGGTAGTTCACAGCAAGATAGTCGTGTTGATCATCCGCCGCCAGATAGGGATCGCCCACCTGCAAGCCGTTATTATCCACCACCCAGTTCCTGCCCCTGTCCTCGCTGCGGAACAAACCCAGACGGGACGTCGACGCCGCATAAAGAACTTTTGTACTGTCGAATAAAAGACTGAACACACCCAGCCCCGGCGCCAGCATGGACAGATAATAAGAATTATCCCAGCTGCCCGCGTCGGCATCATATCGATAAGATATCCCATTGATCCCCGCTGCCCCTACCAGCGTCGAGTCGATGGCCAGTAGCTGGTATACATTCCCGTCTACATTGGTGAAAAAGTTGGCGTTGAAAGATTCCCAACACCCGGCCGCCTCATTCAGCTTATAGAATCCGACGCCAAAGCTCCCCGCATAGAGCTCATCCTTCCAGATCGCCAGGCTGGAAATACTATAAATACCCAGACCATTGCTCAACGGCTGCCAGGACGCTCCATCGTCATTGCTCACGCGGATCCCATCTTTGAAGGTACCGGCATACAGCTTTTGATGATATTTCGCGACAGCCACCACGTACAGATCGCTCTCCAAAGGGGTTGAAGCATGCCACTGCGCACCGTCATTGCTGCCGATGTACACAGTACGGGTCCCACCCGCATAAGCCGTATGATCATAGACTGAAAAAGAATAGATGGTCTCTTCCTTCGGCACCTCGGCAACCCTGCTCCAGGTCTGGGCAGTACACAAATAATGTGCGGACAGGACCAATACGCCCGCCAGGACAAGCTGTTTCATGATATAGGTATTAGCAAAAGGAGGTGGTAATATGAACGCAGCCCCCATCGCCAGGGTTGCCTATAGTCTGAAGCTATGTTCGCCCGCAGAAAGCTCTATTTTCTTCCCCTGTAGTTCCAATGTAGCGGTACAGTTCGGCGGAATTACTGCAGTATAAACAATCACACGCCCCTCGGTTTTCCACGCGCTCCGTATTGTACCATATGGCCCTTCATGCGTCGCCTCGAATTGCGACAGCCCTTTTACAAAATGCGGACGCAGCAAAATATGCCTGAACCCAGGCTGCGCAGCATCGGGGAATATGCCGGCCAGCCCCTTGTACATCCACGCTCCTATTTCGCCAAACATGATATGATTCATAGACATATCGTTCTTTGCATCGAGGGACCAGTTCTCATACAAGGTGGTGGCGCCATTCACGATCCACCATCCCCAGGAGGGAAAGGTCTCGCTGGAGGCTACCTTATAGGCCAGATCCGCATACCCATTCTCGCTCAGCGCATTCAGCAGCGCCTTGCTGCCCAGCAATCCGACATTGAGATGAAAGCCATCCGCCTCCACCTTCCTGGCCAGGTTGGCAGCTACCTTGCTCTTCATATCATCCGGTACAAGCCCCCAGCACAACGGCATGCTCAGCTCTGTCTGCATGCCCTGTCCATAGGTGCCGGTGTTCCTGTCCAGGAATGTCGAGTTGAATGCATTTTTGATCTTCTCCGCCAGCGCGGCATATTTCTTACTGTCCTCCGCCTTGCCCAACAATGCAGCAGCCCTGGAGAGGATGGACGCATCCACATAATAATACACGGAGGAAGAAAAGATCACGGGCGGCTTGGCACTGACAGGTATCCAGTCCCCCAATCCCCAGGTAGTAAGCCCCGATGGACTGATGTCGGAAATATGATCGACATATCTGCGGATATTATCATAACAGTCTGCTAATAGCTTCTTATCTCCATAGAACAGGTAAATATCCCAGGGTATGATGGCGATGGTGCTCGTCCAGTCAGGCCCGTTACCCCATTCATAACCCCATCCACTGGAAGGAATGATGGATGGCAGCACCCCATTGGGCTCCTGCTCGTCGCGATGATCAGCCAGCCACTTCTCGTAAATAGTGATACCGTCAAAATTGTAAAGACCGGTCTCCACAGCAATATGCGCATCGCCGGTCCAGCCATTCTTCTCCCGTTGTGGACAGTCGGTGGGATATCCAAATAGATTCGACAGATAGGAATTGTTCGTAGCCTTCCATATCTTATCCATCGTGGGGTTCGAGGTCTTGATGCTGCCGGCGGAAGGCACATCGCTATGCATAAACCAGGAAGTGAGGTCATCTTTCGTCAATTTCATCTCGGGCGAGGTGACCACCTCCACATATTGAAATCCCTTGTAGTTGAATTTGGGCATGAACACTTCTTCACCCTTCCCGCTCAGCGTATATATATCCGTCCCAAAAGGATCCGTGTCATCCGTGGGACGATAATGCACCGCAATATTTGTTTGATCGACCCTCCCGTTGGGATAAAGATATTCGCCATGCTTCAGTCTCACCACAGTTCCGGCAGGCCCATGCACACGCAGACGGCTCACCCCTGCAATATTCCGTCCTAAATTATATACCCACACAGAGTCGCCGATCTTCGTCAGCGATACAGGACGGACCTCTTCCACATCCCGGATGGGATGCAGGGCCTGCGCCGCAATAAGTTGAGAAGGCACAGGACGAAAGATAATATCCTTCCAGCTGCTGTCGGCAAATCCCACGGTATTCCACCCCGGCTGTTCCAGGCGGTCATCCACATGCTCGCCCGTGTAAATGCTGTTCAGTACAATGGGGCTCAAAGAGGTCTTCCATCCTTTGCCGGAGCTTACGACCTCTACGGAGCCATCCTCATAGACGATGCGGACGTCCATACAGAAAGAAGGTCTCGACCGCCAGGGCGCTTCATGAAAATACCATACGGCAGTAGACTGATGATTGTACCACCCATTGCCCAACAGCACTCCCAGCGCATTGTCCCCCGACTGCAGCGTCGAAGTGACATCGTAAGTAACATAGAGATTGCGTCTGTCAAATCTTGTATACATGGGATCCAGCCGGTGGTCACCGACGCGATGACCATTGATAGATAGCTCATATAATCCTGCAGCGGCTATATATGCCCGTGCGGACCTGACCCGCCTGGTGAGCTGAAAGGTTTTTCGGAAATAAGGCGCACGACGCAGATCCCTGTCACGCGAGTCGCTGATCCATGCCCCTTTCCAATTGGCCATATCCATCATGCCCGTCTCGAAAGAGCTTATCGGGCTCGTAGTCATCTTCCCATCCTTATCCCAGACATCCACCCGCCAGTAGTAGCGGGTAAAAGGCCGCAGCGGCGGACCCTGATACTCCGTCATCTGATCAGGCATATTGCGACGGCCTGTGGACCACATCCCCACCCCTGCGCCAGCCTGGACGCCCGCCAACGCAGCCGAATCAGTCCCCACCGTCACAGCGTACGCCGTCTGCACAGCCCCCGCCCGCTTATCCTCCAGCCGCCACGACAGCCGGGGATGTGATGCATCGATACCCAGCGGGTTTACCAAATATTCACAGCGTAAATACACAGGTTGACAGGGCGGCTCAGCGGCCCTTGTGTCAAAAGATACGCTCAAAGAAAAAGCCAGCAGGAGGAAGAAGATGCTTTTCATAATAGCCGTAAGATAGAACATCTTACGTGGAACAACCATCCTGTACCTACCTGCCCCCGGACAGCCCTGATCAGCCATGGCCAGCCCCTGGTTAGCACCCGGTCAACTCCCCTTCGTCAGCACTTCCGCCAGCTTCCTGTCCAGCTCGGCAGCCTCTTCGTCCGTTCCTTTGTCGTATCTGCCGATGATACGTCCCTCACGGTCGATCAATATCTTGGTCGGCAAAGAATGTATCCCAAATTTTTCACTGATGTCCTTCTCGTTCTTTTCTCCATTCTGGATCTTCTCCATGTCCAGCCCCCTCAGCACATTATGCCAGATGCCGGTCCCGTCCTTTGTTAGCGCCTTCTTCCAGGCTGAGCTGTCCCTGTCGTCATCAGAAACCCCGATGACCTCGAGCCCCCTGTCCTTGTATTGGGCATACAGCTCTTTTACATGCGGCATACTTTTTCTGCATGGAACACACCAGCTGGCCCAAAAGTCGATAAGCACATATTTCCCTTTCAGCGAGGACAGCGAAAGGGTCCCACCGCCAAGCTCCCTTGCCGTAAAATCCTTTGCCATACTGCCCGGCCAGCCGGCCTCCAGCTTTTCGATCTCGTCAGCAATAGTCTTCCCGGCGGCACTTTGCTGGACTTTCCCACCCAATCTGGAATAGATCAGTCGCGAGGAATCCAGCGGCAGCTCACTGATGTAAAAACGCAGCTCATAGGCCGTTACATACGACTGCGGATGGCTGATAAAAAAGGCATAGTCTATCTGTCTGGATCGTTCAAAAAAGGGATCGAACTGGTCATGTATCGCCGCGGCCCGGTAACGCAAGGTGTCGATATACGCCTCGCTCTTCTTCGCTTTCACCGCGGCACGCATAGCATCGCCGGCTTTTTTATACTCTTTGGATAAGGGCTCCATTTCCTTATAGATCGGCGCCTTCTCTTTGGACAGCGCATCGTACTCCTGCTGGGAGACAGAGCCGGTGATGACAGCCTTTTTATAGTTGTCTGCCGGCAGGGCAATAGTCATGTCGCTCGGCTCAAGAAAAAGGCTGACGGAATGAGGGTCATCCATACCCGACTGCTGATCAACGCCGGAGAGATACGCCATAGTCGGCTCTGTAATATCGCCGTGGAAGCTGAACCGGCCATCCCGCACACGAACACTGTCCACTTTGCGCTTGCCGTCACTACCCATATAATATAGCTTCAACATCACAGGAACGCCCGGCAGCGTGCCATTCAAAGAAAAATGCCCGCCCTCGCCCAGCAGCTCACCCAGTTTCTTAGACAGCTCATCCCCATGCAGGCTTTTTGCTACGATCTTCCCATCCGGCCCGATCAGTAAGTTTGCCGGAATGGAATTGATGTCGTATTGTTTGGCAACGGCATTGTTCCAGAATTTCAGATCCGACACCTGGGTCCACGTAAGACGATCATCGTGTATAGCCTTTAGCCATTTTTCCTTCCCGTCAGGCCGGTCCAGCGAAACGCCCAGCACGGTAAAATTTTTGTCCTTGAAATGCTCATACGCCGCCACTACATTGGGATTCTCTGCCCGGCAGGGGCCGCACCAGCTGGCCCAGAAATCCACCAACACATATTTCCCCCTGAAGCTGCTCAGCGATACAGGCTTGCCCAATGTATCATTCTGCGTAAAATCCAACGCCTGCTTGCCAATACCGGTGAGGTTATTGATCCGAATGCTCTCCTCGATCCGCCGTGCAGGCCCATTGTTGCGGGCGGCCGGTGTAAGGGTTTTCAGGATCGTCTCCTTTTCATCCATGTCCAGACTGCCCAGCTGATAGGACAACAGGAATGCACTATAGGAAGCATTGGGATGCCCCGCGATCCATTGCCGGGTCAACGCCTTGTCTATCGAATCCATTTTATCCAGCTCTGGCTGCAATGCAGCCAGTCCGGCGGAATCCTTTTGCGCATACAGTTCATTGGCCTTCTTATATAACGCAGACCTGTTCTTCAACACGGGGTCGTCCCCAATGATCTTTTCATATGCCTCCCGATCGGCAAGACAGGGCTCTCCCGAAACTTTTACATCCTTGAACATGGGCCCCTCTCCTTTTATCTCCACACTACCCGGCTCCAGGTACAGCAGCATAATAGAACCTTCCACATATTTCGCGCCGATGCGCAAAATATACGCATCGCCCGCGCCGGGCGCCATTTCAAAATGTATGGTAAATCCATTTGCCCCTGTCTGCACCGAATCCTTCTGCAGACTGTTCATCATAGTATTGTAATATACCCACTGACCGGGCGCCAGATCCTTGATAGCAGCATGTATGGTCGTGTTCTGGGCCTGGGCGGTCATCGCCAGCAAAAATACACAGCATAGTATCATCAATGGTTTCATCTGACAGTGTTTAATAATTAGGATTTTGTTTGATCTTGTTATTTGCAATGATCTCTGCATCGGGTATAGGTAATATTAATAAGCTCTTGTTCGTAATGGACGGCAGCATGCTCTGTACCGTGGCAAAAGGCAGACGTCTCAAGGCAAACCAGTCCTGGCCCGCCTCGCTGACAAAATTCTTCATCTCTTCTTCCACGATCAGCAGCTGCAGGTCTGCAGCCGTGGCAGCAGCATCCACCCCGCTAAAGTCGGTGAAGCCGGCATGACCCATGACGGTCTTTAAAAGCGTTTTTGCATCATTCAGATCCCCTCCGCCGGCAACGATGGCTTCGGCTTCCAGCAAATAGGCTTCCGTCAGCCGGAAAGCATAGCTGTTCTCTGAGATGCTCAAAGCTGAAATATTACTAACAGATCCGGGATAATATTTTGTCAGCGCCACATCAGGACCATAAGGGTTATTTACGGTCTGTATATACCAACCCGCCCGTGGATCTCCATTGAACAGCGAGGTCATAAAGTCGTTGGGGCTATAGTCGTCATAAGAGATATAGCTCATCCACTTTATATTTTGAGTATTGTAAGGCTGTATTCCCATCATGACCTCCCCGCTGCTCAGTCCCTTGGTCCAGAAAAGATCCTTTACATTCCCCTCGAGACTAAAAGGGCTGTTGGCAATAATATCCTGTGTAAGAGTGACCACTCGGGCATAATCCGCGGCCGAACCCCTGTTGATCAGCACCCTTGCTTCCAGCAGCCGGCCGGCCCAGGTGTTGGCATACGCAATGGATGAGTTTACGGAAGGCAGATCCGGTATCGCCGCATCCAGGTCGCTGAGGATGGAATCATAGCTGGCCCCTACCGGCGACCGGCTCAGGTAAATATTACCCGGCTTTACAAATTCGTTGCGGACAATGATCCCATAGGGACTGGTCGTATCATCGAACTGTCCGTAATACAGCAGCAGCTGCGTATTCCCGAAGGCCCGGAGGAACTTCGCCTCCGCGATCATCTGCTTCTTCACGGCCGGAGTGATCTTTGTCAGCGGATCAATATTCTTCAGGAAGCCATTAGCAGCATTGACAAGCGCATAGCCATAGCTCCATATTTCCCCAATCCCGGGATCAGTGGCCTTGTACAAATGCTCATCCAGTCCACCTCCGCCAAAAGTATAGGACAACATCCCGCTCAGCTGGGAAGACTGCTCTTCAAAAGTAGAATACCATGTCGTCGACGGCACTCCATTGTAATCCGCCCCGCCCGCTGCCATCCGGTAATAGACGCCGTTCAGGGCGGTCGCGGCGCTTTTTTCATCCGTAATGATATTCCCGTCCACCTCCTGGGTGGTAGGATAAACATTCAGCTCTTTCTTGCAGGCTCCCAGCAACAGGACCAGCGCCAGCGGCCATCGTATATTCATTCGATTCATAATCTGTTTTTTTCGGTTTAAAAAGTGATCTTGACACCCATGGAAAAGGTCCTGATAGCCGGATAATTGCTCACATCAAAATAACCTCCCGCCACGCTATAGGCATCATCGGATGTCTCCGGGTCGTTGCCGGGGTATTTGGTAATGGTAAATAAGTTCGTAGCAGATACGTATACGGCAGCCGACTGTATACCCGCCTTGTTCATCCAGCCGGACTTATTAAATCTGTAATTGAGTGTGGCCGTCCTGAGTTTCAGATAGGAAGAATTGTAGATGCTCAGGTTGGTGTTATAGATCAGCTGATCGCCCAATAGCAGACGGGGTCTGTCAGAACCGGTATTCTGGGGCGTATAGCGTTTCAGCATGCTGGCATTGGCGTTGGAGGTCCCGACGAACGTAGTGCTGCTGACATCATCCCCCCACATGAGCTTGCCGCCATGCGAATACAGGAAATATAAGTTCAGATCGAAATTCTTATAGCTGAAGCTTTCCGTGAACCCGCCGAAATATTTTGGCGCCCCGCTGCCGATGATGACATGGAAGTCGGGATACGAAGCGCCGTAGGCGGCATAGGAAACAGTATACAGCTGATACGTCGGGTCGCCAAGCCCCAGGTAGGGGAATATAAAATCGGCAAAAATGCCCAGCTTGCTCTTGTAGTCGTCAAGCTCCTTCTGCGTCTTGATGATACCGGTGACCTTCATCCCGCTGATTAGCCCCAGCGGCTGTCCCTCGACCAGCGTGGTATTCTGGTATTCCAGTGCGGTGGGATTGGGCAGCTGTCCATCCAGGACGGCAGTCTTGCTCAGTTTGGTAATGATGCTGCGATTGAAAGAAATATTCGCGGACATGTTCCAGCGAAAATCTTTTGTCCGGACGATATCCCCCTGCAGCATAAGCTCTATGCCCCGGTTGCGTATCCCCACTACATTTCCTAACAATGACGTATAGCTGCTGCTGGGCGGTACGGGCAGGGACAGGAGCGCATCGTCTGTCTGCTTGTTGTAGTAGTCGAACGTTCCCTGCAGCCTGCTCTTGAAGAACGAAAAGTCAAGTCCCAGGTCGGTCTGCTTGGTCGTCTCCCATTTTACGGCAGGATTGCCCAGTTGATCCGGAACCAGGGCATTGTTGCCCGCATAGGAGTAAGGCGTATAAAGGGTCCGATACTTCTGATCACCGATGTTCTGGTTGCCGGTCAGCCCATAGCTGCCCCTAAGCTTGACGTCCTCGATCCAATCCACATGCTCTAAGAATTTTTCTTTAGACAGACGCCAGGCAATCGCGCCGGAAGGGAAATAACCGAATTTATTATTAGGACCGAATTTGGAGCTGCCGTCCGTCCTGCCGGTGAAAGTGAACAGATATCTATCCTTGAACGTATAGTTGGCGCGGAGATAATACGATACCAGGTAGCTTTGCGGCTTGGAAGGCTCATCTCCCTTTGTATACAGGGGCGTGATGGCCGAGCTCAGGCTGTTGAGTACATTGTCATTTGGATAGCCCGAGGCGGTGGCGCTAAAGAAGCTGGTCTTCACCGTTTCATAGGATGTGCCGGCCAGGATATTCAGCGAGTGTTTCTCATTCCACTCCTTCGTGTAGCCCACTGTATTCTCTACAAACCAGTCGGCCAGACGGCTGTTGCTATTGCCGCCGATGCCTCCGTTGGAGGAGACATTGCCATAGAAGCTGCCGATCTGCAAATAGCTGGGAGTGTACAGACGCTGGTTATAGATCTGGTTGTTCAGCGATACCGTGCTCTTGAGCTGAAGTCCGGGAATAATGTCATACACCGCGCTCAACGACCCCAGCAGGCTCAGCGTCTTCGAATTATCGATAGCCGTCAGCATGGCCACGGGATTCTGGAACCCCTGGTAGCTGTATCCTACATTGGCGAAATTGAAAAAATTACCCGTGGAGTCATACGCCGTATAGTCGGGCCGGGCCTTCAATGCCTGGTCATAAGCGCCATTGGCGATGTTCTGATTTGTATAGCCGATGTTGAAATTGGTGAGGATGCGGAATTTTTTGCTGATATCGTTTTCCAGGTTGATCTTCCCCACTACCCTTTTATAGTCCGTGCTCCTCACGATACCCGGCATGCTGGTAAAGGAGATAGAAGAATAATACCGCGAGGCGCTTCCGCCGCCCTGTACAGCGATCTCGGCCGTATGCGAAAGGTTCGTACGCGTCACTTCCTTCACCCAGTCCGTATTGTTGGCGCCAAAGAAATGCGCAGGATCATTTACAATCTGGTCGGCCTGCGGCCGGTGCGCCCTTCCGGCCAGGTCCCGCGCCGCATTATCATTCACAGCAGCCTCGGTCAGCAGCATCTTATACTGCTGCGCATCCAGCATCTTCGGCTTTTTCATGATGCTGGTCACAGTGGTATAATAATTAGCTGTTATCTGCGGCTTGGAATCTTTCCGTCCTTTCTTGGTAGTGATGATCACCACCCCATTGGCAGCCTTGGCCCCATAGATGGCCGTGGCGCTGGCATCCTTTAATATCGAGATGGATTCAATATCGTCCGGGTTGAGCCCTCCAAGACTATTGAGACCATTCACAAAGGCCGTGGACATACCCATGCTGGCCCCGCCGACACCGGCAATATCATTTCCCACCGGGCTGCTGACATCATAACCCTGGGAGACATAGTTCGATTGCACCTGCATGGGCACTCCATCGATGACATACAGCGGATCATTTCCCCCGATGATGCTGGTCGTGCCCCGCACCCGTATCCGTACAGCGCCGCCGGGCGTTCCATCCGTCTTGGTCACCTGTACACCTGCCGCCTTGCCGGCAATGGCATTATCCACGGTATTAAAAGGTATATCCTGCACATCCTTGCCCGAAATGGACGACACCGAGCCCGTGAGATCCTTACGCTGGGAAGACCCATACCCGATCATTACCACCTCATTCAGGTTGGAAGCCTGTGGGATCATTACAATGGATATGTTGGCAGCCTTCACGGGAACCCTGTATACTTGCGTCCCGTATCCCACAATGGAGAATTCGATGACATCCTTCTCACCCGCGAGAATGGTAAAAACTCCCGCAGCATCGGTCTGCGTACCATACTTCCGGGTCTTGTTCACCACCGACACCGCCACCAATGGCTTGCCATCCAAACCCGTGACCTTCCCGGTGAGCTCAACGGGTTGAGCAGCAGCCTCCGGCTTCACCGGCGCAGGCGCCTCCCGCGGACTGATGATCAATATACCTTCCACTATTTTAAAATTGAATCTCGTCCTGGCCAGGGCCATCGTCATCGCCTCATCCACACCCGCATCCTTTACCACCACGGTGACATGTCCTACCTGCCGGATAAGATCATTATTATACAAGATCTCAACATTCCCAAGCCGTTCTATCGCTTTGATCACTTTTTCAAGCGGCTCGTCATACATGGACAGCGTTATCCGCTGAGAATACCCACTGGCGCTGACATGTAGCACGGCAATAAGTAAGATAGCTGCAGTTAATCTCATAGTCCTGGTAATTAATTTCATACCTTTGGTTAGTTTGGTTAAACAATAAGCAATGCAATAGCGCTTCACCTGTTTTACCGACATTTTACCGGGGACGCGGCATCGTTCCCGGTTTTTTGTTAGCTCCCCTGGCCGGGGTACCTAACAGCGGCAATACACGGCAATACAAGTACGAATGACAGTGTCATTGGATAAGATAGATAATGGCAACAATGGCAAAACGAAGATCACATGGCTGGCGGCAGTACTCTTACTTCTTTATTCTGTACGGAGAACCTTACCCCCCCGACAGCCTGGAATAGGTTTAATACCTGCGAGATATTGACCTGACGGCCTATCTTTCCTGTATAGTGGGCGCTGACAGGCCCATCGAAATGTACTTCGATATCGTACCAGCGCGATAGCTGTTTCATAATAGTTGGAAGATCATCGTTATTGAAAAGGAAATATCCATCCTTCCATGCGATGACCTTTTGCACATCCACCCCCGGATTGAGCTCCAGCTTTCCCTTGTCTTTCGCTACCAGTTGCTGGCCGGGAGTGATAAGTTGGAGGGCAGGCCCGTTGATCACTTTGACCGATCCGGCTGTTAGCGTCGTGCTAATCTCATCATCATCATTATAAGCCGAGATATTAAAGCTGGTACCCAGCACCTGTATCTCCACCGGCGGCTGCAGGGAAGACCCCGTCGTCCGCACAATAAATGGCATGGCAGCAACCTTCGCCACTTCGAAATACGCTTCGCCGGATACTTCTACAGTCCTGTTCTTTCCGGAAAATACGGTGGGGTATCTGATGGAGGAAGCCGCATTCAGCCAAACCCGTGTGCCATCCGACAGCAGGACGCTGGTCCTCCTTCCGCGAGGCGTAGTCAGCGTATTGTACACCATCCCGGCCCCGGCGCTTGCACTCGTGCTTTCAGCCTGATAGGTCAGCTCCCCGGCGCTAAGCCTTATCACAGATGCATTCCCCTGTCTCGCCAATGCTCCGCTCCCGCTGCTGTCCAGCACTATCTGCCTGCCATCGGCCAGCGTAAGGACGGCGCCCTCATGCCCCGGAGGCACATCATGCAGCGGTTGTTGCGCCATGGACGCCGGCGCTTCCGATTTTCCTCTGCTCCAGAGCCAGGCTCCTCCCGCCAGCAGGATCACTACGGCTGCGGCGGCAGCCCATCGGATAGAGAACACACGCGCCCCCTGCCCTCCCGGCCGCTCAGCCATCCTTTTTTCCAGCTGGGCTATTATTGCCTCTTTTACACGTTCCTCATGCTGGCCCGCAAACGCATCGGACATCATCACCTGGTGTACAAACCCTTCCAGGGCCTCCTGTTGTCCGGGCTGCTCTACCAGCTGCGCCAATCGCGTTCTTTGGGCCGGGCTGAGATCGCCCGTGATATATTTCTCCAATAAAATTCCCAGTTCCTGGTTGTCCATAATATGTGGTGGTTATATACAGGACGCTCCCCCGGAGACAGAAGGATTAGTCCGGAGTAAAATTTTTTTTAACGAGACAATAAAATAAGAAGAGAAAGATAGCCCAGGTCGCGAAGCCAGCCCCGCAAAAAGTTCAGGGCCATGACCATATGTACTTTGACGGTGTTCTGGGAAAGTCCCAGGCGCTGAGCGATCTGTTGATGTGAAAGCCCCTCCAGCCTGCTCATTTTAAAAATGATCCTTTGCTGGGGCGTTAATCGCTCCACCCCCTCCAGCAAGAGCCTGTATGCATCCTTACTCTCCAGCTGTACATCCGGCGCCTGCATATCCTCACGCAGCATGGCCATATCCGCATCCGCCGTCTCTATGATCTTTTTTCGCAGCGCGGCAATGACCTGGTTTCGCCCCACCACATAGATATAATTTTTAAAGCTCACTACTTCCGTGAGCTTCTCCCGCTGCAGCCATATCTTCAAAAAAATATCCTGCGTAAGGTCCTGTGCAACGGCAGGGGATTTCACCAGGGTCAACGTATTGAAATATACCCGGCTCCAATAGGAATCCACCAGCGCCCGGAACGCCTTTTCATCACCCCCCGCCACAGCCGCCAAGGTACGCCGTTCATCAGGTGTTCCGTCTTGGTTTATATCAGTCATTTTCTCAGTTATGCCTTTCCGGATAAAGATAAGGCAATCTGACCCCTAATTCACAAACAATTCATCTATAAAGAACCAGCCCCTGTCATTAGCAGGCTGCGGCTTCTCTTTCTTTTTCGATAGCGCCTTGGGATCCGCCTTGGGAGGCGGCGGTAACAGTGACGGCGGCAGCTTTCCGATAGGTTCTACCATCACCTTGATAAATTTTACAGTCGTCGGCGGAAACTTACATACATAAGGAATGAGATAATTGGATTGAGGCATCGTATCGGTAGGTGGCGCGAACTGATAAAGCACCCGCAAATTTCCGGGATCATCCCCTCCCATGATACGAATGCTCTTGGGAGGATATATCATGCTGCCCACATTCACCAGACTGCTCACCGTAACACTCCGGACGCGTACGGGCTTCGTGAACTTTTCCATACATTCCATACGGCTTCTGTACGCGATCCATTTCCCATCCCCAAAATTCTGCGATCCTTTTTGCAGGTCTTTTAAGGTAGTTCCCCCCTTCCCCTTGTACAGCGAATCAGTAGGAGTGATCAGGATGACGGTGTCGGGATGAAAGGTCGCACGATAGAATTGATACTGCACCACATCGCTGGGACGCCAGCCTTTCCTGAACGCCCGTGCCTTCATCAGCACCTGGCTGTCGATAACGGCCCGCTGATCGTATGCAATGGAATGAATACTGTCCGGATCAGTGCCGTCCAACGTATACCGGATCGCAGTCCCTGGGACAAAGTGCTTGAGCCGCAGCGTGATCGGCGTATCGCTGATGACCTGTCCAACGGTTTGATTGACGGGCGGATTTATTTTCTGGAACAGGGTATCCGTACGCGCGCCGGTCTGGATATCCAGGAAAGGATATTTCTTTTTTATCTCGTCCGCCTCCGCAAAGCTCAAACCGGAGTTCCAGACATAGATTTCGTGGAGTTCCTTCAGCGTCAGCAATTTCTGCACATCCTCCCGGTGGACGGCTGTATTGGTCAGCGAAATACGTTTCAGATGATGCAGCTTTTCCAGGGCCGTCAGCCCCTGCCCCGTCACCTTTGTAAAAGAAAGATCGAGATCCCGCAGGTTGGTAAGCTCGCCAATGATAGACAGCTCATCATCGGTGACGGGCATTTTGGCAAGATTTAAAGAGACAAGCTGCGTCTTTATGGCAAGCAGCTCTTTCAGCTGATCGGGTTTGAAAAAAGCGCCGCCAAAAAAGTCGACAGCGATTGCCGGCGAACCCGTCGCCAGTGGATAGACCGCCCGGTAGTCCGTATTCAATTTCCGGACCTTGTCCTCGCTGGCCGCGGAGAAATCATAATTTTCCTGCTCGGAGCTTCTGAATATATTGCTGGCAATGGTCCTCAATGTATCCGTCGGGTCCAGCTCGGTGACCTTCACGGTAAAGTTCGCTCCCCGCCTGATCCAGTTATACAGGATCGCAAGCTCCTGGTCATTCAATTGCGGCTTGCCCAGCGGCGGCATATGCTTTCGGTCCTCTTCCGGCAGATGGACGCGCTGCAACAAAAGGCTCATATTGGCATCGGATGTATCGAGCACGGGACCGCTTTTACCGCCTTTCAGCAATAGCTCCGGTGAGGTCATCACCAGCCCACCCTTGGCCTTGCTGCTGTTGTGACAGCTCATACATTTGGCCTCCAGCATGGGCTGTACCATATCCCGGTAGACGACAGCCTGGTCCAGCGGGACCTTTTCTTTCACCCGCCCCTTATACACAGGAGCTAACAAAAAATTGTCCCCATGCGTAATAGCGGCTCCCTGATGGCCCGCGATGAGCAATACCACTAGACTCAACAAGCTGATAGACACCATCGCTACCCTCTTCAATCGTTGATAAAACACATACCATAACAATAGGATCAGCGACAAAATAGCCCCGCTCCATTTATGCCAGCTAAGGGATTCCGGATTATAACCCGGCTCCTTTGAAAGAAGTATCCCCATCAGTGCAGTGAGGGCGGCCGTAAATGCCACAGAAAGTAACAGCCATTCACCAATGTGCTCCGCCAAACCTGAATCATGAAATCGTTGTTTGGGAATGACCCATACCCAGATCAGCCACAATGCAAAAAGGACAATAGGGAAATGAAGGAACAGCGGATGCGCCCGGCCTATCACCTGCAGCAGGGACGGTACGACCAGCCGGTCATAAAACAGCAGGAAAAAAACAAGAAGGCAATTCGCAGCCATCGTCAGGCTGCTAAGAATATTTTTCCAGTTCATGTGCATCGTTAAGCAATCAATCCGTTGACGACCTTCCCCGCCACATCGGTCAGCCGATAGCGCCGCCCCTGGTGTTTGAAGGTAAGCTTTTCATGATCCAATCCCATAAGATAAAGTACGGTGGCATGAAAATCATGCACGTGAACAGGATCCCTGGCTATATTATATCCAAAATCATCGGTTTCGCCATATACGCCGGGCCGCACGCCTCCACCCGCCATCCAGACGGTGAAACAGCGCGGATGATGGTCACGGCCATAGCTGTCTTTCGTGAGCTTGCCCTGGCAATAGTTGGTCCTTCCAAACTCTCCGCCCCAGATGACCAGCGTCTCGTCGAGCAGCCCTCTTTGCTTGAGGTCGGTGATAAGTCCCGCGGAAGCCTGGTCCACATCTTTGGCCTGTCCCTTGATCTCGCCGGGAAGATTGTTATGCCCATCCCATCCCTGGTGATATAATTGAACAAACCGGACGCCGCTCTCCGACAGCTTACGCGCAAGAAGACAATTGGCGGCAAATGTCCCTGGCACCAGGCACTCCGGTCCGTACAGCTTTAGCGTATCCTCGGGCTCTTTGGATGTGTCCGTGATCTCAGGCACGATGGTCTGCATCCTGTAGGCCATCTCGTATTGCTGTATCTTGGTAGCGATCTCGGGGTCGCCGAATTCTTTATAGGAGTCATCATTCAGCTCGGCTATCTTGTCGAGCATCTTTCTTCTGTCATCGCGGGTCATGGAGGCAGGATCGCTCAGGTATAGCACAGGATTCTCACCGCTGCTGAACTGGACACCCTGGTGGATGGAATCCAAAAACCCATTGGACCATAGTTTGGAATATACACCCTGACCATTGCCCTTCCCTTTCGACAGAAGCACGCAAAACGCGGGAAGGTTCTTATTCTCGCTGCCAAGCCCATAACTAAGCCAGGAACCCATGCTGGGCCGATTGCCCTGCTGCGCGCCGGTTTGGAAAAAGGTCAGCGCGGGGTCATGGTTGATGGCCTCGGTGTACATGGTCTTTATAAAACATATATCATCCACCACCCCGGCGGTATGCGGCAGTAATTCGCTTAGCCATGCCCGTGACTGTCCATATTGATTAAACTGGAATACAGTGCCTGCCAGCGGGAACTTGACCTGGTCGGCGGTCATACCCGTAAGCCGCTGCCCATTACGAATAGAAGCAGGCAGGTCCTCACCCTGCATCTTTTGTAACAGCGGCTTATAGTCGAAAAGGTCCAGCTGTGACGGCGCCCCATTCTGAAAGAGATAGATGATCCTTTTGGCACGGGGGGCGAAATGAGGCAGCCCCGCCATAATAGACTCTTCTTCCCCACCCTTGAACAGATCGGGTATCAGCAGGGAGCCCAGGGCAACACTTCCGATGCCAAGACTCAGCCTCGACAGGAACTTGCGTCGGTTGATACGAAGGGCGTGTTCGATGATCTCTTTTTCCATGGTCGCTGTCAAGTTTTTGTGATAGCTTCTTCCAGGTTATAAATTATGGTGATCGTTTTCATTAGGGCAGCCGCGCTATCCGCATCCACCTTCTTTTCATGCGGATACTCCCCTTCATCCAGGGTTTTGGCGGCATCCAGTTTCCTGCTGGTGAATTGCGCTGATTGCTCGTTATAATAATCGGTCAGGGTCTTTAATTCCTTTTCCGTGGGCTTACGGCAAACTATCCGCCGGAAGGCTTCCGTTATCTTGTCCCGTGGCGTGCCGCGCTCCATCGACAATCGCTCTGCCAATACCCGTGCGGCTTCCAATACAGTAGGGTCGTTCAGCATGATCAACGCCTGCAGGGGTGTATTGGTCTTTAGTCTTTTTACTTCGCACTGATCGCGGTTGCTGGCGTCGAACATGATCATGGATGGCGGTGGTACGGTTAGCTTTATAAAGGTATACATACCGCGCCGGTACAGGCTGTCGTGATGATCCTGGCGATAGGTGGCCAGTACTCCCCTGCCGGAAGTAGCCGCCTCCCAAAGCCCCTCAGGCTGATAAGGCTTCACGCTGGGGCCGCCGATGGTACGCACGAGCATTCCGCTGCTGGCAAGTACAAGGTCTCTTATAAATTCTGCGGACAATCTGTTACGCGGCCCTCTCGACAGCAAGGCATTATCCGGGTCCCTTGCCAGCTTTTCAGGCGTTATGACAGCAGACTGTCGGTAGGTCGACGAAAGGACGATCTGCTTCACCAGCCGCTTGATATTCCATCCATGATCCATAAGATCTACCGCCAGCCAATCCAATAATTCCGGATGCGTAGGCAGCTCGCCCTGCATGCCAAAATCCCCCGTTGTCTTTACGATGCCTCTGCCAAAAAATTCTTGCCAGATCTGGTTGACAAAGACCCTTGCCGTGAGGGGATTGTTCCTGCTGACGGTCCATTTTGCCAATCCAAGTCTGTTCCGTGGATATTGTACAGTATCGTATTTCATGACGGCGGGCAGCGCATAGGGCTGTACCTCGGCGCCCGGCATATCATAGCGTCCCCTTTTAAGCAGATAGGTTTTCCGGAGGGTGTCCCGCTCCCCCATCACAGACACGGACAAAGTCCCCGTATCCTTATTGGACATATAAGAGAGAAGGTTCTTCCTGTCGTTGCTGTCTATGGCCAGCTTCGGCATCTTGGCAGGCTTCGATATGCTGACATCCCCTTCATAGCCCACCTCTTTGGTATTGTTGAAAAAAGCCAGCAGACTGTAATAATCCTTCTGGCTAAAGGGGTCGTATTTATGATCGTGACATTGCGCGCATTCGATGGTCACACCCAGCATGCCCTTCCCAAATGTCTTGGTCTTGTCGACAAGATATTCGACCCGGTATTCTTCGGGTACCACCCCGCCCTCTTCGGTGTACTTATGATTTCGGAAAAAACCCGTTGCTAAAATTTCTTCCTTCGTGGCATTCGGCAGCATATCACCCGCTATCTGCCAGGTGACAAATTGATCATACGGTAAATTTTTATTGAACGCATGGATCACCCAGTCGCGCCAGGGCCATTGTGTCCGTATATTATCATCCTGGTAGCCATAGCTGTCCGCATAACGCGCCACATCCAGCCAGTGCACAGCCATCTTCTCGCCATATTGATCGGTGTTCAGCAGACTGTCGACGATCTTTTCATAAGCATGCCCATCGTTGTCGGCCATGTAATGGTCCATCATATCAAGGCTGGGCGGCAGCCCGGTGATATCCATACACACTCTTTTGAGCAGACGTTCCTTGTCTGCAGGTGCATTGGGTGTAAGCCCTTCCGCCTCCAGACGGTGCAGGACAAAACGATCTATCTCATTGGCGGCCCATGTCTTGCCCCGCACTTCGGGCAGCGGCGCTGCGACAGGAGGTGCAAAGGCCCAATGCCGCTCGTACTTAGCGCCCTGTTCGACCCATTTTGTAAACAGCTTTTTCTCCCGCTCGGTCAACATCCCCAGATGCGCATCGGGAGGAGGCATCATATAGGTCATATCAGAGGATGTCACTCTTTTTACAAGCTCGCTCTGGCCGGGTTTACCGGGTACGATGGCAAACGCCCCTTTCAGGTTCTTCAACGGCGCATAGGCGCTGTCGGCGATGTCCAGGCGAAGACCAGCTTCACGGTGACCCGCATCAGGCCCGTGGCATTTAAAACATTTGTCTGAAAGTATGGGACGTATGTCGAAATTGAAGCTTACAACATCGGGCAGGGCGGCGTCGGAGCGCTGTGCACCTTTGTCATGGCGGAAGCAGGAAGAGATAATACATATCCCTATCGCAATAGCGGCAAGTATCGTTATTATTCTGGCAGGCATGTTCTATTGTATGAACATGACGAAATTACTAAAAATCTCTATTCATTGTGCGGATCGCATTAATAATGTCCGAAAAACGGGCACCCGAGAAATATAGCCCGTTTTTCGGAAAGATCTAATGTCTGTCCTTCGGACAACGAGCCTCCGGCCCGTTCTGTTGATTTCGGACACTTATTCCATCCCCGATATACAACCAGCCAGCCGCTTCAATTGCGCAGCACTCAATTCGACAGCAGGATGGAACGCAGGCCCCTGCATATATTTCTCCAGGCTGTACCGCAATTGCCTCGCCGCGGGCCGGTGATCTAGGTCTCTACGTATATCCGCCGACACAAACACCAGCCTCCCTTTACCCACCCTCGCCTCTATCACTTCCGCCATCTTTCTGTTCTTCACAAAATTGTCGATCACCCGGACGATCGGGTCGATAGCAGGCAGCGAATCCAGGATCATCGTCTTCGAAGAGGTGACAAGGTCCCACCACTGCCAGTCGGAATAGGGCTCCGTCGGGAAATCTTTTAACGCGGGATGATCCGGCCTCATTAATAATCCCATGGTTCCCGGCTGGTTGGGAAAATGCACCGGGCTCCAGAATACGGGCGCAAATCTGCCGGTGACCCCGTTGAGACAAGAAGTGTCGGGATTGAACAGGACATCCTTCCCTTCCTTCAGATGCCCTAATGCATCCTCCAGCACACTGTCAAAGACGATGCCCTTACCCCCCGACAGTTCTCCACCCGGCCCGGGCACATGTTCCGGGTACACCCATATATTCCATTCATTCTTATAAGAAGTTCCCTTCAGCCGCAACACTACCGTCAGTTGCGCCGCCTGTTTCACAGCTCCCAATGCAAAAGAAAAGGAGCCGATGGAATGCCCATTACCCATGGCAATATCCTGCTGCGCGAGCGCTCCGTCCGCTATCTTACGGCCGCCCTGATCCACCACCGTCCACTCTGGCGTTACCCCCTTCAACACACCCCTGCCGAAATTCGCAACCTCCGCCTCAGCCCTAAACTGCTCGTTATTGGTATAAACAGCCCTGTCAAATCTGATCAACGGCACCACAGCCGAACAATACATACGATGCTGTTCAGGCGTCACCAGCCCTTTGCTATCCCAAAAGGCATCCAGGATACCAATAAGGGCCGTCCCCTGACCGGGGAAATCATGAAGGTCCAGCAGCTGGAACCCACTGGTACCCGGAGTCTTTAACACCCTCTCCATCTCCTCCTTATACAGCCGCACAGCAAATTTTCCGCTGGCACGGGTGTAGGCGGGCGACAGATCCAGCATCCCCTTTCGCTCGAGGTCCCTGCGGATGGCTGAAAAGTTTAACGGGTCCAGCACACCGGTGTATTTGTTTATCTCCCGTACGTCTGGGTAGACAGAATATTGTCCCATCTCATGTATGATCAGCGGAACGGGCAGCCCGTCTACCGCCTTGGTATAGTCGCTTTTGAAGTCGGGCGGATACGTATTGAATATACCCTGCCCCCTCACCCATCCTTTCTCCGTGTATTGCGTGATATAGAAATCATCTCCCGGCTCGGGCCATTTCCCATGACCAGCCTGAAAGCTGAACGAGGTAGAAGTATACAAATGACGCGGATCGGCCTGCCGCAGCGCGCTTACCATCCCATGCAGCCAGTCGAAATCCCCTTCCAGCTCATTACCCATCGACCAGAAACAAAAAGAAGGATGATTGCCATACTCCCTGCTGATACGGAACGCCTCTTCCCGCAGCCAGCGGTTCATGGCCGTATCCTTTCCGGCATTCGTATTCCAGAGCGGCAGCTCGATCTGGAGATAGAACCCCAGGGAATCCGCTGCTTCAAAAGCAGCCGCGGGCGGACACCACGAGTGAAATCGCAAATGGTTCAGTCCATACGACCGGGCCACAACAAACTCCTTCAGCCAGCTAAGGCGATCCATCGGCGGGTGACCGGTCAATGGAAATATATCACACTCCAACGTCCCCCGCAGGAACATACGACGGCCATTGATCCACAATTCGCTGTTCTTATTGTCAAGAGTACGCAGGCCCCATGTAGTATTGACAACATCCTTGCCATGGCTGGTCGTCAGTGTCGCGCGAACAGTATAAAGATCAGGCGTAAACTCATCCCACACTTTACAACCAGGCAAGGCAATCTCCTCCCCCCTCGATGTCCCCAGCAAAACTGCCGCCTGCCGGCTGGCCACCACATGCCCGTCTCTATCCAGCACCTGTAACAGCAGCTGCCCGCTCCCCGTACCCTCAAGCTGAGTATTCACCCGCACCTTCTCCCCCAAAGGATACACCTGCACGGACCCTACATGCCCGGGACTCCGTGCTATCAGTTGTATCTTTCCCAGGATACCATTCCAGATGATCTGCGTCTCTTCTGTATATGAATGAGCCATATCCCGTATGGAAATATCATATTGCTTGCGATTGTCCACCTGGATGACGATCCGATGCCTGCCGGGTGTCAGCAGCGCGCCTAATTCATAATAGTGTGGAGTGGAAAGACTTTCACGCCCTCCGGCCTCGCGCCCATCCACCCAGACATGACTCGTCCATAACACCCGCTCCAGCTCCAGCGTAATGCTCTTCCCGGCCCAATCCCGCGGTATATCAACCTCCCGCTCATAGGATGCAGCGCCTATATAAGTATGTTTGCGTGTAAGGTGCAGAAGGACCTCTCTCGTAAGTCGTGCATCAGTCAGCGTGGGCGGATCGCCAATACCCGCGTCGTCCAATGTCCCCGGCAAATGCACCTGCCTGGCGGCCTCCTGCCCGAGTCTGGCGTCCCACTGCCCGGCCAGCGGGATTACCTGCTGCGCGGACAACCTCACACAAAAGAAAAAGATCAATACGCCCGTCGTCCTGTATTTGCTTACAATCATATCGGGCACAATTTTAGCCCAAAGTGACGAGCTGGAAGATGGAGTTTTTTATTAAAATGCTGGACAATTTTACGCCCCATTGCTGACAATGCTATACACGGGAGTGCTGCAACCGCACATTGTATTTGTCGCGATAGCTGCTGGGCGTCATGCCTACCGTCTTTTTGAACAGCTGCCGAAAGGTCTTTTCATCATTGTAGCCCGAGGCGATCATGGATTCAAGCACCCCGCCCGACGACTGCTCCAACACCCGCTTGGCAGCCTCGATCCTTGTCCTTTGCAAATATTCTATAAAGGTGATCCCCGTAGCATGCTTGAACCTGCGCGCCAGGTTGCGGCGGCTGGAAGGAAGGTCATTGATCAGCTCCTCGATCGTGCTTACCTGCGCATAATCCCTGCGGATCCGATCCTGCAGCTGTGACACCAGCTCATCCTGGTGCGATGGCACAGGCTTGAATGTGGCAAAATGGGCCTGCTGCTCCCTGTCCATATCGATAGCAAAATATTTGGCCGTCCGGATGGTCATCTCACGCCCGCAATAATTTTCGATCAGCAGCAGCAACAGGTGGAAGCTGTTGGTGGACCCGCCGCTCGTATAGATCTCCTGGTCCTGTGTCACCACCGCATCGGCCAGTAATCGCACCGAAGGGAATGCCGCAGCAAATTTGCCCGTGGCATCCACATGGGTAGTAGCCGTCTTGTCATCCAATAATCCTGTGGCCGCCAATAAAAATGCGCCGGTACAGACACTGGCAATGGCCGCTCCCCGATGACGCACGTTGCAGAGCCATCCTATGAACGCTTCATTATCCCGGATGGCTTTTTTCATATCGCTGATGGCAAAGGCAGGTATGAGGATCAGATCAAAACGCGTCCTCTCATCCAGTTCCTCCAGGGGATATCCGCTATAATTCCCCCTATGATCTTCACCCGCATTCAATACATGTATCTTAAAAGACGGCGCCCCGCCCTCCTCTACACAAAAGCTGTTGACAGTCTCGAAAACATCCAGGATCGCAGCAACGCTCAACAGGCGGTGATATTTCGTCAATAGTACACCAAGCTGTATCATCTCAATCGTGATTTTAGGTCAATTTAACCATTTTGTCCAGGGTTCCCCCTCCGCTGGTCATTTTTTCACCCCCCGAGGATGACAACGACACAGCCGTAAGTGTTGCATGTATAAAAAATATCACAATAGCGGGTAAAAGAGGCTCAACGGATCAGCATCACCGTCCCTGTACGGGTCACAAAGCCACAGACGGTTTTAGCCTGAATGACATAGGCATATCCACCCGTAGGCTGCATTTGCCCCTTATATGCGCCATCCCAGCATTCAGCAGGATTCTTGGTATTAAACACGCGGACACCCCACCTGTCGTATACGGAAAATTGTACCAGTTCCACATGCCCCCAGCGTTGTATGCCAAAGCAATCATTATGCCCATCTCCATTAGGAGTAAAGCTGTTCGGCACTACCATGGCTTTTGTGCTGCTCACAGGGGCATAGACCGTCACCGTATCATACACCGAACAGCCGTTGCCGTCTGTCACATGGGCGATAAAAGTGGTGGTGCCGTCGACCGTGGCAATGGGGCTCGGAAGAGTCGGGTCGTTCAGTCCGGCAGCAGGTGTCCATTCATATGTATAGCCGGACGAACCAGTCACCGGCAGCTGAATGGGGATCCCCCCGCAATCATCGACGGTTATAGCCTGCTGTGCAGGAGGCAATGGATATACTACGATAGGAGTGCTGTCAGCAGCCTTACACCCATCACTCGTTGTATAGGTATAGACCAGCATATGCGTTCCCACGCCGGCGCCCGAAGCCAGAAAATTTCCATGAGCATCCATACCGGCCCCGCTGTACATACCCGCGCCCGATGCTCCCGATACCTCGCTCGCCGCATCGATGGGGAAAACATCTTTATCGAGACACACACCCGACAGCGGAGAGAATTGCACAACCGGGGATGCAAACAGGTGCAGCGCCGCCGTGGGAGATGTGAACCCCGAATTCCGTACGCACCCCGTGGAGTCTGTAATCGTCTGCAGCGAGATAGTTGCCGAGGCGGATAAGGGAGGCAGCTTGACGGAAGAAGTGCCGTCTAACGTCCTCGTATACGTGTTTACGCCGTCGGTGAGCTGTACCTGGAAAGGCGCTACCCCTCCGTCCGAAGTATACCGGATCACCGCGGAGTCCGCGCTGCATGCTATAGCCCCCGCAATACCGCCCTGCGGCAGGGGCTCAATAAGCACTTTTGAAGAAAGATTGGGCGTTGACGAGCAGCCGTTGGCGTCCGTGATGCTGCGAAGATCAAAGGTCGTTGTGCCAGGGGCCGTCAGCGGATATTTCCATTGACACGCAGCACCTGCAGCCCTTCACATTGTGTAGGAAGCGCATCGTTGAAAGTACCCAGGTCCTCCGCCGTAGGACTGTTCAGCAGACTGTTGCCAAAGCGCAGCCGGACAAGATGCCCGTAGGTATAGTCATAGCAGCGGATAATTACAGCACAAGATAAGGGGGAATTTGCGCATAATCAATGGGTTGCGATTTTTAACGAAACCCTTGCAAATACAGCGTTTGGCTATTATCTTTGTTCCCATATCCTCTTGTAAAGACTTTATTTCTTCGTCTTACATCCAATCCTCAAATTTAGACTTCCTACATCCAAGCTTCCCCCAAAAACCAATCCATTCATTGATTCGTCGGTTATAGCCGTCTGTACATGAATACTTCCATGTCTTTTGAAAAGCAGTCATGATCTGTATTTAATCGCAGTCCCTGTAAAACACGTATTATGAAGCTTTTCTACCTATCCCTATTCTTCCTGTTGCCCCATTTTGTCCACGCACAAATGTCGCTTGACAACGTCACCGCCTTTAACAACAACGGTTCCAATCCCCTCCTGGACAAGGCTCCCAAAGAATGGGTGAAAGAACAGGACCAGATCAACGGCCGCGTTCCCCATAGCAAGCTCGTCAAAATGCAGATTGAGACGGAAGCCATGATCTCCTTCCTCCACGACTCCTGTTTCTCCACAACAGACTTCACCCCTGTCTGGCACGGTGAATATTCCACCAGCCGGTTTGGCATCCAATGCAGATCAGAGGACAGCAGGGGCCGGCTCACGATCATGTCCAACGATATCAGCCCCCTCCTCCGCTATCTGACGGTGAATGGCAAAGATCTCGCAGGCATTCGCCCCTCCTCCGGCCTGCAGGGCGACTCCCGTTATTTCGAATATGAAGATGAAGACCACGCCCGCACCATCTACTGGCTCATCACTCCGGACAGCAACCAGCTGCCTTATATCGCGATCACCCGCAAAGAATATCTACAGGAGGCTCGCACAGAGCTCATGGGCAAAAAGAACAGCATCATTGCAGACATCAGGCTCAAGACCCCCATCCGCTCCGAAGCTATCCAGGAGGCCGAGAAAAAAGCAGCCCTCGACGAGCTGAACAATAACTACTCCGGCGCCGACCTCCAGGTGAGACTGCGCCTCTTCGCCAAAGAATACCACTCAGATAAAGAGTATTTGGATTTCAGCATTGAAAAAGCTACCGCGGCACTCGACAGGACCATCCACCTGATGGACTCTATCTCTACCCACAGCACATCCGCTGAGCTCGATAAGCCCGCCATGGTCTCCGTAAATGCCGACAGCTTCCATGGATTCGAGGACAAGGAGGCAGACAGGAATATGCTGGTAAGGATCAATCCTGCCTACTACACTAACACCAGCAACGACAAGCCGCTGTTATTCCTCGTCAGCTGGAGCTATGATCCCGCCGGCCCCGACGCCAGCAATATCGACCGCCAGGTCAGGGAGAACATCGACTTCCGCCAGCTGAAAGCGCTGCTGGTTAAGTAGGCTGCTTGTATATCCCAAAAGTATGAATGGCCGGGCAGGCTTTGCCTGCCGTGATCTTTAGCCGAACCCGGCGTGCCGTTACAGGTTTGAATCTGACCAGCCATTTATACCCGATGGTCTGTTTTCCCGTCGCCTCGGGAATAGCCATCCAGCTCTTTCCATCTGCAGAATAGTCCACGGACCATCCTGTAGTACGGTGCCCCAGCGCAATGACCTCCTGCAGCATCAGCACGTCAAATGTTTTACGCGATCCAAGATCAAAGGTCAGCGTATCGGTAACAACCCCATCCGCCGCCGCATAGTAACTGTCCTCCAGACCATCCACCATATTAGAGGGTTTATATTTCCCGCCGCGTGGATGTTTTGTCTTGATGACGGCTCCTGCAGCCAGGTTGGTCTTGAAAGTACTATTGATCAGCTCCCGCAGACTATCCGCCCGCTGTGCATCTACGTCCGGGATCAGCCCGCGCTTGTCAGGAGGGAAATTCAACAGTAATACGCTGTTATGCCCCACGGAATTGAAATAGAGGTCCCACAGTTCGGCGACGGTCTTTACTTTATCATCCTCCTCGGGGTGATAGAACCAGGAAGGGCGAATAGATACATCCACTTCAGCCGGTACATAAGCCGATCCATCGATCTCTCCCTGGTTCAGCTCTTTGATATGTGCCGATTCATCCCGGATGGACAAAGGATCGATGGTCGACCAGCAGGGATCACCCGCCACACCCGACTCATTACCCACCCAACGGCAGTCGGCAAACTGGTAAGAATTCTTCGTCCCAAAAACAACACAATCAGGCTGCAGTTTCCGGACGGTGTCTGCCCAACGTGTATACATCGGCGTTGTCAGCTTGTCGGCGCCTGCCCCATCCCACCAGATCTCCCAGATGGGCCCATAATTCCTCAGCAGCTCCGATAGCTGGCCGGCATAGTAGTCTCCATAAAGAGGAGTTCCATACCGGGCATCATGCCTGTCATGCGGTCCCAGATAGATAGCAGCCTTTATCCCGGAAGCCTTGCAGGCATCCGTAAACTCCCTTACGACATCCCCTTTCCCGCCCGCCCACGGGCTGTTCTTCACGGAATAATTGGTGTAATAAGAAGGCCAGTTGCAAAAGCCATCGGCATGCTTGGCCACAAAAATAGCACAGGGTATGCCGGCCTTCTTCAGCACGCTTGTCCATTGATTGCAATCCAGCGCCGTAGGATTGAAAAGCTCCGGTCGGGCCGTCCCATCCCCTTCATTGACACCGGCAAAAGTATTCATGCCAAAATGGATAAAGGCAATAATTTCCCGGTGATACCATTCTATCTGCCGGGCATTGGGTACAGGCCCCGAAGGGGCCGGCGCATCCTGGGCATTCGTCCGGAGCGCCGGCATTAAATAAATAAAGCTAAATACTAAAAATGTGTGTTTCACCATCCTGGGTTTTGAGGTTTTAAGTTAGGATTTAAAGTCAGCTCCTGCGTAGGAATAGGATACAGATACATCTTATCATCCCAAACACGTGAACTGATATTCGTATATATGCGAATATAATCATTGGCATCGACGACTACACCGGCCACCTGGTTGGGCGGATATTCCGCACGCACGGAAGGCAGCAGCTTCATGCCCAGTATCGTCGCAGGGTTATTGATGAGATCACCCGCCCGCCACCGCAGCAGGTCGTTAAATCGGAAACCGTCCGCCGCCAGCTCGATCCTCCTCTCCCGGCGGATCTCATCCAGCAGTACAGGAAGGGACGGGAAGATGGAGTTGGGATCTTTCTGCAGGGAACTGATCACCATATGCGGCATGGCTACTCTATCCCGTATCAGGTTAATGGTGTTGTCCAATACCGTCTGCGTACATTCTCCCAGCTCAGCCTTTGCCTCTGCCTCGTTCAACAGTATTTCGGCATATCGGAATATGAACAGGTCCAGCGTGGATTGTGCCGCATTCCACTGGGCAGGGTCCGGGGACAGGCATTTGATGATCATATAGCCGGTGGGCGCGGTGGCCGTTCCGATCTGCGGCAGGGTAAAGATATTCTTTGTGCCGTCTGCATTGTTGGTCAGCACAAACCCCCGGGTAGCGATCAATTGGGAAAACCTTGGATCACGGTTGGCAGCTTCCGCATCCAGGGAGTCGTCACCCTTATACAGGGGGCTCAATGCGGTGGGCAGTCCATCCGTGCAAAGGAAGCTGCGGGCAAAATCCTTGGTAAATCCGGTGCTGCTCTCTCCCAGCTGGCGCGTAAGGTTCTGCGTTAGTACATTCTTGATATACACCATGGGCAGAATGGCCTCCTTGTTGCCCGTAAGATCTTCTTGTATAAAAAGATTGTAATAGTCTGTACTGGGATTGCCGGTGGACCATATGCCATAGTTGCCGGAGCTCATGATCGCCTCCGAAGCCGTGACAGCCGCATTTAGATACACGACATCATCTCCCATCCCATGGTACCTGCGATAGGTTCCTTCCCACAGACAGATCCGTGACATCAACGCCAGGGCGGCATATTTATGCAGACGTCCCGCATCCACCGCATCCAGGCCGGGCAGGTTGTTGACCGCAAAGTTCAGGTCGGCCAGCACGGAGTCCATCACCTGTTTGTGCGGCGTCTTGGGTGCATACAGCAGGGAGACGGAAGTGTCGGTGAGGTCCTTGCTCAGCCAGGGTACATCTCCAAACCGGATGACCTTTTGCCAGTAATAAAAAGCCCTGAAAAAACGGGCCTCTGCCGCATATTTGTTCAGCGTAGCCTGGTCCGCCGCCGCCCGCTGATAACGCTGCAGGAAATAATTGACATTCCTTATCTGCCCCCAATCCCAGCCTCCACCGGACACAGGCACTATATAAGTGCCATCCAGCAAGCCATCCCCATGGTCGAGGGCCAGCTCGTTGTCGGAATACCTGTCGGACCAGAAAGAGTTTTGTACAGGCAGATCCTGGTAGAAAGTATTGCAGTACAGCGCCAGGTCATTGGCATTCTTAAAGAACGTGGGCTCGCTAAGCGCGTCCACGGGATAAAGATTCAGTCGCTTGTTACAGGCAGAGAACAAGCCTGTCATAAGAATGAGTGCGTATATAGTAAGATGTTTGTTTGTCATACTTGAAAATTTTAATCATTAACAACGCTCTATAAACCCAGCTGCAGGCCGAATGATACAGCACGGCTTAAAGGATAGGTGCCGAACCCGATGATCTCGGGGTCATATGCCTTGAACATCTTTGTGATCTCGAAAATGTTCTGTCCCGAAGCATATACCCGCAGGCTCTTTATTTTGATCCGGCCGAGAACATTGGTCGGCAACGTATAGCCAATGGCTACATTCTTCATCCTGGCATAGGCGGCGCTTTGCAGATATTTGGTCTGGTTCTGGAAATTGCTGCCGCCGCCAAACCGCAGGAGGGGAAAATAAGCGTTTGTATTTTGAGGCGTCCAATGATCTTTCATGTATACAAATGGCACGCTCCACTCGGACTGGAATCCCCAGAAAGCATTGTCCGTGGGCATATAGTCCCTTTTGCCCACTCCCTGGATAAATACGGCCAGGTCGAAGTTCTTATACTGTACTTTCAGGTTGATGCCATACTGGTAGCGGGGTGTTCCATTGCCGATGATCTTCTGATCTCCCGGATTGGGCACGGTATTGTCTCCGCGGGTGATCTTGCCATTCTTGTCCAGGTCGGCATATTTTATATCCCCTGCCATCTGTGTAACCCCTGATAGCTGGGTTTGATCATAGGCCGCGGCTTCCGCATTCGTCTTGAAATACCCATCCGTGACAAAGCCCCATATCTCATTGAATTTCTCTCCCACATAGTAGCTGCCAAGCGACTTGGTTGGGTTCAGATCATACTTGGTGATCTTCGATGTATTGTCGGACAGACCTACCTGCAGGGAATAGGAAAGATCTTTGTTGATCTTGTCGTTCCAGGTGAGGCTCAGCTCCCACCCCTTTGTCATCAGGCTGGCCGCATTCTTGCTCGGAGGAGCCGTTCCCAGCACGCCCGGCAAAGGTTGTCCGCTGACCAGCATATTCGAGGTCTCCCTGGCATACCAGTCAAAGCTGCCTGTCAGCCGCTGTCTCAATACGGTGAAATCCAATCCCACGTCCTTGGTGGTAACGGTCTCCCAGGTGAAGCTGGGGCTGACCAGTCCCGGAGCGCCCACAGCGGTGTTCATCTGGCTGCCGAAGATATAATTGGACGTCCCGGTGGACATCAGGCCTACATAAGGGTAGATGCTGCCATCAGACGGCTTGGTTGGATCAAATTGCTGGTTGGGCAGTTTCCCATAGGACACCCGCAGCTTCAGATCGTTGACCGCCTCCTTCAAAGAATTGAAAAAACGCTCTTCCGAGATCCTCCATCCGGCGGATGCCGAAGGAGACCACACAAACCGCTTCCCATTGGGGAAGGCGGAAGTGCCATCGTACCGGCCATCGATCTCCAACAGGTACTTATCAGAAAAGATATAGTTCAGCCGGTAGAGCAACCCGTCCAGTGCCCACTCATATTCATTGCCCCCTATCAAAGGCTTGGGGTCGGAATTCAATCCAATAAAGGGAGTGCCGGGGTCGATCAGGTTCTTGGCCTGTGTATTGATGATCTTATAATGCCTGTACTCCTGGTTGTAACCCACGGTGGCCTTGAAATAATGCAGCCTGGCAAATGTATTCTCATAGTTGGCATACAGGTTCAGCACCCTGTAGTTGTTGTTATTGCTGATCTCAGTCGTAGCATCAGGATAGGTCCAGGGATAGTAGTCCAGCATCACGTGATCTACTCCATACTCCGGGAATTGTTTTTGCACCTGCTGCTCAAATCCCGAATAGTTGTTATAGGTATAATCCGCATTGATCCTGACATGTTTTACAGGCGTAAGCACGGCGCCGGCCGTGAACCATAGGTCATTGGCCGTGAGGATGTCCCGTCCGTTCTGCGCCAGTACGGCCAGCGGGTTGGTCCAGCTGCCCTGCCCGGAATAGTCGCTGCCCCCGGGATTGAACACCGGCATATTCGGTCTGCCATCACCCTGTATATAGCTGTTGGAATTGCTATTGGTCGGCGCATTCGATCTGTCGTTACGGATATGGTTCAGGTTGGCCCGCAGGTTAAAGCTGAGCCAGGGAGTTGCTTCGGTGGTCAGTTTTATACCTGGATTGATACGCTGAAAATCCTCATGCCCCTGCTTCAACATGCCCTTCTGATCAAAATATCCAAGCGTGCCTATATAGGATGTCTTATCCGAGCCGCCGGCAACGGAGAGATTGTGCTGCTGCTGGGGCGCCCAGCCGGGATAAAGCTCTTTTACCCAGTCGGTATTACCCACATAGCGGTACTTGGAAGGATTTCCCGGATCAGGGTAGCCGCTGGAGTTGTTCTTTGGGTCGGCAAAGTATTTGGCCGCCATGATAGAATCCTCTTCCGTAAATGGGAAGGAGGCGGTGGATCCGCCGCTCATCTGTCCATTCCTGTCAGCCTCGCGGTGCATATTGATATAGTCCACCGAATTGAGATGTTTCGGCAGCCGGGTAGGGCGCGTAATGGTATAGGCGCCGGAATAATTGAGACGTGCGGGGCTGTTCTTTTTGCCATTACGGGTAGTGATCAATATCACCCCATAGGCGCCACGGCTGCCGTAAATGGCCGCGGATGCCGCATCTTTCAATACGGTGACACTCTCGATATCACCAGGATTGATGAGGTTGGGGTCCATCTGTACGCCATCTACCATTACCAGGGGACTGCCCGCATTGGCGCTGTTGCTCGTACCTGGAGAATTCAGAGAAGTGACGCCCCGTATATTGAAGGTGGCCGAAGCGCCAGGCCGGCCGCTGGTCATGTCAACATTCAGATTTGGCACCAATCCTTGCAACCCTTGGGCCACATTGACCAGTGGACGGCTATCCAGCTCTTTGGAGCTCACGGTGGATACGGCGCCGGTAAGGTTCTCCCGCTTTTGCGAACCATATCCCACGATGACGATGGAGCTGAGGTCGGCTATAGCCTCTTTCAACACCACCCGTAGATTGTTCTGGCCATCCACTTTCAGGGTCTGCGCCTCATAACCCACAATGGAAAATTCCAGCGCCGCATCTTTTGCGTCGATGACGACGATCCTGAAATTGCCGTGCTCGTCGGTAATACCGCCTTTCCGGGTCCCTTTAATATAGACTGAGACACCCGCCAAAGGGTCCCCCTTTGAATTGACCACCGTACCCGTGATCTCCACAGGCGGCTGCTGCGGCGGCGGAAGGGTCGCCTTCTCCTCTATTGTCTTTTTCTTTACCACCACGGTCCTGTTGATGATGGTATAGGTGAGGGGCTGATCCGAAAAGCAAAGATCCAGCGCCGCCTCCAGCCCGGCATTGTCCACCTTTATGGTCACGGGTCTGGCATCCTTTAGATCCTTCAGATCATAAAAGAAAAGATAGCCGGTCTGCCGGTGCATCTCCGTAAATACCTTCTTCAGGGGAGTGTGGGTCGCCGAAAGGGTGACCTGTTGTGCCCGTCCGCTGGCAGATACTTCCATGCAGGCGGTGAATAGTAGAATGGCAGTCAGCTTCATCATCAACAGCATTTTGGGCCATGGATAATATCCACGGCGGATCCTAGCATGTAAATGCATAACTTTGTTGTGTTTGGGTTAAACAATAAGCAGTCCGTAGAACGATTGTAAAAATGGGTTAGCCCAAGCTACTCGCCGGAGGTGGTCTCAAGCACTTCCGGTTTTC
>Ga0105237_10000261_pt1 | contig 74745 bp, 58 predicted proteins | sample KBSC24metaG_FD_81520 | JGI IMG/M metagenome (GOLD analysis project Ga0105237, IMG submission 81520) | Corn rhizosphere microbial communities from Kellogg Biological Station, Michigan, USA - KBS C2-4 metaG | ecosystem: Host-associated > Plants > Roots > Rhizosphere > Soil | place: Michigan, USA...
ATCTGTTTGGGGGAAATGGTGGAAATAAAATACAACGCAATACAAACATATATTCCGACAACGCTGAACGATTGCAGATAACTGGTCCTGGCGATCAAAAAACCACCCGTCGCATGGCCGATCACCGAGGCCGTCAAAAACGCGCTGGAGCTTAGCGTGACAGCGCTGGGCAATTTCTCCCGCGGAACTATCTGGGCAACGATGGCATTCATCGTCGGACCTGCAAAGGCCCGGATAACGCCTGTGATAAAGATGATGGAATAGGTGAGCCATTGGATCCAGTGCCCACCCATCGTACGGATCGCAGCACCGGTGGACAAGGCAATTAATCCCCCGATGCAAAGAAGATACGCCGACGTCGTCATCACCAGCAAACCTCTTTTATCGCTCTTATCGATAACATGCCCTGCATACAGCGCCAGGCAAAAAGCAGGCAGGAACTCTGACAGCCCGATCAACCCGATGGCAAAAGGATTGTGGGTGATCTCATAGATGCGCCACCCAACAATGGTCGTCACCATGCGCAGGGCCATGATATAAAAAAATCGGGCAATGATAAAATTCCGGTACTCGGGGAACTGTAATACTTCCAGTGCGGTGGATCTTCGTTCGTCGGTCATGGTTTTTTAAGGTAGTGTAAAATAATGTTGTCCTTCATCGACGTTTCTTTCCAATGCATCCAGCACCACCCTCAGATGCGCCTCGTTGCCCAGAAAGTCGGCATTGCTGACGTCTATGAAAAGGGTTCGGATATTGTGCTGCCTGATGTAATGCGTATAGGTCTCCTGGATATCGTACAGGTACTCATCCGGGATGGCCTGCTCATAACTGCGGTTACGCTTGCGGATATTCGACTGCAGCTTGTGCACCGGCGCATGAAGGTAGATCAGAATATCCGGCTGTACCATCTGCGAATGGATAATATCGAATAATTTTTGATAAAGCATGAACTCCTGCTCCGGCAAATTGACCTTGGCGAAAAGCAGGCATTTCGTGAAAAGATAGTCGGAAATGGTTACCGACTGAAAAAGATCACCCGTGTGTACCAGCTCTTTTAGCTGTTTATACCGCTCGGCCATAAAAAACAACTCCAGCGGGAAGGCATATTGAGCCGGGTTTTCATAAAACTTGGGTAAAAAAGGATTGTCGGCGAACTGTTCCAGGATGAGCCGCGCATTAAAATGTCTCGCCAATAGGTGCGCCAGCGTCGTTTTACCCGCCCCGATATTGCCTTCTATCGTAATATAGTGGTAGTTCATAGTTGTAGTTTTCTCACCGCCAGCGGGTCGGCGCAGGCCTCCAGTAATTCCTGCATATTCCGGCCCAGTACGGGATGTTTCAGGAAAGGCGCGATCTCTGCCATCGGCGCCAGCACAAACCGGCGGTTTTGTATTTCCGGGTGGGGAATGACCAGGTCCGGAAGACGAATGATCGCATCATTAAAAAAAAGTATATCTATGTCAATGATCCTGGCGCCATATTTCTCCAATCTCCGGCGCCCCATTTCCTGTTCGATCTTTAGCAAAACATCAATTAAAACGGTTGCTTCAAACGGGGTTTCCAATTCCAGCGCCTGGTTGAGAAAATCGGCCTGATCTGTCCTACCCCAGGCTGCCGTCTCATATAAAGCCGATACCCGAAGCAGACGGCCCGCTATGGCAGCGATCTTTTGCCTTGCCAGGGCCAGCTGATCCTTTCTTTCTCCCTGATTGCCACCTATCAATAAATAGGATATGTTCATAGATTCTTTACTTTCGGGGGCCCAAATATCTTTATTTTTGGTATTAGCTTAAAAATTACCTTCTACATGCGAGGCTTTTTTAAAACATTTTTTGCGGCATTCCTGGCGCTGGTTGTTTTTGCTGTGATCGCTGTGTTTGTGCTGGTGGGCATTGTCGGTGGCCTGCTTTCGCCCGGAACTCCGGAAATAGGATCCAAAGCCGTGCTGATGGTCGACCTGGGACAAACGTTTAAAGAACAGACCCAGGATAACCCTTTGGCCGATCTCGGCTCGGATGATCAATACGATGTGCCGGGGCTTTATGACGTCATCCGGCTGCTGCAGCATGCAAAGACCGACTCCGCCATCAAAGGAATTTATATCAAGTGCAACAATGACCCCAATGGGTTCGCTTCCAATGAAGAGATCCGCCATGCGCTGATCGATTTTAAGAAGAGCGGGAAGTTCGTGTATGCTTATGGGGAAATGATCTCCCAGAAAGCTTATTATGTGGCTGCCGTTGCCGATAAGATCTACTGTAACCCCAAAGGGGATGTCGAATGGAAAGGATTCGCCACTCAAATGTTGTTTCTCAAGGGGACATTGCAGAAATTGGAGATCGAACCGCAGATATTTTATGCCGGCAAATTCAAGAGCGCGACCGAGCCGCTGCGGGAAGAAAAGATGACGGAAGCCAACCGTCTTCAACTGACCGAGCTGCTTGGCGACTTCTACAATCGTCTCCTCCGCGGCACCTCCCATACCAGGGGCATCGACACCTCGGTATTACGTAAATGCGCCAGCGAGCAGCTGATCCGCCGGGCACAGGACGCCCTCGACTACAAACTCGTGGATGGATTGAGATACGACGATGAGGTAAAGGACGAATTGCGGACCCGGCTCAACATAGATAAACATGCTTATCTCAATTTTGTTTCGCTTGGTAAATATGCTAAGGCCGTAAATTATAAACTCAGCGGAAAAGACAAGATCAGCCTCATCTATGCAGAGGGGGATGTGGTGGATGGAAAAGGGGAAAGGGCAGAGATAGGGTCGGATACCTATCGCTGGCTCATCCGTAAAGCCCGTTTTGACAAAGACGTCAAGGCCATCGTGCTCCGCGTTAACTCGGGCGGCGGAAGCTCGCTGGCCAGCGAGAACATCTGGCGGGAATTGACGCTCGCCCGCAAGGAAAAACCCGTCGTGGTGAGTTTTGGAGACGTAGCCGCATCCGGCGCCTATTATCTTTCCTGTAATGCAGACAGCATCTTTGCAATGCCCGGAACGATCACCGGCTCTATCGGCGTATTTGCCGTCGTCCCCAACCTGCAATCCTTTTTTAAAAACAAGCTGGGCGTAACCTTCGATGGCGTAAAAACCGCACCGGGAGCAGATATGCTGTCGGTGGCAAGACCATTGAATCAAGCCGAACGGCTCTATATTCAAAATGAGATCGACACGATCTATCATGACTTCAAGACCCGCGTATCCGATGGCCGTAAGAAATCCATCGAATACATCGACAGCATTGCGCAGGGCCGGGTATGGAGTGGCACCATGGGACACTCCCTTGGTCTGGTAGACCGAATTGGCACTTTACAGGACGCCATCGATTGTGCGGCACGGATGGCCAAAACCAGCGATTACCGGCTGGTTGAATCTCCCGAGCCCAAGAGCTTCATCGACCGGCTGCTCAGCAACTATAAAAAGTCGGCAGGAATGAAGGCCGTGAAGGAAGAAATAGGAGAGGAGGGCTTTCGCACTTATACGCTGCTGAAAAAGGTAAAAGCCATGGTCGGCGTCACAGAGGCACGTCTCCCCTTCGACCTGGTCATTGAATAATTTTAATTCCAGTATCTAAAGATCTCATGTCACAAAACTACAATCAGCTTCGGGCCATGCTGGCGATCACCAAAGGCAGTCTCAAAGCGATATTCAGAAGCCCTTCTTCCGTAGCGTTCAGCTTTGGTTTTCCGCTGGTCTTTATATTGGTTTTCGGCTTCATCTCCGGCGGAGGGCCTTCCGCGGCTTTTGCCCTGGCTAAAGGAACGGATACCACCAATTATGTCATCAGAGGGCTACTGAGGTCGCCATTGCTGCGTCTGGCCGATGAAAAGGATACTACCGCTATCCGCCAGGACCTCGAAAAAGGACGGATCGCAGCGGTGCTCTTTCTGGACTCCGCCCGTTCCCCGGCGGGATTCACCCAATACATCGTACGTACACAGACCTCCTCTGCCAGCGCGGATAAATATCCTCTCCTCAAACTTACGCTGGCGCAGGTATTGGCAACGGCTGTTGAAAAAGGCATGCCCGAACAATACCGCCCCATTGTCATTAAAGAACTGCCGCCGGTCACCGGCCGCGAATATTCCATGATCGACTTCATCCTGCCCGGTATGCTGGGTTTTTCCCTGCTGAGCGCTGCCGTCTTCGGAGTAGCCTTTTTATTTTTCAACCTTCGCCAGCAGTTGGTCCTCAAACGTTTCTTCGCGACCCCGATAAGCAAGAATTATATCGTCTTCGGCGAAGGACTCGCCCGGGTACTTTTTCAACTGATAACCGCTGTTGTCATCATTGCGATCGGAAAGGTCGCTTTTCATTTTACACTGGTTCATGGCTGGATCACTTTTATTGAAATGTTGCTCCTAAGTCTGTTCGGCCTCATCGTTTTTATGGGATTCGGCTTTATCATCAGCAGTGTGGCAAAAAGTGAAAGCACGATCCCGCCCTTCGCCAATCTGTTTACCCTGCCTCAATTTCTGCTCGGCGGAACCTTTTTTTCGACCAAAGCTTTTCCGGACTGGCTGCAGAAGATATGTGAGATACTACCCCTTAAGCAACTGAATGATGCAATGCGCAACGTAGCTTTTGAAGGCGCACATATCACCGACTGCTGGAAACAGCTGGGCATCCTCGCGCTGTGGGGGATCGCCACTTATACCGTTGCCGTGAAAGTATTCAAATGGGAGTAACCGCCCGGACGGATGATAATGTAACCGCCCCCGTGGTGCTAATAGTCAAACTATGCGTCTGATAAAATTTGGCTTTTTGAGTTTAATCGTGCTTTTCCTCGTCCTCACCGGGCTGTCGCTGTTATTTCCATCTCACCTGCGCGTATCCCGCGTTGTCAACGTGGCGGCGCCGAAAGAAAAAGTGTATGCCGCGGTAAACGATTTTTCCGCATGGAAAAAATGGAATGTATTTTTGAAGGGCAATACACTTACGAACGTACAGATATCATCGCCTTCAGACGGGCCAGGCGCAAAGCTTTCTGCCGACGAGCTGAATATCCGGGAGACGGCAGCGGACTCCGGCGGCGTTCTATTGCACTGGAGCCTCAGGGGCGGCAAAGAGGTCGATGGCGGATTCCGGTTTGGGTCGCTGAATAAAGACAGCCTGACCGTAATGTGGTATTTTGACCTGCATTTCCGCTGGTACCCCTGGGAAAAGCTGGGCGTTTTCATTTATGACAGGAAATTAGGACCTGTAATGGAAGAATCTTTGACCGGGCTTAAACAATTTGTCGAAAACTCTCATTAACTTTAAATCCCCACACGCCGTATCAACATTGTTGTCACTTTTAAAAAATCACCAATATGCGATTACGTAACGCAATGCTAAGCTTGTTTGCTATCCTGCTGTCGGCTACGGTATCCTATGCCCAGCCCAGCCATCCAAAAAGTCCGCATGACACCGTAAAGACAAAGGACATCACGATCACCTATGGCCGCCCTTACAAAAAAGGAAGGGAGATATTTGGCTCCCTTATTCCTTACGGTAAGACCTACCGCTGCGGAGCCGATGAGCCCACAATGGTAACTTTTGCAAAGGACGCAACTTTCGGCGGCAAACCTGTAAAGGCAGGCACTTATTCCCTGTTCGCAGTTCCCAATGAAAAGTCCTGGACAGTGATCCTCAACACAGAAACAAAGATGTGGGGCACGGATCACGACAAACACGCCGACAAAGACTATTTGAAAGTCGACGTGCCTGTTCAAACACTTAGCTCGCCGGTAGAACAATGGACGATCATTCCTGCCAGCAACAGCATCACCATGGAGTGGGACAAGACAAAAGTGGTTGTCCCCGTTAAACTCTAACTCTTTTCCGCATAGGAGGCCGCAAGCCCCTTAAGACAATGGACCAGGAAGGCATACACCTGGTCCATTTCTTTTTCGGTGATACAGTACGGTGGCATCACGTATACTGTGTTGCCCAATGGCCGCAGATAGATGCCACGGGCAAGTGCCTCCTTTGTAATAGCCGGTCCGATGGCATTGATATAGCCGTCATCCCCCGTATTGATCTCAAAAGCCAGTATCGTCCCTAAAGAACGGGCATTCCTGACGATGGGGTAGGACCGGATGGTATCCAGGAACAACTCGTGACGATGACTTATATTCCGGATGCGCCGGAGACAATCTTCTTCCAGCAACAGGTCGAGACTGGCCAGCGAAGCAGCACAGGCGATGGGATTGGCGGTAAAGGAATGCCCGTGGAAAAGCGTCTTTCTTTTGTCGTCGCTGAGAAAAGCTTCAAAAAGCCTTTCCGACGCGGCAGTTACACCCAGCGCCATCGTCCCCCCGGTCAACCCCTTGCTCAGACAGATGATATCGGCTTTTTGACGTAGGCATTCGCCGGCAAACAGCCTGCCCGTCCTGCCAAAACCGGTGAGCACCTCGTCTGCTATGCAAAGAATGCCCTGTCCGGCCACTTCGGCCAGCAATTCGTCCAGTAACGGGGCTTCATACATGCGCATCCCTCCTGCCCCCTGCAAAAGAGGTTCATAAATAAAACAGGCGATCTCCGGACCTTCTTTGCGCACCAGCGACAACAGGTCGTATATATTTTCCCTTGTAGGTGTTTCTATAAAAACCACTTCGAAAAGATAGTCGGAAAAGGGCGCGGTAAATACCGACCGCTCGCTTATACTCATCGCACCAAACGTATCTCCATGATAGGAGTGGCGGAAAGCAAGAATTTTAGTGCGCGCCCGCCCGCCGGCCGCACCCGGCTTATCGGCATGTCCCGCCCATCCGCCGGCGCCGTTGCTCCCTGATACCCCGTCCCCCATATTCCCCCAATACTGGATCGCCATTTTGATCGCGACTTCCACCGCCGTAGACCCATTGTCAGAATAAAAAACCCTCGAAAAATCCCCGGGTAATAGTGGAAGCAGACGCTCAGCCAGCTCCACGGCCGGTTCGTGTGTAAATCCGGTAAAGATGACATGCTCCAGCTCCCCCGCCTGTTTGTAGATCCTATCCGCGATATAAGGGTTTCCATGTCCATGAATGTTGACCCACCAGCTGCTCATCGCGTCAATATAGGACTGTCCTTTGTCATCAAATAACAGCGTACCTTTGCCTTTTACGATCGGAATAGGAGGAAGTAAGTTTTTATGTTGGGTATAGGGATGCCAGATGACTTTTTTATCTCTTTCGGTAAGTGAAGCTGCCATAAGGCAAAAATAAGCGTTTGCGCCGCTTCGCGACGTAATGTTCCAACATATTGGCCGCCCGGAGGGCGGCCGTGCAACGGTCCGGTCTCTTTCATTGTCAACCATCGTAACAACGGACGAATGGATTATCACCAGCTGGTTAAAGACTGTCTAAGAGGGGAAACTGCTGCCCAAAAGCAGCTATATGAGCATTTTGCAGGAGCGATGCTTGGGGTCTGCTATCGATATACAAAGTCCATGGTTGATGCAGAAGACGTGTTACAGGAGGGATTTATAATGGTTTTCAAGAATTTACATCAATTCAGTTTTTCGGGCGAACTGGGCGGATGGATACGCCGGATCATGGTCAATACGGCTATCAACTACCTGAAAAAACACAGCCGTTACCAGACAGACCTGCTCTTTACAGAAACGGTCATGCATCCTGTATCAGACGAGAATCCCGAAGTTACCATGAACACCAAGGAGCTGGCAGAACTGATCCGGCAATTGCCGCCTGGATACCAGGCCATTTTCAACTTACATGCAGTAGAAGGATACAGTCATGTGGAGATAGGAAAAATATTGGGCATCAAAGAAGGAACTTCCCGGTCACAATATGCACGGGCAAGAGCCTTGTTGATCAGCTGGATAAATAAATTTTCAGCGGCTAACAAAAACGAAACGAATTATGCACGACCCTAAGTTCGAGAAAGAAGTGCAACAAAAAATGGCGGAGCTCGAGTTTAGCCCCTCTGAATCCGTATGGGCCAACGTCGAGAAAGCAATGAGCGGCCGCCGCCGCCGGGGCTTGTTCTTTTTCTGGCGCTTTGCGTTGCCAGTTTTGTTGCTCATGGCAGGCAGCGGATATTATTATTTTACCCGCACCGAAAAACACCCTGCTACCGCCAAAGTACAGCCGGATATCCCCCAGGCACAACAGGTATCCCCGGCCCCCGCCGCCAACCCCGAAACTCACGCGGCCCCAGCTCCGATCGTCTCCGAAACCCCCACCGCCACTCCAGTCACCCACGCAGCCACCCCCGATGCTACAGCTACGGCTATAGCCTCACCAAAAACCCCCGATAATACCACTTATCCTGCCACTAAAGGCAGTTCCAATAAGAACCCAACACTATCCTCTACCCTTACCGCTGCAGGAACCGGGACCCCTCGTACCCATTCCCGGAATCCTCTCGCGGCCTCCGCCAACCGCCGCCAACAGGCGACAAACGCAACGGATAACATACCCGCGGCATCCGACCCCCAATCTGCCGCCGGCACACCCACTCCCGGCGTACCCACTCCCGGCACACCCACCCCCGGCAACAACATCACCATGACCTCCACAGATGTGGTCAGACAACGCCATGCATATCCATCGTTAGCGGATCAGCGCTTCGCCGCCGCGATCCATGCCGGCAAACTGAAATCCCAAAACTCCGCCGCCGCCATCAAAATTCTGCAAACCCCACGGCGCCCCTGGGAAGCCGCCTTTGTCGGTGGAGCAGGCATCTCCTCCCTTCACCAGATGCAGCTAAGCAACTATTCTTTAACTCAATACGATCCCGCAACCGCCGCCTACAACGCCACCCAAATCACCTCCTACGCAGCCACGCCAACAAAACAATATATAGCTACCGTTGGATCCGGGGTTTCCTTCTGGGCTGGCATCCAGGCCCAAAAAGCGCTTTCCGCCCGCTGGGGATTTTCCCTTGGTCTTAATCTGCATTATTACTCCAATAGCGTTCACATCGGCCAGCAGGTGAGTAGTTACATACCCGCTGCCGCCAGCCTGCTGACGTCCTCTACTGTCGCGCCCATTCAGTCTTATCCCTATTATAGCGCCGGAGACGTACAGGCCTATACGAACCGGTATTATTTCCTCGAACTGCCCGTAGCCATCGAATATAAGATCAATAACAGCAAATTATTACCCCTGTTCTGGGATGGAGGTTTTTCGATAGGATATCTGATGGGGTCCAGCGCAGTTTACTATAATACGCATTCCGGCGTTTATTTCAAGGACGGTGGAGTGGCTAATCATACCCAGGTGAATCTTTCTACTGCACTCATGGTCGGACTTCCGGTCCGCGGTCTCCGCGTTCAGCTGGGTCCTCAGATACAATATGGGCTCACCCCTTTGTTAAACAAAGAACAGTCGGGGGAACAACATATTTTTTATGGGGGGATCCGATTGGTTGTATTTCCCGGGAAAAAATAATTACTTATCCTCAGCCGGATGATGGAGGAACTGTAGGTTTCTTCGCAGTCCGGCATATTTGGCCCGCTTCACCGCAGAATGACGGAATATTTCTCTAAACGCCTCTTCGGTCAATTCCTCCCAGTCCGCCGTCCGGAAATTTAAAATAGCCGGCACAGGCGAGAACGCCAATTCGCCAGTGGGTTTTGAAAACCGGTTCCAGGGGCAAACGTCCTGACAGGTATCACAGCCAAAAGCCCAATCCCCGAATTTTCCTTTCATCGTATCGGGTATCAGCAGATCCTTTAACTCGATGGTAAAATATGAAATGCATTTACTTCCATCCACTACCTTATCCGGCAAAATGGCCTGCGTCGGACAAGCATCGATGCAACGACGACAGGTACCGCAATAATCCCCCGCAAAAGGGGCGTCATACTCCAATTCAAGATCGACGATCATCGTGGCAATGAAAAAAAACGAACCGGCCTGCTTATGCAACAGATTGCCATTCTTCCCCACCCAGCCCAACCCGCTGCGCACCGCCCAGCTCCGTTCCAGCACCGGGGCGCTGTCGACAAATCCCCGGCCTTCTACTTCTCCTATCTCAGCCCTCATCCTCGCCAGCAATTGATTTAATTTGCTGCGGATGACCTCGTGATAGTCTTTTCCATACGCATACTTGGCAATCTGCGGCGTCTCCGACGGCTGCTGCGCTGCCGGAAAGTAATTGAGCAGCAGGGTGATCACCGACCGGGCGCCGGGAACCAGCCTGGAAGGATCGATCCGCAGATCGAAATGGTTTTCCATATATGCCATGCCCCCATTCATCCCTTTGTGTAACCAGCCTTCCAGCCGGCGCGCGTCATCATCCAGGCGTGCAGCCCTGGCTATGCCACAATGGTCGAACCCTAGCTCATGGCTCCATGTTTTGATCAGCTGCGTATGGTGATTACTGGACAACTATTTTTGACGGCTAAGAGTGTTTTATATAGGCAATTTTCTTTATTTTGGAGTCGTTTACCCCCTAACGAAATTTAGTTATGACAGCCCTAAGACCTATTGGCCTGATTGTCAGCTCCTTGTGCCTATGCTTGTTACAAAGTTATTGCTTTGCCCAGGACAAATCCAAAGTCACCCCGGGAAAAGTTACTTCGGCTGATTTTAGCCTGCCGTCCAACCCCATCATCGACAGCAATACCAACGCGGTCATCCTTTCCAATACAGGTTCTGTCCATTTCGTCGGTAATGACCACGACTGGTTCTCCTATGTGTTCAAAAAACAGATACGGATAAAGATACTGAATAAGAATGCCTTCGACCTTGCAACTGAAAAAGTGTTTCTGTATGCACCCGAGGAGGATCCGGAAAAGATCACCGATGTTGCCGCGACTACCTACAGTCTGGAAAATGGACAGGTCATCGAGACCCACCTGAATAAACAGGATGTTTTTACCAACCGGATTGATAAAGAACGTGTGGAAAAGAGGTTTACCCTGCCGGCTGTGAAGGAAGGTTCGATCATCGAATACACCTATACGATAACCTCCGATTATGAATTCAACCTGCCGGCCTGGGAATTTCAGTCTGAACATTATCCCTGTCTGTGGAGCGAATACCAGGTGGAGATCCCACAAACGCTTTTCTATGTTTTTGTCCGCCAGGGCGTACATGGTTTCACTATCGACAAAGGCAGCGAAGGGAGCGTATCCTATAAAGTGACCCAAAAAAGGGACATGGCGGCTCTGGCGGGACAGGACAAAGATATGATCGTCTCAGCCCGGACAACCAAACATCAATGGGCCATGAAGGACATCCCGGCTTTGAGAGGGGAACGTTATCTGTCAACCCCGTCCAATTATATCGACAAGATCGATTTCCAATTGTCGAAGATATATAACGGACAGGATTTTTTTGACAGATCGAATACCTGGAAGAAGGCCACCGAAGAGCTGCTACACCGCGACAACTTCGGCGGCCCGTTGTCGGAAGACAATGAATGGCTCTCGGACTTCGTAGGTAAAGCAGTGGGGAATGGCAGTTCCGAACTGGAACAGGCTAAAGCCATTTATTATTATATAAGCAGTCATTTCACCTGCACGGATCATTATGATAAATATATTACAACCAAATTGCAGGATGTGGTGAGAAAGAACAGCGGAACAGTCGGGGATATCAACCTCTTCCTCATCGCCGCGTTACGCAAAAAAGGCTGGCAGGCCGATCCTGTTGTGCTGAGCACCCGGGAATACGGTTATAATCTGGTTTCTTACCCCATTTTGCAAAGGCTGAATTATGTCATCGTCCGGCTAAAGCTCGACGGGAAGGTTTATTATCTCGATGCAGCACAGCCTTCGCTTGGATTCGGCCAGCTGCCAGGTAATTGCTATAACGGTCATGCCCGCATCATCAGCGAGAGGGATTCCGCATCTATCTATTTTGAAGCGGATTCCTTAAAAGAAAAAAAGACGACGCTTGTCCTTGTCACCAGCACGGACAAAGGACTGGAAGGGACTCTGCAAGCTACCCTGGGCGATCAGGAATCCTATAACTTACGCCAGCGGGTCCTTAAACATGGTGAAAAGGAATATTTCAAAGATATACAGGCCGCTTATGGCGAAGACCTGACCATCAGCAATGGCGATATCGATAGTCTCGCTATGCCGGAATACCCGGTGAACGTACACTATGAGTTCCGTCTCAACCAGGCGACGGATGCTTCCGTGATTTACGTCAACCCGACACTATGGAGCGATACGCGTTATAATCCCTTCCAGGCCGCCGACCGCAAATACCCGGTGGAAATGCCTTATGCTATGGATGAGATGTATATCTTTTCTATGGAAATACCCAAGGGCTACGTAGTGGACGAACTGCCCAAGTCGGCAAAGGTCTCCTTCAATGGCGATCAGGGACTTTTCGAATACATGCTGGGGGCGCAGGAGAATATGCTCCAGTTGCGTTGCCACATAAAATTGAACAAGGCCTGGTTCGCTCCTGAAGAATATAGCAGTCTCCGCGATTTTTATGCGTATATCGTCAAAAAAGAAAGCGAAAATATCGTACTAAAAAAGAAATAACCCCCACATTAACCATATACCCCACCACCTATGATCCTCAAAACATTCTCTCTTTTATGTGTCTTGTTTTGCCTGACAAGCCGTGCACAGGATAAATTACCGGTTAAATTCGGCAAAGTAACGCCTGCTGATTTCGAAGTGACGCTGAAACCGCAGGATTCGGCCGCAGGCGCCGTAGTGATCGCCGACTTTGGCCTGTCCAACTTTGAAGGTAATCCACAAGGCTGGTTCACATTGGTATTCAAACACTCCCGCCGTATTAAAATTCTTCGCCGCAGCGGTTTTGAAGCCGCTACGATCAATATTCCCTTGTACACGTCGGGCAATGAGACGGAAAAATTAGAAGGACTGAGGGCGACCACCTACAATCTGGAGAATGGAAAAGTCGTGGAGACGCGGCTGGATGACAAATCCATTTTCACCGATAAAATAAGCAAACATCTCATCAACAAAAAGTTCACCTTCCCGGCGTTGAAGGAAGGGGCGATCGTAGAATTCACCTATACCCAAAACTCTCCCTTCCTTTTTCAACTGCAGCCTTGGGAATTCCAGGGCGAATACCCCTGTCTGTGGAGCGAATACCAGGTGGATATGCCGAACTTTTTCCAATATGCGACCATTGCCCAGGGCTATGTTCCTTTTTTTATCAATAAGTCGGATAGCCGCATGGTCACCTTCAATATGACGGACCCGGGCGGCGCTGAAAGAAGCGAAAGATATAGTTTTCAGGATAACGTAGTGACCCACCGCTGGGTCATCAAGGACGTGCCTGCACTAAAGGAAGAGGCTTTCACGACCACGCTGAACAACTATATTGCCAAGATAGAATTCCAACTCTCCCGGTACAACTTTCCGAATGGTTTTTCACAGGATAAAATGGGTAATTGGCTCCTTATCAGCGAGGCCCTGTTAAAGGACGAAGATTTCGGAGCCGATCTTAATAAGAACAATTCCTGGATGGACGATTCGCTCAAAACCATTACGCAGGGCGCGGCAGGCAATCTCGAAAAGGCGCAGCGTATCTACGCCTTTGTAAGAAATAATTTCACTTGCACCTCCCATGGCGCACTGTACGCCTCTGCCCCGCTAAAAACGACATATAAGAACAGGAATGGCAACGAAGCAGATATTAATCTTTTACTCATCGCCATGTTGCATCATGAAAAAATAGACGCCGATCCGGTAATTTTAAGCACCCGCTCGCATGGATTCACCAGTCAACTCTATCCATTGATCGGCCGGTATAATTATGTCATCTGCCGTATGACCGCCGATTCCTCTTATCGTTACCTGGATGCCAGCGAACCCTGGCTGGGATTTGGCAAACTACCGACGCGTTGTTACAACGGATATGCCCGGTTGCTCAATATAGAAAGACCCTCTTCGATATCCCTGAATGCCGACGAAATGAAGGAAACAAAATTGACTACTGTATTTGTTATCAAAGGCGAGAAAGGAAAAACATTGACAGGGCATTTACAATCCACTCCGGGCTTTAACGAAGCATGTAACATACGCCAGCGGATCACCGAAAAAGGACAGCAGGAATTCGCTAAAACGCTGCAGTCCGCATATAGCGGCGAAATAGGTTTTGGCGCCAATCTCGAACTGGATTCGCTGAAACAGCCCGACCAGCCACTGGCATTGGGGTATGACATCCAGATATCACCTGATTCGGCCGCAGACATTTTTTATTTCAACCCGATGCTTTCGGAAGGATACAAAGAAAACCCTTTCAAAGCCGCCGAACGGGTCTATCCTGTTGAAATGCCCGGCGCTATAGATGAAACCTATATTCTGAATATGGAGATCCCCGAAGGTTATGTTGTAGACGAGATGCCGAAATCTGCAAAAGTGCTCTTTAATGAGGACGAAGGTTATTTTGAATACATGATCGTAAAGAACGCCGATAACATCCAGTTCCGTACAAGGGTGCAATTGAAAAAGGCCAACTTTACTCCGGAAGACTACAACACCCTTCGCGATTTCTTCGGATTTATTGTTAAAAAAGAAAGCGAGCAGATCGTCTTTAAAAAGAAAAAAGCATGAGAAAGATAAAGTGCCTCTTCCTGCTGATGACCGTCACCTGTCTGGCCGCACGGGCCGGCGATAAGACCGATTATGCCGTCTCGGGCATCCCGCCGGTTCTTCAGATCAATGCGGATGTGGTGCTGCGTGTCGACGAAACCCGTTTCGAGATCACCGCCATCGGCCGGGCCCGGGAATATCACCATTATGCGATCACCATCCTGAATGAAAGAGGAGATAAACATGCCGGGCTGATGGAGCAATACGATAAGCTACACGAAATAGAATCCATCACTGGTACGCTCTATGATGCCAACGGGAAGAAGATCAAAAGCCTTAAGAAACAGGATATTTCCGACTACAGCGGCACGGGCAATGAATCACTGATGACCGACGACCGTATCAAGGTTCATAATTTCTATTACAAGGTATATCCCTATACCATCGAATACGAAGTAGAGACGAAGTATTATTACACCATGTTCTTTCCCCGCTGGGTTCCACAGGAAGATGAACATTATGCGGTACAGGACAGTAAGATCGTCGTCATTTGCCCGGCAGAGTATAAGTTCCGGTATAAGGCTTTTAACTATGCTAAGGAACCGGTGATACAGACGGAGAGATCCACTACCAGTTACACCTGGGAGATCGTAAACCTGCCGGCCATGGTCAGCGAATACGCCGCGCCCAACTGGATCGAGATCACTCCTGTCCTCTGTCTTGGGCCCGAACAATTCGAGGTAGAAGGATACCAGGGAAATATGAAGACCTGGCAGGACTTTGGGAAATTCGTTTATACCTTAAAGGCAGGAAAGGATGTACTGCCCGACCCCGTCCGCCAAAAAGTGCATCAGTTGACGGATGCGGTAAGCGATCCCCGGGAAAAAGTTCGCCTATTGTACGAATTCATGCAACAGAACACCCATTATATCAGCGTCCAGCTGGGCATCGGCGGGTGGCAGCCCTTTGACGCAAAATATGTGGCGGAAAAAAAATATGGCGATTGCAAGGCGCTGGTCAATTATATGTACTCCCTTCTAAAGGAGGCGGGGATACCGTCCTATTATACCCTTGTCAAAGCAGGATCTTCTTCGCATTATCTCGTCGACGATTTCCCCTCCTCGCAATTCAATCATGTCATCCTTTGCGTGCCGCAACAACGCGATACCATCTGGCTGGAATGTACAAGCCAGACACTGCCGGCGGGTTATCTCAGTGGTTTTACTGCCGACCGCTACGCGCTGCTCATCGGCGAAGAGGGCGGGAAATTAATACGTACACCCAAATACAACAGAAAGGACAATCTCCAGTCCAGGCGTACCGAAGCGGTTCTGGACGGGGAAGGTAATCTTTCGGCTGTGATACATACGCAATACCGCGCGCAGCAGATGGACGACCTGGAATCGATGGTCAACGAGTTGTCTAAAGATAAGGTGATGAATATCCTGAAGTCGGAACTGGATATCCCGACCTATGATATCAATGCTTTCAACTATCGGGAAGAAAAATCAGCACTGCCCAGTATTTATGAGACCCTCGATCTGGTTGCACGCGGCTATGCCCAGGTCAGCGGTAAACGCATCTTTATCAATCCCAATATCGTCAATCGCAGCAGGCGAAGGCTACACGCTGATGAGAACAGAAAGTTCGATATTCTCACCTTCTATGAATTCGAGGACGTAGACAGCACTGAAATAAAGATACCCGCCGGTTATCAGCCCGAAGCGGTTACCCCTGCCACTTCGGTGGAGAGTAAGTTTGGCCGTTATACGGCAACGGTCAGCGTGCAGAATGATAAGATCATTTACTATCGCAGACTGGAAAAATACAGCGGACGGTGGCCGGCGGCCGCCTGGACGGACTTTGTAAAATTCTACGAACAACTCTATAAGGCCGACAACAGCCGCATCGTACTGGTAAAAAAGGAGTAACGTACCCACCGCAGCAAACGGCGCCGGTCAATTGCCGCAGCCGGCACTTAATTACTCCCGCACCCCGCGCCCATCTGTTCCCCGATGAGGTTCATCAGGCTTTGCAACAGCGGCTTCTTTTCCTCTTCCGGCTTCTCCACGATGAGAATGGCGGCATAATTGCGGCATTTATCCATAAAAGGCACCGTCCCATATTCATTCGGGTCAGCCATGGTAGTGGCCACTCCTGCGGCATTGGCATCTATGATAAAAGCGCCTAGCCCATAATGATTGGTAAAGACCGCCTTTGGTATATACTTCACCGGCAGACTGGCAAACTGGGCTGTCTGCATCTCCTCCACCGCTTTTTCGCTGAGCACCCGTTTGCCCTCGAACATACCCTTGCCCAGCAACATCGCTAAAAAGTTGATATAATCATTGGCGGTAGACTTCGCTCCGCCGGAAGCATTGATGGCCCCGCCGTCCTCGCTTGCAAAAGTGGTGGACTTCATTTTACATGGCCGGATAATACGCTCCATCATCAGCCGGTCGAAAGCTTTTTTACCGACAATTTCCAGCACCCGGGCGACAATATTCGGCCCGATCTCACTGTACGAGAACTCCGTTCCGGGATTGGTGACAATATCGTGTTTGGAAGCGTAATTGTTGACCTCCTCTTCCAGGCTTTCGAACTTGCTTTTCAATTGAACCCTTATCCCCTGTTCGCCCCGGACACCTGTAGTATTGGTAAGACAATTGCGTATCGTAATATATCCCTTCATGTATTTGCCGAAAAGAGGGATGAACTTCGTCACTTTGTCGTCCAGCGATAACTTTCCCTCGTCTACAAAAGTCATGACCAGGGCGGCTGTCATCCAGTTGCCCGCTCCCCCGATGGGCGCCGGGGTCTTGGCGGTGAAATCCTGTCCCGACTGTTTTTGATACACTATCTTCCCATCTTTCCAGGCCAGGGCCACGAAATTGCCCAGGTTTTTTTGATTTTGCTTAAGTAATTGATCTATAGCGCCAAAATCGGACTGGGCGGCAGCCAACAGACAGAATAGCAGGAGAGGTATGAACAAACTGAAGCGTCGGCAGGTTAATCGAAGGTTGTATGACATAATAACGGGATTGAAGCCTTGGTTTGGATTTTGCGACACAAGTTTACTATTTATTACTTATAAAAGGAAAAACTATAAACTTATGAATCTGAATAATTTCACCATCAAAGCCCAGGAAGCGATCGCTAAGTCGCAACAACTGGCGTTTGATGGGTCGAATGCTGCAATAGATACGGACCATCTCCTGAAAGCGTTGCTCTCTGGCGACGATTCGCTGGTGGAGTTCCTGCTGAAAAAGAATAATGTGAACGTAACGTTTGTAGAAAGCAAACTGGATGAGGCCATCCAGCGATTGCCAAAGATCAGCGGGGGGGAACCTGCCCAGACGATCAGCCGTGACCTCAACAACGTCGTATTACGCGCCGGTTCCGACCTGAAACAGTTCGGGGATGAGTTCGTCAGCGTAGAACATCTGCTCCTGGCGCTTGTACAGGGGAATAATGATACGGCCAAACTGCTTAAGGATGCAGGTCTCACTGAAAAAGGACTGATAGCCGCCATTAAAGACCTCCGGAAGGGCTCTACAGTGAATTCCCAGACCCAGGAGACCAGTTTTAATGCGCTGAATAAATACGCGAAGAACTTGAACGAACTGGCCCGTCAGGGCAAACTCGATCCCGTCATTGGCCGGGATGAGGAGATCCGCAGGACCCTCCATATCCTTTCCCGCCGCAGTAAGAACAATCCTATTCTTGTAGGTGAACCCGGCGTCGGTAAAACGGCCATAGCCGAAGGGCTGGCCCATCGTATAGTCAATGGGGACGTGCCGGAAAATCTCCGGTCAAAGATCATTTATGCGCTGGATATGGGACAGCTGATCGCCGGAGCCAAATACAAAGGCGAATTCGAAGAGCGTTTAAAAAGTGTCATAAAAGAAGTGTCGGGCAGCGACGGAGAGATCGTGCTTTTTATTGACGAGATACATACCCTGGTGGGAGCGGGTGGGGGAGAAGGCGCCATGGATGCCGCCAATATCCTGAAACCAGCCCTGGCCAGAGGCGAACTTCGGGCCATCGGCGCCACTACCCTCAACGAATACCAGAAATTCTTCGAAAAGGATAAGGCGCTGGAACGCCGTTTTCAGAAAGTACTGATCGACGAGCCCAATGAGGAAGATGCTATTTCTATCCTGCGGGGATTGAAAGACCGCTATGAGACTCACCACCACGTACGCATCAAGGATGAAGCGATCATTGCGGCAGTAGAACTGTCGCACCGCTATATCACCGACCGCTTCCTGCCCGACAAGGCCATCGACCTCATCGATGAAAGTGCGGCCAAGCTCAGGCTGGAAATGAACTCTATGCCCGAAGAACTGGACAGACTGGAAAGACAGATCCGGCAGCTGGAGATTGAAAGGGAAGCGATCAAAAGAGAAAAAGACGAAAATAAACTACGCGAGCTCAGCGCCGACATCGGCAACCTCAGCGTTAACCGCGATACGCTGAAGGCGAAATGGCAAAAGGAAAAAGAACTGGTCGAAAAGGTACAGAACGCCAAGGCTGCGATCGAAAATCTCAAACAGGCCGCTGAAAAAGCCGAACGGGAAGGACAGTATGGACAGGTTGCGGAGATCCGTTACGGTAAGGTAAAGGAACAGGAAAAGATCATCGAGGAATATTCGAAACAGCTGGCGTCCATCAGCGCTAATTCGAGATTGATGAAGGAAGAGGTGGATGCCGAAGACATCGCAGAGGCCGTTGCCAAGACCACGGGCATCCCCGTGAGTAAGATGCTGCAGAGCGAAAGAGAAAAACTTCTCCGCCTGGAAGACGAACTTCACAAAAGAGTGGTCGGACAGGAAGAAGCGATCACGGCCGTAGCAGACGCTATTCGCAGAAGCCGCGCAGGGTTACAGGACCCCAAACGGCCTATCGGGTCCTTTATTTTCCTTGGTACTACCGGCGTCGGTAAGACCGAACTGGCAAAGGCCCTGGCGGATTATCTCTTTGATGACGAAGGCATGATGACCCGTATCGACATGAGCGAATACCAGGAAAAACACACGGTGAGCCGTCTTGTCGGCGCGCCTCCCGGATATGTAGGATATGATGAAGGCGGTCAGCTGACTGAAGCCGTCCGGCGCAAACCCTATAGCGTTATCCTTTTAGATGAGATCGAAAAGGCCCATCCGGACGTCTTCAACGTCCTGCTGCAGGTATTGGATGACGGCCGTCTGACGGATAACAAAGGCCGTGTGGTGAATTTCAAGAATACGATCATCATTATGACCAGTAATATGGGCAGCCAGATCATACAGGCTAATTTCGAAGATGTCACGGAAAAGAATAAGGAAGAAGTCATGGAAAGGACCCGGCGCGAAGTGGTCGATCTGCTTCGGCAGACCATCCGCCCCGAATTTCTCAACCGTATAGACGAAGTTATCCTTTTCCAGCCCTTGCTGAAAAACGAGATCAAAGGCATTATCCGTATCCAGTTGCAAAATTTACAACAACTGGTTGCTAAGAATGGCATCAATCTGCAGTTCAGCGACTATGCGCTGGACTACCTGGCTGAGAATGGTTTCGACCCCCAGTTCGGCGCCCGCCCATTGAAAAGGCTGATCCAAAAAGAGATAGTTAATCAGTTGAGTAAGAAGATATTGGCAGGCACTATCGACCGCACTGTACCGGTACTCGTGGACGTATTCGATGGGGTGGTGGTCTTCCGTAATGAACACCCGCAGCTCGAAAAAACAGACGGGGTTAGAAAATAAATGCCGATCTTATCGAACCAAAAGGTTTGGTGGATGTTATATAAAAATGAAAACAAAAGAAGTCGATATCATTCCGACGAAAGATGTTTTCGTTGGAAACCCGAAAGCTCCGGTGACGTTAATGGAGTATGGCGATTATGAAAGCGAGGCATGTGCCAGGGTACACGAAGTCGTCGACAAGCTGCTGAAACAATTTGATGGGAAGATGCGGTTCAATTTCCGGCATTTTCCGCTGACAAAAGTACACCAGCATGCGATGAAGGCGGCTGAGGCAAGCCTCGGCGCAGCCCAGGAAGGCAAGTTCTGGGAAATGCATACCGCGATCTTCGCCAACCGGCGCCGGCTGGGAGCCATCAGCCTCCGGGAATATGCAAAGGAAGTAGGAGTAATGAATAAGAAATTCCTGGATAACCTGGTCGATTCCACCTATGGCTGGCAGGTCCGCAGCGATCTGCTCGAAGGGCTCGGTAAAGGAGTACGGGACGTCCCGGCCTTCTTTATCAATGGCGAGCTTTTCACCGGTAAGCCCACCTTCGATAACCTCAAAAAGGGCATCGAAGACGCACTCAAAAAGAAAAAAAGAGCTTAGTGCATAAAAGAAAACAGGTCGCCGTAGACGACCTGTTTTTTTTTATTATCTTTCTGTCTGCGAAACCCCAATGATCCGTTTTACGACAAAAATTCAACAATTTCAGGAGAACGGCGAAAAGACCGGCTGGTCCTATATCCGTATCCCGGCCGCACTTGCCCAGCAGCTGAAGCCCGGTAATAAGAAGTCCTTTCGGGTGAAAGGCCACCTGGATGAGCATTCCATCAGTGGCATGGCGCTGATACCGATGGGCGAAGGCGATTTTATCTTGGCGCTGAAGGCCGATCTCCGGCGAACCCTGAGAAAACAGAAAGGCGATAGTCTGACCATACGATTGGAGATCGATACAAAAAAGATCCTGCCCCCCAAAGACTTACTGGACTGTCTCGCGGACGAACCCAGCGCCCTCGAATACTTTAAAAGCCTTCCCATGTCCCACCAGAATTATTTTGGCAACTGGATCAGATCGGCCAAAACAGAGGCCACCCGGTCTAATCGCATTGCCCGTGTTGTCAACGCTATGTTGAAGAAACAGGACTATGGAACGATGATCCGCGCCGGCCGGGACTTACCAAAATGAAAAGCATTTTTCATTTTGGTAGGGTCAGCGACAGCCTCGCAATGCTTGTAACCCTTGTCTACATCCATTTTGCCCTTACCGGTCCATTTTTTGCGCTGATGGCGGCAACATGGACTCCCATCACTCAAAAAAAATCACCACTGCCGGCCTGCTCATTACTTTAGGGATCATTTTCGGTGACATTGGTACCTCCCCCCTTTATACCTTCCAGACCATCCTTAACGAAGGCGGCAAAATATCCGAAGAATTAGTATTTGGCGCCATTTCCTGCGTGTTCTGGACCCTCACTCTTCAAACAACGTTTAAGTACGTATTCATTACCCTGCAAGCGGACAACCGGGGTGAAGGCGGTGTGTTCTCCCTTTATGCCCTCGTACGCCGCTATGGGAAAAAGCTGGTCTACCCGGCCATTATCGGCGCCGGCACCCTGCTGGCCGATGGCATCATCACCCCTCCTATATCCGTGACCTCGGCTATCGAAGGATTGAACAGCGTGCATGGCATGGAGAGCATCATTGTACCGGGTAATAACCTGGTCGTAGAACTGGTGTTGGTCATCATCCTGCTGTTATTCGTTTTTCAGCGTTTCGGCACAAAGATCGTAGGAGGCTCTTTTGGCCCCATCATGTTCATATGGTTTTCCATGCTGGCTGTCCTGGGCACCAACCAGATCATACATAATCCAATGGTGTTGAAAGCGCTGAGCCCTCATTATGCGGCCGAACTGCTGACGCGCCACCCCAAGGGGTTCTGGCTGCTGGGCGCTGTTTTTCTTTGCACGACGGGCGCAGAAGCACTTTATTCCGACCTGGGCCATTGCGGCAGAAAGAATATACAGGTGAGCTGGCTTTTTGTAAAAGTTACCCTGGTATTGAACTACCTGGGCCAGGGCGCCTGGGTGCTCTTACAACACAAAGACTCTTTGGGCGGGATCAATCCCTTTTTTGCGATCGTTCCCCACTGGTTCCTCATCCCCAGCGTATTCATTGCCACGGCGGCATCCATCATCGCCAGCCAGGCACTCATCAGCGGTAGTTTTACACTGATCAATGAGGCCATCAGCCTGAACTTCTGGCCCCGGGTAACGGTGAAATTCCCTACGGACATCCGCGGCCAGATATATATTCCCAGCATCAACTGGATATTGTGTACGGGCTGTTTCCTGGTCGTGCTTTATTTCCGTACCTCGGAAAACATGACGGCCGCCTATGGCTTTTCTATCACCGTAGCCATGCTTATGACGACCATCCTGATGTATCAATTTTTGCGACGCGTAAAACATTGGTCGCTCGGATTGGTGATCCCCATCCTCATTGTCTTCGTTTGCGTGGAGAGCTCCTTCTTTGTTGCCAATGCCGTCAAAATAGTCAAAAGACTTTTTTTCCTGGTATTCGAAATAGGCCTCATCTTTACCATGTACATCTGGTACCATGCCCGTAAGATCAACAACCGCTTCCTGAATTTTATCGATCTTAACGAACATATTCCCCTCCTGGAACACCTTTCTACGGACGAGTCGGTGCATAAATTCTCTACCCACCTGATCTATCTTACGAAGGCCAACCGCCCCAACCAGATCGAACAAAAGATATTGTATTCCATTTTTAGCCATAACCCCAAACGGGCAGATGTCTATTGGTTCGTCCATATCGAACGCACCGACGAACCCTATACCATGGAATACGGTGTGGAAGAATTGATGAATGACAAGGTCATCCGGATTGAATTCCGGCTCGGTTTCCGCGTTCAGCAAAAGGTAGGCATGCTGTTCAGACGGGTCGTGTCGGAGATGATCTGTAATAAGGAACTGGATGTCGTGAGCCGTTTTCCTTCTTTGAAGAAACACAATATTGCAGAAGACTTCCGCTTTGTCATCCTGGAAAAATTCCTTTCCTATGACAACGAGTTTTCCGTACGGGATGGGTTTATCCTGAACACCTATTTCAGTTTGAAGAAGCTGGCCCTGGCCGAAGAAAAGGCTTTCGGTCTGGATTCCAGCGAGACCCTCGTGGAAAAGCTGCCCCTGGTGGTAGCGCCCGTAACAAAGCTCAATCTGCAACGGGCCTACTATCGCATACACCAGGCCCAGGTGTCGCGCTGAGCTTATTTCACCTCGATGTTCTTTTCAATGGCTTCAAGCGAAGATTCCTCCCCGATGTCGAGGACGGCCAGTGCAGAATATTTGCCGGAGGAAGTGGCGGCAGGGATCTTTAGCCGGATCACCCGTTTGCCTTCAGGAAACACCGGGAATTCAATGATGTCCGATCTTATTTCCCTGCCTGTCTCGATACTGGTCAGTTCCAAATGTACTTTACATTGCAGCATGGTCCCACCCGTGTTGATCATGGAGAAGTCATAGGCATTCTTTTCGTCCGGGGCTTCCCGTAAAGCAACCGCTCTGGCTGCACCCGAATTTGTCACGGAAGGAGGTGTCTGGTAAATATGAATACCGACACGCAGGAGCTGCTGGATCTTTGTTTCGGTTTCCTTATTCTTATGGGCGGTGTTATCCTGCTCGGGCGCGCTTTGCAGGAACAGCATGGCCCATTTCATTTGCTGGAAGGCCTGCGCATCGGAAGGACCTTGTAGCCTGATCAGGATATCCTCGCTTCTGCCCGGCAGGATCTCAATGGAATTTTTCTCCAGCTTCACCCAGGACGCGCACGAATGTGGTAAGGTATCTGCACGGAAATACTGGTGGGCGCCGGTGGAATCCCGCAGCCAGTCAGCAAGGGACAGCTGGAAGACCATCTTTTGAGAAGAGAGGTTGGTGATCTTTACCACCTGCGCCTCTGTCCTGCCCGGAGATAGATGAAAGTCGAGCGTCGCCGGCTGAATACCCACCTGCTGGCCGCAGCAAAATATAACGCCGGCCAGTAAGAGCAGCAATATAAGGGTGGATCTTATCATATATTGTTTTTCTAAAAATAAAGAATAAATTTGTTATGTACATATCTGTTAGTCTTTGAAAAATATAGTTGATAAAAATATTATATTTTATACTCTTCTCGTACCCCTAAGCCTGCAGGGTATTCCGGCGCAGGCCCAGAATGCCAACAACAATATCGTGGTCTCGGGTCAGTCTACCAGCTGGAGCCTGACCTCAGCCAATAATCTCGAGAATGCCCAGACCCTCGGCAATGCGATCCTTCTGACGGTACAGTCCAAGAACAAAAAATGCAGCATCTATGCCATGGTCTCCGCCAGCAGTACCTCAACCTCCACACCCATGCCCGCCAGCCTTCTGGCTCTTCAACTGTTAAGTATCGTTCCTTCGATGTCCGCCAATTTTAATGCTATACCCCTTAGTACGTCCAACCAGTTGCTTTTTCAAAGTTCGAACAGCTTTAATCTGGCCACCCTGACATACAATCTTATCCTGGGACCGGTGGGGTATGACTATGCTCCCGGAACCTATTCGTTCACCCTTTTATTCACGATGACGCAACCTTAAAGAATGAAATATAAATGGAGACAAGGACTCCTGCTGACGGCTTTTCTCGCAGGGGGGCAGGCCCGGGCACAGAATTCATTTACCGGCTCCGCTACGGTAACGGCCACCATCCAAACAGTAGTCGGGCTGAGCCTGACGAATAACCAATCCACTTCTATTACGCTCAGCAGCCCTTCGGAATATGCCAATGGATATACGATCGCTAATTTCAACACAATGGTAGTGAAAAGCAATATTGCCTGGCAGGTATCTGTGGCTTCTTCCACCCCCTACTTCTCGAATTCAGGCGTCTATTCGTCTTCCGATATGCCCGCCTCCATCATCCAGCTGAATGTCAACGGCAACGCGACAAAGATCCCGCTCAGCACCACCGCACAAAGCCTGACGACGGGCAGCAGGGGGAACGGCTCGCAGACAGGCAATACCTTCAATATGGATCTTAGCGTCAATCCCGGTTATTCTTACGGTCCCGGCATCTATAATATTTCGTTGGTATATACGCTCAGCGCCAGCTAAGTAGTTCTGTTTAGTGGAATTTGTTTCAAAATTGTCCTATTTCTATTTTTTGGAATATGATCCTTTTCTGGGATATTTTCGGCTATATGCCAATGTTGTTTCTTTTTGATATTCAACGATTTAGATTTTTGGCATCGAAATAGAATGTCTTATCTCGAAATCGTTATTAAAAAATTGATTGAAACAAAAAAACGCAGTAACATGAAAAACGTCATTTTAACCGCCGCAATTACCCTTGGAACCTTCGTATTCGCAAACGCCCAGTCCACTTCATCCGTTTCCCAGACGGTTACATTGACCCTTCAGAATTCCATTACTCTTTCCATCACTGCCGCTACCGGTACAGGTTTTACTTTTGCCACGACGAATGATTATCAGAATAGTTTAACCAACACCAACGCCTCATCCTTCTCAGTAAGCTCCAACCGGCCCTGGGCTGTGACGGTCGCAGCTGCCGCTGCCAATTTCAGCGGTCCTGCCTCTCCTGCCCCGGTAATGCCGGCCAGCGCTTTGAACTGGCGTCTCAATGGCGGAAGCACTTTCGCGGGACTTTCCACCACGGCCGCTTCTTTGACCAGCGGCGCCAGAGGTACCAGCACCTTTAGTGTGGATTACAAGGCAAATCCGGGATTTGGATATGATGCCGGCACCTACACTATGGCTGTCGTTTACACCGCTACTCAGCAATAGTCCCTCCATAAAGGTCAGCTTCGGGCCGCCATTAGTCCAAAGATGAATGAGTTCGACCTTCGGAGAGAATTCATTCATCTTTCCCCTTTCAACAAATTAGTTCCCTTAAGATCGCCTTTCGCTCCCGGCCATTCACCCTTTCACCTCTCGTCGCAGCCCTTCTTAAGTCAACTAATTTTCAGTGAAACACCACCTCAAATATCTCTTCCATATTCTCCTGATCACCTGTGGATATGTCCTGCTGTACATTCCCATAAGGGCGCAACAGGAAATGAGGGCACCGGAACAGCTGCAGGCAAAGTTTCTTAAAGACACGGTAACGGTAGACGGGGAGAACTTTTCCTTTAACAATATCCGGCTTTTCAACAACAGCGGATCGCCGCTGCATCTGCAATTGAGCTACACTGCACCGGACTTCCTTGAAATGCTTTCCACAGCGCCATCGCAGATCACTCTCCAGGCAGGTGAACAGCGGATAGAAGCCATCCGGTTCAACAGCAACAAGAGAATTGCTCCTTCTTCTTTTTCTCCCTTCACGGTCGGGATCAGGATAGCAGAGACCGGCCAGATGCTTAGCTATTCCTTCGGCGTCCGGCAAAAGGCGAGCGCCCGCTGGCGGGCCTGGCTTCTCCAGCCGACCATCTCTTTCACTGATGCGGACCTGCAGATCCCTTTTGAGATACAAGTAGAAAATAGCGGCAATATTCCGGATAATTATACGATCAGGATCAGTAGTTCCCTGGAGGTAAACCTCGCGCCGGATTACAGGGTCCGTCTTGCGCCCGGCGAACACCGGATCATCCCGGTAAGCATCCGCCTGACGCCGGCAGATAAACGGCAGCTTAACAATGGCAACCTTGAGATCTTTATCAGCAACCAGGGCGGTGAACAAAAGATGCTGATACAAAATATTATGCGGATGGGCTCGGTGTATTCCGGTGATGCTCCCCGATGGAGAATGATGCCCCTGGCCGTAGAGCTTAACCTGGCCAATTTGGGAAGCCACCAGCCCTTTGGATTCCTCAACGCCCGCGGTTTTCTCAACCTGGGCAAGGACAGCCGGCTGAATCTTCTGTTCCAGTCTGATAATTATGTTTATCATGGTGGCGCCATCAATACGCATCTTGCCACGGCCGAATATGTAAAGGGCCCATGGAAGATTGTTGCCGGCAGCATAGTCGATTACAACAATTTCCAGGTGGATGGTATGGGCGCGGGCTTGCAATACAGGACTGCCGGCGGCAGCGCCTGGCAGGTAATAGGCGTGCAGAGCAGGGCAGGGGATGTCCGCCAGTTCAATTTCAAGACCCGGCAGATCCTCGGCGGGCATCTTCAGTTGTCATCCAATACGTTTTTCAACCTGGATGGTGCCCAAAAGGAAAACAGCTATTTGAACCTGAGCCGGCTGGACTGGGATATGAACGGCAAGACCCGCCTTTCACTGGAGGCCGGTGCGGGAGTTCAGCATATCCGTCATAAAGGATTGGATACGCTCTTGACAGGCCCGCAATGGGGTTATCATTTTGACACCAGGGGAAAACTCTTCCAGGTGAATTCCAGCATCAGCTGGTACTCAAAGAATTTCCCGGGCATCAATAAGGGATTTGTCTACCAATTACACGAAGCACGATTCCTATTGCATCATTTTTTTGTGGGTCCTTATCTGGAAGTCAATCAGCGTAATTATACCGATACCCGGGATTCGATGGTCAGCCAGCTTTTCAACATGGACAATCTGGAGTATGGGGTGCGGGCCGGCTGGCAAAGTGTTAAAGGGTCGATAGTGTTGTCGGGCGGAAGATTCTCTCAGAGACAGGACAGCGCGGCCGCCTTCGGGGCGGACATGTACAAGCTGTCCCTCAATGCCAACTGGCAGATCAGCCCGAAATGGTCTCTCTCCGCATTCTCCAATATTGGCCGGATGAGCCTTTCGGGTCTCCCGGCTGCTCCGGCACCACTCTTCACCTGCACTAATTTTGTCAACCTGCAGTCCGGCCGTTACGGTCTTCAGCTGCGTTACGACCGGGGACCTTTTTATTATTATGAAGCCCGGCAAATAGTGAATGGAGGTCTTTCCCCCCGCCGGTTACAAATTACCCCTTATATGGAATTGCCGGTTGCTCACTGGAACATGTCCTGCCGGGTACAGCTGAATTATATGCACGAAAATTCCGGGCAGGGCGATATGCTGTATGGGTACAGCCGGATCCAGTATCTGGCCCCGCGATCGGGATGGGACCTCGGGCTTAGCGCCCAATACATTATGAAAGGCAGCCAGGCTCCGATGATAAACCTCTCGGTGCGTAAGACGCTTCAGACGCAGGTGGGCAGGAACAGCAGATCAAAACGTTTCATGGTCATCCTTTTTCTGGACAAGAACGGGAATAACCGGCCAGATCCGGACGAAGATCGCCTCGTAAATGCAAATGTGCTGGTTAACAATGAATGGGTCGTCAGCAACGGCAGGGGCGAGATCGAATGCCGCAACACGGACAAAGACGAATTTGTTTTTGATTTCAGCCGGGTTTCCGGGGTCCGGGGATGGATGCCGTTGGGTGGTTATCGCCAGGTATTGCGACCGGGTAACGAAAAGCTTTTCTTACTCCCTTTTGTGCCTGGCAAGGTGTTGACGGGACGCTTGTTCCTGACGAGGGACCCTAACAGCTCCCTGACATTGCCGTTAGAAGGCCTCCGGGTGACGGCCGTAGGTCCCAAGGGGGAAGAATATTCAACGCTGACCAACGCTGACGGCGCCTTCTTTTTTAATCTTTCGCCAGGTAATTATATCCTTACTGTAGCCCAGACGCCAGACCCGAATTTCAGATTGGTGGAAGCCAGCAGACAGGCAGACCTTATGCATAATGATCAGTTGGATCTGCAGTTTGAAATAAAACAAACGAACAGACAGATCCATATCCGTAAGGAATAGGTGGAACACGGCGGATGAACATTGAAAGAGCAAAACAAATTTGCTGCAATGATTTTATTTCGGTAGCTTTTCAGTAGGTTTTACTCCTGGACAATTGTTCCTGACCTGTTTTTACTCTGTACTCTTTCTCTACCGTATCCCAGCCCGTTTCTGATCTGTTTCCCGGACCCTTACTACCAGTTTAAAAGCCAGTGCCGTTTCTATAAGCATTGGCTGTCGCTTTTATACCCTCTTCGTAGGAAGTTGGCTGGAAATGAAAGGCACTTTCGAATTTCGATGAATCGAACAGGTAGTCGAATTCGTATTGGTACAGCATTTCATATAGTTCTTTTGTAGTGCTGTCAAAAAGACCGCCCAGACGGATCATCCATTTGGAAAGCACGCTATAGTGGTTTGTTTTACCCAATGCATGGGCGGCCTTTGCAATGAATTCCGCACCGGTAAGGGGAGCCGGTGCGGTAGGCAAATGCCATACCTGGTTCCAGGCGTTGTCGTCCGTAGCCAGCAGGTATAAGGCCCTGGCAGCATCCGGCGTATAGGTAAAGGAATGCCGGACATTGGTATTTACCAGCCATTGCGCCTTTTTATCCTGGCGAAGCTTCTGAAAAACCAGGATATCGGGGATGCTGGTCTTGCCGGCTCCGGGGCCATAGAAGTCAGCAGCGCGGGCGATCATTGCCGTTATATTGCCTTTGCGGACTTCGCTCATTACCTGGGTGGCAAGCCGGGCCCGGAGATCACCCTTGCGACTCGACGGATCATAGGGCGTTTCTTCCGTCATGGGGCCTTCCGTCTTCCCATACATGTAGACGTTATCGAAAAAAATAAGTTTGGCCCCCGTTTGCTTGCAGGCTTCAATAGTGTTATCGATGATACGTGGCCATTGCTGCCGCCATACAGAATATTTATAGGGCAGCCCCACGCAGAGATAGGCGACTGTCGAACCGTCGATGGCGGCAAGCGCCTGATCCGGATGGGTCAGATCGGCCGCAAGAAGGGTAGGTGCCGGTCCGGCGGTAACCCCCGGCACGCCGCTCACGCCAGACGCCCCGGTCGCTGCCGTACCCCCGCCGACTGCCCCAGTCCCGGCCTTACCATCGACGACCCCTCCGCCCGCTGACCGAAGGCTGACAGGGATCGCCGGATGACGGGAAACTAATCTTACCGGCAACTGGGCCGCGGACAGCTCACTGGCTAATGTGTCGGCAATAACCCCGCCGGCGCCAAGGATAGTATGGATTGACATAGTGTTGGAATTGAGGGGATAAAGATAATCAGGTTTCCAGGGTTGCAACCGATATTTTTATAAAGGTCTGTTAATTAATTGCTTACATTTTGCCGGGATTAAGAATTGATTAAACGTTTGTTTAATTCAAACGTTCGTTTAACTTTGTGTTCCCTTTTTAATCTGTACAGACCAAACTGTCTGTTGTTTAAATGCCCTTGTAATAAAATTTTTAGCATCCATAATTTATGAAGAAAGTATTCCGATCAGTATTCATCAGCAGTGGATTTAGTCTTGTATACTTTTTTGCCTGCGCGCAGCAGACGCCGCCGCCCGGCGCCCAGAAAGTTCCCGACACCTTGTCGGACGCCACCTTACAGACCTGCGTACAATATGCGCTGAAACATTATCCGCTGATCCAGCAAGCCCTGCTCGACGAGCAGATCACCGACAGACAGATCAAGGCAAAATTGGCGGACTGGTATCCTCAATTAAATCTGACAGCCAATTATCAGAACAATTTTCAATTACAGCGTATTGCCTTTAATGGCTCCTATGTTCAGAGCGGCACCTACAACGCGTCATATGCCCAGTTCGCCCTCAGCCAAACCCTTTTCAACAGGGATGTCCTGCTGGCCGCCCGCACGAAAGGGATCGTCATGACGAATATCCGCCAGACCACGGTGAGTGATAAGATCGACATTGCGGTGAATGTCAGCAAGGCTTTTTATGACGTGCTGCTCACAAAAAAGCAGATCGAAGTATTGGATGACGATATCCGCCGGCTGGAACGCAACTTTAAAGATACATACAATCAATACCAGGGTGGGCTGGTTGATAAGACGGACTACAAACGCGCCACCATTTCGCTCAATAACTCAAAGGCCCAGCGTAAGACAAACGAAGAAGCGCTCAAGGCCAAATATGCCGTGCTGAAACAATTGATGGGATATACGGCTAAGGATTCGATACACCTCGTTTATGACAGCGCCTCGATGGAGTCAGAGGTGTATGTCGATACGCTGTCCGTCGTGGACTATACCAAACGCATCGAGTACCAGCAGTTGATGACACAGCGGCATTTACAGGAAGCCGATGTTAAATATAATAAATGGGCCTATATCCCCGAACTGACCGCTGGCGCCGGGTATAATTTCAATTACCTGAACAACCGGTTCTCTAAATTATATAACGACAATCTTCCGAACTCTTACGCAGGCGTGACATTAAAGCTGCCTATTTTCCAGGGTACCAAACGAACCCAGAATATACGCGCTGCCGAACTTCAGTTGACACGCATAGACTGGGATCTGGTCAATCTGCAGAACGCTATTACCACGCAATATGCGCAGGCCATGGCCGCGTACAAAGGCAATCTCAACAACTACTATGTGTTGCGGGAGAACCTCAGTCTGGCCCGGGATGTGTTCAACACCATCGAGCTGCAGTATCGCTCGGGGGTGAAAGCCTATCTCGAACTGATCACGGCAGAAACCGATCTGCGGACAGCGCAATCCAATTACAGCGATGCCCTTTACCAGGTGCTGAGCAGTAAGATCGATGTTCAAAAAGCATTGGGAACAACGCAGTATTAACCCGGCCGGCAAAAGCCGCTCAAAACCAATTATGGATAAATTATCTTTTTATATGAGAAATAGCTTACAATGGATTGGCCTTATGTTGGTCGTTTTCAGCACTAGCCTGACCTCCTGTGAAGACAAGAAGGCCGGGCCTCAAGCTCCCCCGCCGACTGCAGTGAATGTCTATGAAGTGACACACGGCAATGCTACTTATTTTGATAGTTACCCGGCTACGGCAACTCCCCTGAACCAGGTGGATATCAAACCGCAGGTGTCCGGCAACATCATCGGCATTTATTTCAAGGATGGACAACAGGTGAAGAAAGGACAAAAACTGTATGAGATAGATCAGCAACAATATCAGGCTGCGGTCCAGCAGGCTGTCGCCAATCTGAATGACGCGAAAGCCAACCTGGCCAAGTCACAACAGGATGCAGACCGCTACCAGGAACTGGCCAAACAGGATGCCATCGCCCGCCAGACACTCGAACACCAGCTGGCCGATCTGGAAAGCGCCAAACGACAGGTCGAAGCAGCCCAGGCAAATGTTGCCAGCGTTCGGACCAACCTGAACTATTCGGTCATCTCGGCCCCCTTCAACGGCACTATCGGCATCTCCCAGGTAAAGGTAGGGACCTCCGTTTATCCCCAGACCTTGCTGAACTCTGTTTCCACCGATGACCCGATGGCCGTAGACATTGCCATCGATCAGGCGGAGATACCCAAGTTTATCTCTTATTTTGAAAAAGGGACAAAACCAAAGGATTCGATATTTACCGCCGTACTTCCGGATGGGTCGGTTTATCCCTACCCGGGACAGCTATACCTGCTGGACCGCTCTATCGATCCGACCACCGGCACCCTGAAAGCCCGGCTGACCTTCCCCAATCAGAAAAACGAACTCAAGGCCGGTCTTACCACCAATATCCGTGTCAAACACGACGCCGGTGATACCAGTCTGCTTATCCCTTACAAAGCAGTGGTCGAGCAGTTGGGTGAATATTTTGTATTTGTTGCCGACAATGGACATGCCTTGCAAAAGAAAATTACCCTCGGCACAAAGATCAGTGATAAGGTGGTCGTGAGAAATGGTCTGAAAGAAGGAGATAAGGTTGTAATAGACGGTGTGCAGAAACTCCGGGACAGCTCCGCCATCCAAGTTCCATTAAAAAAATAATTCGAGATGAAAGGTAATATATTTCTCAGGCGGCCCGTCACAGCTATAGTTATTTCACTGGTCATTTTGCTCGTGGGTACGCTGGCGATCCTTAACATGCCGATCAGCCAGTACCCCGATATCACGCCGCCGACAGTACAGATCACCAGTAACTTTACCGGCGCCGATGCACAAACAGTTGAACAGACTACGACAACGGCTATCGAGACGCAGGTCAATGGCGTACCCGGCATCGCCTATATACAGAGTAACAGCGCCAATAACGGGAACTCGCAGATCACCGCTACGCTCAACATCGGCGCCGACCCTAATATAGTAGCGCTGGATATTCAGAACCGCGTGGGCATTGCGCTGCCGACCCTGCCTTCGCAGGTACAACGCCTTGGTGTTACCACGTTGAAACGTAACCCGGCGATCCTTATGCTGGTGGCTATTTATTCTCCCAATGGTTCGCATAGCGTTCCCTTCATGGACAACTATGCCAATATCTATCTTCGTGACGTGCTCCTGCGCGTACCGGGGGTAGGGGATGTCTTCAGCCGCGCCGACAACTTTTCCATGCGCGTCTGGCTGAAAACAGACAAGCTGGCCCAGCTGGGACTTACCGTTAACGATGTCCAGAACGCCATCAATGAGCAGAACCTGCAGGTAGCCGCCGGATCGGTCGGCACCCCTCCGCAAAACTCGTCTTCGGCTTTCGAGTTCACCGTATTCACGAACAGCCGCCTGACCACGGAAAAACAATTCGGCGACATCGTCATCCGGTCGAACCCCAACCAGAGCTCTATTGTCTATCTGAAGGACATCGCCCGCATCCAGTTAGGAAAGGTTAGCTATACCTCCAACTCATTTGTGGATGGGAAAAGAGCATCCTATCTGCTGGTTTACCAGGCTCCAGGCTCCAACGCGCTGGCCACAGCAGAAGGCGTTTACAAGGCAATGGATGACCAGAAAAAGTATTTCCCTGCCGATATCGCCTATAAAGTGCCTTTCGAATCGGTCTCCGTCGTTAAGGTGTCCATCGATGATGTGGTCCACACCCTGCTGATCGCTTTGCTGCTGGTGACCATCGTAGTGTTCCTCTTCCTGCAGAACTGGCGTTCCACCCTTATCCCCGTGCTGGCCATTCCCGTGGCCATTGTAGGGACATTCATCTTCTTTATTCCACTTGGATTCACCATCAATACGCTGACGATGTTCGGTTTCGTACTGGCCATCGGTATCGTGGTGGATGACGCCATCGTGGTGGTGGAAGCGGTGCAGCATTACATCGACGTCGAACACCTTTCGCCAAAAGAAGCCACCGCCCGCGCTATCTCCGATATTTCCGGCCCCGTTATCGCCATCGCCCTCATTCTTGCCGCAGTGTTCGTTCCCGTTGGGTTTATTCCCGGCATCGTCGGACGCCTCTATCAACAGTTCGCCATTACCATCGCGATCTCCGTCCTGATCTCGGCTTTTGTCGCCCTTTCACTTACTCCGGCGCTTTGTATGATCCTGCTGCGCGAACATCATATCGATAAAAATTCCAAAGGCCTTAATAAAGCTTTTTACAGGTTTAATGAATGGTTCCGGCGTTTCAGTCTCCGCTATACCCTTGGCGTGAAAGGCTGGATCAAAAGGGCGCCCCTGGTGATCATACTTTTGCTTTGTATCGTAGTAGGGGATATCCTGCTGTTCAAAAGCAAACCCACCGGTTTTATCCCGACGGAGGATGAAGGACGGATCTATATCGCTTTTGAATTGCCCGAAGCCAGTTCTACGACCCGCGCCCTCACGGCATTGGACAGTATCCAGACGATCGCGCAGCGGGTTCCCGGCGTCATGCATACCGCCGCTCTCGGCGGATTGAATATCCTGACCTTTGGTTCGAAATCCAACAGCGGTACCATCTTTATGCAGCTGAAACCCTGGGACGACCGGAAAGAAAAATCCGAGCAGCTGTTCGGGATCATAGCCGAACTGAACAAAAGGCTGGCAGTTGTCAAAGAAGCCCGCATTGTCGTCATCCCGCCACCCGCCATTCCAGGCCTTGGCAACGCAGGCGGTTTTAGCATCCAGGTGGAACAACGGCAATCCAATGATGATATCAAAACCTTCGAAAGGGTAGTCAACCAGTTCGTGGCTGCCGCCAATAAACAACCGGAGATCGGAGGGGCCTTCACTTTCTTTAGCGCCCATACTCCAGGCTACCAGGTGGACGTCGATCGCGACAAGGCCAAAAAGCTGGGTCTGAACCTGGCGGATGTCTACAATACCATGCAGATGTACATGGGTAGCACCTACATCAACCAATTGACCATCTATGGCCGTAACTTCTACGTCGTTGCCCAGGCAGATACCAACTTCCGCAATGACATCCACAGCCTGGACCACTATTACGTGAAGAATGTCGCCGGGCAAATGATGCCCCTGAGCACCGTGGTCTCTTACAGACAAACAGAGAGCGCCCCGCTGATCTCGCATTTTAATCTCTACCGCAGCGCCGAAATTGATGGCAGCGCCAGGCCAGGCTTTAGTAGCGGCCAGGCCATCGAGGCCCTGCAGCGGGTCGCAGCACAGACATTGCCGGAAGGCTATGGCTATGAGTTCAGCGGTCTGAGCTTGCAGGAGATCAAGTCGGGGAATAGCTCTACCTATATATTCGCCTTGTCCATCGTCTTCGTCTTTTTATTCCTGGCCGCCCTGTATGAAAGCTGGGCAGTGCCTTTCTCCGTACTACTGGCGGTACCGGTGGGCGTATTTGGCGCTATTCTTACGCTGACGCTGATCCCCAGGCTGACTAATAACGTCTATGCCCAGATCGGATTGATCACCCTCATCGGGCTTTCGGCAAAAAATGCCATCCTGATCGTGGAGTTTGCCAAAGAACGCGTGGATAGAGGGATGGGCGTGGTGCCCGCCACGCTTGATGCGGTAAAACTGCGATTGCGCCCCATCCTGATGACGTCTGTCGCCTTCCTGCTCGGGGTACTGCCCCTGGCCCTGGCTTCCGGCGCAAGCTCCGTGGCCCGTAATACCATCGGCTGGACCGTGCTGGGCGGGATGTTTGCCGCCACCAGTCTCGCGATATTTATCGTGCCGGTGTTGTTCGTGGTGATCACACGGATGACCTATGGTAAGAAAAAGCTGGAAGACCTTCGAAACCAGGAATACAAACTATCTGAATAATTAAACTGGCCCGCGTAGCGGGCCAGTTTTTTTTCATAGCGCGCTACTCGGAGCGCAGACTCTTTACCGGGTTGGCCGTAGCGGCCCGGATAGCCCGGAAACTGATGGTGATGATGGTTATTGTAAGGGCTAAAAAGGCGGCTGACAAAAAGATCCCCCAACTGATAGTAATGCGATAGGCAAAATCCTGCAGCCATCTGTTCATGACCAGCCAGGCCACCGGCGCAGCCAACAGGAAGGCCAGCCCGACCAGTCGCAAAAAATCGGTTGACAACAGTCTCACAATGCCCATTACGTCGGCCCCCAGCACTTTCCGGATGCCGATCTCCCGGGTGCGCTGCTCAGCCGTAAAGGTCGCCAGACCAAAAAGACCCAGGCAGGCCACGAAGATGGTCAGCGCGGCAAAGATGATAAGGAGTATCCCGACGTTCTGTTCCGATTTATAGGTATCATTGAAACGATCATCCAGGAAAGACCAGGAGAAGGGAGCCTCGGCTTTCAACCCGCCCCATAATTTTTTCGTGCTGGCTACCACACCGGCGATATCGGCTGTTTTTATTTTGACGATCGTGGTTCCGTTGTCTCCACCCAGGGTCATCACTATAGGAGTGATCTGCTCGTGCAAAGACCGGAAATGAAAATCCTTTACCACACCAATGACATGCCAGGTCTGTTTGACGCCATTATCCATCTTGGAGATGGTATGGCCTAGTACGTTCTTCATTGAGCCTGCCTTCGCGTCATCGGATTGCTTGTCCCAGCCAAAAGCCCTGACAGCGGTCTCATTGAGAATAGCTGCTGAGGAGTCGGCCCCAAAGGCCGGGGAGAAATTGCGGCCCTGGGCCAGCTCCATTCCCAGCGTACCCAGGTAATACTGATCCACCTCATAACGGAGGGTCTTTACCAGCTTGTCATTTTCATCGGGGGAGACAAAGAAATTGTTGTTGTAGGTGCTGCCCGCGGGCAGAAAACCGCTGGTGCTGACACTGGCGACTCTCGGATCCTGCCGCAGCTGCTGGCGGAAGACATCCACATTCTTGCCCAACCAAAAACTTTCCTGGACCACCATCACCTGCTCCCGGTCATACCCCAGTTTCTTATGCTGAATATAGGACAATTGTTTGTAGACGACCGTAGTGCCGACAACGAGACAGATCGAGATAAAGAACTGGAAGACGACAAGACCGCTCCGCAGACCCCCGCTTTTCCCGGTGCCGCTGTTCCGGTTTTTAAGGACAGCAATGGGGTTGAAGCCGGAAAGGAAAAAGGCAGGATAGCTGCCGGCGAGCAGCCCCGTCAGCAAGCCAAACAACAGCAGACCCGGCAGGGCCCAGGCATTACGGGTCAGGTCAAGTGTCAGCTGCTGCTGTGTCAGATGATTGAAAAAGGGCAGCGCCAGCCATACTATCCCAAGTGCCAGGGCCATGGCGATGGTTGTCAGCAATAAGGACTCTGCCAGGAATTGGCGGATCAGTTCGATCCTTTGAGACCCCAGCACTTTCCGGATCCCCACCTCGCGGCTTCGCCTTGAAGCACCGGCCGTGGAAAGATTCATAAAATTGATACAAGCGATCACCAGCATAAAGACCGCTATCGCGCTGAAAATATAAACATACCGGATATCTCCGGCGGGTTCCAGCTCCAGGGTCACGTCGGAATACAAGTGGATATCCGTCAGTGGCTGAAGATAAAGATCGATGGAATTTCCCTTTGCCCGGAATTGTTCCATGGTAACACCCAGGGATTTCTGCATTTGCGGACCGGCATATTTTTCCATCATCTGCGGCAGTTTGGCTTCCAGCTTCCGGTAGTCATATCCCTTTTGCAGTAAGAGATAGGTGTAAAAATTCGAATCCATCCAGCTCTCGCTCCTGGATTCCGGCAGGACCGAAAGCGCCGCAAAAAAGCCAAAATGAAAATGGGAGGCTTCCGGCACGGCATCGATCATACCCGTTACAGTGAGGGTCGCATGGGCGTCTTTGAACTCCAGGACCTTCCCGATAGGATCGGCCTCGCCAAAGTATTTTTTGGCAACCGCGCGCGTAATGACTACCGAATTGGGTTGAGAAAGGACAGTTTTAGCATTTCCTTTTAACAGGGGGAGGGTGAAGAACTGGAAGAAATTGGAATCGACAAAAGCGATTTTATCTTCCCGAAAGGTCTTGTCTCCATAGCTCACCCGGGGCATCCCCATATTCCTCAGCCGGGTAGCATCCAGCACTTCCGGAAAATCCCTTTTCATGGTCCTGGCAACCGGTGGCATTACGTTCCCCTCTTTCAATTCCCCGCCCTGCATGACCCCTTTGATCACCACGCGAACCATCTGATCCGCCTTTTCATTGTATCGGTCATAGCTGAACTCGTGTTGGACAAATAGCAGGATTACCAGACAGGTGGCTAGACCCAAAGCCAGGCCGAAGATGTTGATTGCCGAGAATAATTTATTCCGGCGAAGGTTGCGCAAGGCAATCATGAGGTAATTCTTGAACATCTGTAGCAATTTTAAGAGGAATGACTCCAATCCAACTGTAGCCAGAAAGATGCCGGATTCATTTGATTCTTATAATCAATGCATTATAAGAATCAATTTGGCTGATTTGTTCAGTTTTGATACAGCCTCTGTTCATTTACGCCCGTTTTTTTTACTGACAAACTGACTGTGTCCACCATTGCCGGAAATAATCCGCGAAGGGTGGGAGAGACGTTTTCAGGCGATTTAAGGACCTCCTTTTTTAATTGAAGTATAGCACCTCTATTTAATTTTCAGGGCCTTTATGCCTTTTTGTACTTTTGGAAATAACCGCTAAGATCCTTGGTTTTTACCGGCCCTGGCGCCCTGGTTGGCTAAAAAAACAGCCGCCAATTTTTGTAGTAATTTTTAAAAATAATTAACTTATTGTTTTTTAACTAGTTAATAGAAATTATATCAATTTAAATAAGATAATAAAACGAGCAGGTTTAACATCCTGAGCACAATATTTTGCCAACTGGAACGGAATTGTTCTATTTTTTAAAATTTATGAACTTAATAACTGATTTACAATACTTTCCGAATATCAACTTCTATAGAATCTCGTTTGACTTCTCAAATATCGTTTTTGAGCAATGTGAGTTCTACCAAAAAATGAGTTTTCGCAACCGGTGTCAGATCGCCGGTGGCGAAGGAGTCATCAATTTGAATATTCCGCTGGAAAAAGGGAGGGACCAGAAAACCAGGATGAAGGATGTCAGAATTGCAGGTGCTCAGCCCTGGCAGGCGCAGCACTGGAAAACAATGCTTTCCTGTTATAGCCGTTCGCCCTGGTTCGAGTTTTATCGGGATCAGCTGGAGGGATTGTACAAAACGCGGTTTGACTTCCTGGTGGATTGGAATCTGGCCTGCTTCGAATGGTCATTGAAAATGCTTAAGCTGCCGGTTACGGTCTCCCTGACGGAGACCTATCAGAAGGTATATCCCCCGGAAGACGGGGCGGATTGGCGGGGACGATTTCTACCGAAAAACAGGGGGGGCACGGAGGTCCGCCGCTACCGCCAGGTATTCGAGGAACGCACCGGGTTTATCCCCGGTCTCTCCATCCTCGATCTCTTATTTTGTGAGGGAAAGGAAGCCATTAGATATATACGATCCTAAGGTACCGCGTCACCTTTTTCAGCTTCTTTTGCAGGTTGTCCAGCCGTTGAAGATATTGTTTTTGCAACTCCAGCTGCTGTTCTATCAAAACCTGCTGTTGCTGTAAGCTCTGTAAGCTCTCTATGCTCTGTAAGCTCTCTCTGTTGACGGAAAAGCCGGTAGCGCTGGCTTGTAATCCCTGCTGCCGGGCCTTTAGCAGTTCGAGTTGAGCCATAAGGTCCAGGCTCAGTTTCTGCATGTTCAGAGCCATCTCCCGCTGGGTCTGCGCTTGCAGCCGGATCAATTTTTCCTCCATACGCATCGGATCTTCTTCTATCAGCTGGAAAGAATAACTGGATTCCGGCACAAAGGGCTGACCTTCTTCGGTCGCCGGTATCCGGCCAATAGTTCCCGGCTTGCCAATGGAATATTCCCTGTTATCTGCCCCGGCCACCCGCGCCATTTTTTTTGCAGCCAATATTTCTATCCCCGACCTGGACGATCCGCTGGCATCATTGACGAACACATTTAACAGGGAGGCTGTTTCTACTTCGTCTTCACCCGGTTTTTTATCCCGTCTTCCGTATTCTTTCCCCCGTCCGCCAACACCGGGCGGATCTATCCCCGGCTTATGCGGCGCCCTTCCGATCGCTGGCAGCCGGGGCGCAGCAGGAGGAGCTTCCAGCTTTGAGACCATTGGAGCGGCTGGCAGGTCATTGGGAGCCGCCGGGAAACCCGGCCCGACCGTCCCTGCAGGAGCCGCAGCCTCTTCCCGTGGCCCATCGATTCGCGACGGGCGGGACAGAGTTACCCCCGCTATCAGCAATGCCAGAAATAACAGGGCAAAAGGCCGCGCGCCGGGTCTGTCCCCCGTCCTTTGCTGTTGAAGGATGCGCTTAGCTCTTTGTAAAAGCAACCGATCGCTGCCGCCCGTAGCTGCAACGACCAGCCGCATTGGCTGATTTTGCCTGGCCATGGACAGCAGGGCCGAAACATAAGCATGTGGATCGTAACGGAACTGCAAGACCAGGTCATCACAGCAATTTTCCCTTTCCTTTTTCAGGCTGGCGATCAGCCAACGCGTAAAAGGATTGAAGAAGAACAGACCTTCCACGACGGTGACTGCCAGATTCAGCAGAAAGTCCTTGCGCCGGATGTGCGCCAATTCATGCACCAGGATGGCTTCTATCTGCTGCGGGGTCAGGCTTGTCATCATGGTCAGAGGCAATAAGATCACTGGTTTTAAAAAACCCAGAGTGACAGGCACTTCAACCAGTGCCGATAACCATACCTGTACTGCCGGCCGGATCCCCATCCGGCGGCTGGCTTCCTCCACGAATGTCCGGAATACAGGCTGGATAGGCGAAAGCCCCTGCCGGGTAAGCTTGCTGGAATGAAAATAATGATAACAATACCGGAAAAGCAAAATACTTAATACCAGCAGGTACAGAGAAGAGCCATAAGGGATGACAGCTGCAATAAAAGAACGTATCCCCCTCGCACCGATCCCATCCACGACCAGTCTTGGAGCCGTTCCATCCAACACCATCAAATACGTAGAAACAAGATCCCACACCGCCCACAAAGTCCCGGCTGCCAGTAACGACAAGGCCCAACCATGTCTCATCGGGGCGGAGCTATTATTAAAAAAAAGAATAAATAACTGATACAACAACCAGAGCAATCCCATTTGCCAAAGACTGTTGAATAGCGACCAGCCCAGCGCCTGCAATAAAGCGGATTGGGTCAAAAGGTGCATGCCTATTGATTTTTCAGATTATTTAATAGCTGCTGGATCTCTTCCAGCTCGGACGGGGAAGCCTTGTGATTGCCCAGCGCCTGTAGTACGAGTGTAGTGGAGGAGCCTCCAAACAATGTATTGATCATCTTGCCCAGTAAATGTTTCTGCGTCTTCTCCTTACTGACGGATGCCTGGTAGATATGTGTTTTAAAGGAGTCATCCCTTTTTACCAGCCCCTTTTCATGCATTATCTGCATCAGCTTTAACGTAGTGGTATAGCCGGACTCTTTTGTTTTGAGCAGTTCTTCGTGAACTTCCCTTACACTGGCCTGGTTTTTATCCCAAAGCACCTGCAGGATCTCCAACTCACTTTCCGTGGGTTTTATAGGCTTCGTCGACATAAAAGAATATTTGCCAACCAATTTACGACATATTTCGTAAGTCGATGTTAAAATAGCGTTGAAATTTTAGCCCCTTCGTCACCGGTCTACCCCCTTCGCCACCGGGCAAAAAAAAGCCCCGATGTGGAAACACCGGGACTTTGGTATTTGGATCTGATTAGTGTCGAGTTGTAAAGATAGAAATTGAAATCAATTATCAAACAAAAAAAGCCATTTTTTTTGTTAACGTAAGGTTACAACTGCCGGGGCTTTGGCTCCCGGGGCTACTACCACAGTATTCTGATTATGTTTTGCCCGATGCGCTGCTCCGTCATTCGTATGGAATACCGAAGCCAGGGTGGGGGCGATCACCAGGCTGACAATGGACATCAGCTTGATCAGGATATTCATGGAAGGCCCGGAAGTATCCTTGAACGGATCACCCACGGTATCACCCGTTACGGATGCTTTGTGCGGATCGGATTTCTTATAATGGATCTCCCCGTTGATCTCCACCCCTTTTTCAAATGATTTTTTGGCATTGTCCCAGGCGCCGCCGGCATTGTTCTGGAAGATCCCCATCAATACACCGCAAACGGTCGCTCCCGCTAAAAATCCACCCAACGCTTCGGGTCCCAGCAGGAAACCGATGATCAGCGGAAAGAGGATCGCGATCGCTCCCGGCAGGATCATTTTCTTGATGGAAGCCTCTGTTGAAATAGCCACGCATTTGTCGTACTCCGGGGTCCCCGTACCTTCCATGATGCCGGGGATCGTGCGGAATTGCCGGCGCACTTCCTCGACCATGGCCATTGCCGCTTCTCCCACCGCCTGAATGGCCAGCGAAGAGAAGATAAAGGGGATCATGCCGCCCACAAAAAGACTGGCCAGCACTTTTGCCTTATAAATATCGATACCCTGGATTCCCGCAACCCCCACAAAGGCAGCGAACAACGCCAGCGCCGTCAATGCCGCTGATGCTATCGCAAAACCCTTACCTGTAGCAGCCGTCGTGTTTCCCACTGCATCCAGTATATCTGTTTTCTCCCGGACTTCTTTCGGCAGCTCGCTCATTTCCGCAATACCACCGGCATTGTCGGCAATGGGACCAAATGCATCGATAGCCAGCTGCATAGCCGTAGTGGCCATCATGCCCGCCGCAGCAATAGCAACGCCATAGAGACCGGCGCAGGCGAATGAACCCCAGATACCCCCTGCCAGCACCAATATCGGAAGAAAAGTGGATTGCATTCCCAACGCAAGACCAGCGATAACGTTCGTTGCGTGTCCGGTACCGGACTGACGGATAATGCTCAGCACAGGGCCTTTGCCCATTGCCGTATAATATTCTGTGATAACGCTCATCAATGTACCTACCACCAGTCCTACTCCGATCGCTCCCAGCACTCCCCATTTGGTGAATTCAGTACCGCGCAGGACCATCGTTTCTGGTAATACAAAATATACCAGACCGATACAGGCCAGGGCCGTCAGGACGATGGAGCCCCAGTTGCCCATATTCAGCGCCTTTTGCACGGTATGCGTATTGATAGCGGCCGAATCGCTGATCCGGACGAACAAAGTACCTACAATAGAAAAGAGAATACCGATCCCGGCAATGAGCATCGGTAATAAGATGGGGGCCATCCCGCCAAATTGATCATCGCTTTGCGTTTCCTGACCAAGCACCATGGTGGCCAGTACCGTAGCTACATAACTTCCGAAAAGGTCGGCGCCCATACCCGCAACATCACCCACATTGTCTCCTACATTATCCGCAATGGTAGCGGGATTACGTGGATCATCTTCCGGAATGCCCGCTTCTACTTTACCTACCAGGTCGGCGCCTACGTCCGCCGCCTTAGTATATATGCCCCCGCCAACACGCGCGAAAAGGGCGATCGACTCGGCACCCAGAGAGAAGCCTGTCAACACTTCGATCGTCCGCTGCATTTCTTCTGAGTTGACACCAGCTTCCGGAGCAAATATGGCTTTGAGAATAATGAAGAGTCCACCCAGACCCATAACAGCCAGACCAGCCACACCAAATCCCATCGCCGAACCACCCGTGAAAGACACTTTCAGGGCCTGGCTGAGACTGGTCCGTGCTGCATGCGCGGTCCGCACATTGGCCTTGGTGGCGCTGCGCATACCGATATAACCTGCTGATGCACTTAATACCGCACCCAAAACAAAGGCAATGGCAATAGCCCAATGAGAATGCGGGTTACTGTAGCCCATCACAGCCAGTAGAATGGCTGCTAAGATTACAAAATAGGAGAGGATCTTCCATTCTGCTTTTAAGAAGGCCATGGCGCCTTCTGCAATATGTTTGCTGATTACCTGCATCCGTTCATTTCCAGCATCCTGTTTTGATACCCAGGAGAATTTGATGAAGGTGTAAAGAAGACCAATGGCGCCCATTACGGGAACTAAATAAATCAATTTGTCCATAAGTTGTAGTTCTTATACAAAATTTTCATCCCGGCAATCGTTTTTTACCAGCGGATGGTCAAAGGAGGGCGAAAATAAAGGAAAAATGTCAAATATATATGCCCGGGATGAATAAGGCGGCCTAATAAAAAAAATAGCGATCCATACGCTTCAGTCGTGACCAAAGGCTGCGGAGCAGACTTCAAAAGACATAAAAGGAAAACGAGGCCAGCTTTACCTTCAGTATAAAGCTGAGCCTCGTTTTGCTTGAAAAACCGGAACTTGAATGAGAACTTTTTTTGGGCCTCTGATTCCAAAAAAGCTCATGCCTTGGGAACCAACTCAGGTTGTTAGGGTCAAGAGTCAGATAACCATGGTCTTACTATTCGTTGCCGATAGGAAGATTTCGAATTATATGCCAATTGTATAAGTATTTGATTATTAATTTTTTATACGTTTTTTCTTTTCATCTTTTTTCCCGTTTATGGAATCTTTCTCCAAAAATGGACCTGCTCCTGTTTTTCTCCGCGAAATGGAGGTATACTTGCAACGTTCAAAGCGATTTAACAATCAAAAGACAACCCGACGACCAATGTTCTCGTCCCGGTGATTAATCTCATCAATTCATGTTATTTAGAAGGCTGCTTATTCTTTTGCTGGGGACCTTTCTGACTGCTGTTACCCTGGATTCCGTGGGGCAGACCTGTACCACCCTGGGGCAAAATCCTTCGACCGCCTTTCCTGTCTGCGGCACTGTTACTTTTAAACAGGACAGTGTCCCTTCCTGTGGGGGGCGGGCCGTTCCGGTGCCCTGCAGTGACGGTGCAGGATACAGCGATATAAATCCTTTTTGGTATAAATTCACCTGTTTCGCCGGAGGAACGCTTGGATTTTCGATCACGCCCAATACCAGCACCGACGATTATGACTGGCAGATCTTTGACGTCACCGGCCATTCCCCTGATGACGTCTACGCCCAACCGGGCCTGTTCGTCAGCGGCAACTGGTCTTCTAATGATAATGTCACCGGCACAGGAAACAATACGAACGGTTCGATCAATTGCTCCGGCCCGACCCATCCCAATATGAATACCTGGCCTACACTGATCCAGGGGCACGATTACCTAATGCTGGTCAGCCATTTTACCAGCACCAATCAAAGCGGCTATTCCCTGGTCTTTGGCGGCGGCACGGCCAGTATCACCGATGTCACTCCGCCCGCGCTGCAGTCGGCAGAAGGCATTTGTTTCGGTAATACGATCCGCATTGTGCTGAATAAGAAAATGAGATGCTCCAGCCTGGCTGCGGATGGCAGCGATTTTATCGTCAGCCCGCTACCCGCCGGCGTTAGCGTTATCAGCGCAACGGCTGCCCATTGCAACAGCGGTTTCGATCTGGACACGGTGACGCTTGCGCTCAGTGGCGACCTGCCCCTGAACAGCTCTTATACCGTTGCCGCCGCCAATGGAACAGATGGTAATACCCTCGTTGACATCTGCGGCAACCAGGTGCCGGTGGGACAATCCGTATCTTTTTTGCTGGGCCCTCCGACACCGACGCCGATAGACCACCTGACCCCGCCAGCCTGCGCCCCGCAAACGCTACAACTGAACTTTACTAAAAAAAGGATACAATGTTCGTCCATTGCCGTTGACGGATCGGACTTCACCATCAGCGGCGGCAGTACTCCGGTCAGTGTCATCGGCGCCAGCGGTGCCTGCGATGCTTCGGGGCTTACCTCCGTGGTATTCGTCCAATTGTCCGCGCCCATTCAAACCGCCGGTAATTTTCTGATCAACCTGCGCTCCGGCAGCGATGGGAATACGGTTCTCGATGAATGCGGCGTTGCCACACTTCCTGTCTCTCTTGATTTTTCTACGAAGGACACGGTCTCTGCCGATATCTTTACCGATCAACTGCTCCTGGGGTGTAAGTATGATACTATCGTTTATGATTATCCCACGAAGGATCAGATCGATCAGTGGCAATGGATATTCGATGGTCAGGATACCAGCCTGTTGCAACACCCGCCACAGCGTATTTATTCCGTTTTCGGTTCAAAAACGATGCAATTGATCGTGTCCAATGGCTTTTGCAGCGATACTTCCCGCGCGACCTTCGTCCTGGACAATGCCATCGATGCAAAATTCGAAGCGCCCAATATTCTCTGTCCGAAAGATTATGCCCGGTTTATAAACAATAGTACCGGCAAGCTCATTTCATGGACATGGGATTTTGGGGATGGCGTCACGAGCAGCCAGCCAACGCCTGCCGATCATTTATTCCCCCTGACAGGCATCGAAACCAACTATTCCGTGCGGCTTATTGTCGGCGATGCATTGGGCTGTCATGATACGGCCATACAAAAAATAGACGTGCTCAAAAGCTGCTACATCGCGGTGCCAACCGCCTTCACCCCCAACGGCGATGGACTGAATGACTATCTATACCCCCTTAACGCCCTAAAAGCAGACAATCTCGTATTCCAGGTATTCAACCGCCAGGGACAGCTGGTTTTCGAAACCCATGACTGGACCCAAAAATGGGACGGACGCATACACGGCCATGAAGCTCCTGCGGATGTTTACGCCTGGTTCCTTCAATACACCGACCACGACACCGGGCGAAAATTTTTTCAGAAAGGAACGTCCATCCTGATCAGATAAAAACAAAAATCCCCCGCGGCAGCGGGGGATTATCATTTTTTGTAGAAGAACCTGTAAGCCTGAAAAAACTAGAAAAAACCTTTTGTACGATGTGATGGCCGTCAACACCTTGTAAGGTAATATTTTGATAAGAACTTGTTCGCTGTGATCTGTTATCTATAATGCGAAACAAATGCCAAAATACAAGTTGCTGAAAAGTAAAGATTTGTATATTTTTGGCGCCAATATTCCTTCCCGGGCTGGGAATAAAATTCCTGCCGAAGGAATATGTCAGAAAACGACACAATTTTTCAATCCAGTTTGCCGTTTACCCGTATATATATCCAATATCTTTTTAAAATCTAATACAAATCCCTATGACCCCGTATATCCGCAACAATCAGGATCATCTGGCCGAAGAGTTTCGTCGTTTTGACAATTATTTGCTGCAGGAAAGCAGGATTGCGCTTCTCAAGATACAAAGCTGGCAATTTGCTATGAAAACTCCGGAAGTAGGACTTCATTACCAGCAGGAAGCAACCGACATGGTAAAAAAATCCCTGTTAAGCTTTGTTCCCAACAGTTTTGTTCTCAGCGAAGAAGGATATTATTTCAAACCGCTCGCAAACTAAAATTCATAAAAAAACCCGTCTCTGACGGGTTTTTTAGTTATAGGGATCTACCGACTAAACTACTTTGTCAAAACTTACACATTCCTTCAATTCCTTCTCGGTATACGCCAGCCCATATTGCTTTAATACATCTGCCGGCACACCATTCCACTGGTTGGGCACATTACCCACATAGCCGATATCTTTCACCCCTATTTCCGATGTATAAAAACCAGAAGCGGTCAGATTACGCATCAGATTAAAAAAGTTCACCCCCTGCACCATATCTGGTTTGGCTTTTTTGGGCCAGGCAATCTCTTCCACCATCAGTATCTGCTGTTCTTTGGTACAGTCCTTAAACGCCTTTTCATAGCGTTTCAGACACTGCAGGTCCAGCCAGCGAAGTCCACCCCGCATCGGCACCTGGTGCTTCGGCATATCCTTGACGATGAATTCGATGAATTCAGGCACCTTGGCGTCGGAAGCGCTGCCGCTAACCTCATCTTTGGGAATGATGATATCTCCCAATATAGTGATCGTCGCCATTTCATCGGGCGTAAAGAAAGTTTTAGAGCGAACTTCTTTGTCATACTCGGCTTCTTCCTTCATACGGTTGATCGTTGCAGCCGCATCGGTAGTATGACCCTCTTTCTGCGCCGGTGGCGCCTTTTTTTCTTCGGTATTACAGGCCTCGACCAGCACACCAGTGGACACGGTGCCTACCAGCAGGGCCTTGATCGATTTTCTTCTGTCCATTAAATATTGTTTTTTTTGAGTTCGTCAACCAAATATTCGCTCGCACGCATCGACAATGCCAGGATCGTCCAGGTGATATTCTTATCAGCCTGCGAAACAAACGGCCCTCCATCCATGCAAAACAGATTCTTACATTCATGGGCCTGATTCCACTTGTTCAGCGGCGCCGTTTTGGGATTGTTGCCCATCCGGACCGAGCCGGCTTCGTGAATGATATTGCCCGGTGCATGCAGACCCCAATTATTCTTTTCGTTATTATGCTGCCCGTGCGTAACTACGGCGCCCATCGAATGCAGGATCTCTGAAAAGGTCTGCATCATGTGTTTAGCCTGTTTGATCTCGTACTCTGAATGACTGACATTAAAACGCAACACAGGAATGCCATACTTATCCACGACTTTCGGATCGATCTCACAGTAATTCCCCCTTTTGGCTACCGCCTCACCGCGACCGGCCATATGCACCGAAGCGCCAAACAGCGCGCGATAATCCTTTTTCAAGGAAGCGCCATAACCACCGGCTTGTTTTTTAACCCCCATGACCTTGGAGTCGCCATTCAATTGCTCGATACCCCATTGGAAGCCGTATATGGGCATGCCCATTCCACCGCCGAATTCTATATGATAACCACGAGGGAAATCCAGCTTTTTATTGTCGAGCCACCAGGGGGCATACACATGCATTCCACCGACGCCATCTTCATTGTATCGTTTACGGTCGAGCAGGTGGGGGAGGACCCCGCCCATATCTGCTCCGGTGGAATCGTGCAGGTAACGTCCTACATTGTCACTGCCATTCGCCAGGCCATTGGGATGACGATCGGACTTGGAATTCAGCAGCAACCTTGCACTTTCGCATGCGCTGGCGGCCAGGATCACGGTCCTTCCGCTGACCTGGTATTCCTGCAGATCGTCTTTATTGATATAGGATACGCCGGTGGCCAGGCCTTCCTTATCTGTCAACACTTCACGCGCCATAGCATTGGTCACGAGGTCGACATTTCCCGTTTTTATAGCCGGTATCACCAGACAGGAAGAAGAAGAGAAATCGCCATATACCTTACAGCTGCGACCGCATTGCGAACAAAAGAAACATTGCCCGCGCTCGTTGTTGATCTGTTTGGTCAGTATGGACAGCCGCGAAGGAATGACAGGCACTCCGACACCAGCCGCTGCTTTTTTGATCATCAATTCGTGCAGACGTGGCCTTGGAGGAGGGAGAAAAAAACCGTCAGGGTCATTTTCCAGGCCCTCGTTCGTGCCGAATACCCCCAGTAATTTGTCGATCTTATCGTAATAGGGCCTGACGTCTTCATAACCGATCGGCCAGTCATCTCCCAGCCCGTCAATGCTTTTCCGTTTGAAATCTTTGGGCCCAAAACGCAGGGAGATACGACCCCAGTGATTGGTCCGTCCGCCCAGCATACGCGCCCGCCACCATTCCCAACTGGTAGTGCCGGGATTGCCGGTTTGCGTATAAGGTTCTCCATCTACTTCCCACCCCCAGTAGCAGCCGTCAAAGTCTCCGAAAGGACGAAACCGTGTAGAGGCTCCCCTCCGCGGAGACTCCCAGGCATTCTTTAGTTGGCTGGAATCAGTTTTGGGGTCGAACATCGGACCAGCTTCCAGCAGACACACTTTCAGACCGGCATGTGCCAGGACATAAGCGGCCATGCCTCCGCCTGCACCGGATCCAACAATGACTGCATCGTATTTTTTGGGCTGTTTCTTGATCTGAAGGTCTCCCATTTCGTTGGCGGGTTAAATAGATGAAGATAGATGAAAAGGTAAATTTAAAGGTTTAGCAAAACAGCGAACAAATTTTTTTTCCCTGAGGCTTTAAGGCCGAAAGGGACATATATGGCATTGCGATGAAAAATTACATTCTTAAAGAATTTTTTATCGCAATTCATCTTTCACCTGCCGATTGATCGCGGATTGCCTTGAATTCAGAACCTGCTTTCCAGCCTGGCCATTCACGACTATTCGCCAATCTCATCCCTATCTTATATACCAGCTCCATATCTGCCAATCCGCCGTCGAGATTCCAGGTTGCGGCATTGTATTCATCAGACGGCTGATGATATCGCTCTGCTGTATATTCATCGTGTTTCTTTTTGCCAAAGGCTTTCCCCTGAGTGTTTTCATCTACGCCGCCGTCGGCTGTCAGCGAAGGCACACCAGCCCGCGCAAAATTGAAATGGTCGCTCCGGAAGTAGTGACCGGCCTCCGGATGATCTTCCGGTGCCACGTAGCGCCCTTTCTTTTTCGCCTCCTCCGCCAGGTAATCTTCCAGATCGGATTGCCCCTTGCCGCTAAAGGTAATGTCCTTTGTCGGTGCATAGGTATTCAGCACATCGATATTCAGATTGGCGACGGTCTTCGCCAGCGGATACACCGGATGGCTGGCGTAATAAGCAGAACCTAAAAGCCCTTGCTCTTCGGCTGTTACCGAGAGAAATACTACCGTACGCTCTGGCCTGGGCCCATTTTTGGAAACACGCGCTATCTCCAGCAAGGCTGCCGTACCACTCGCATTGTCGGCAGCGCCATTGTAAATAGAATCGCCTTTGGCATCCGGCTTGCCGATACCGAGATGATCCCAGTGCGCCGAATAGATGACATATTCATCGGGATATTTTGTTCCGGTGATCTTTGCCACGACATTATGAGACATGTTGTACACCTCTTTCACTTTCACCGAGGCGGACAATTGCAGCTTTAGCTGCCCGGCTTTGAACCCGCGCTTTTTGGCCGCTTCGAGCAAGCTGCTGTCTTTGCCGCCTGCCGTCAGTAATTGCTTTCCCACGGCTTCCGTGATCCATCCTTGCACGGTGAGCTGATAAGAGGGATTACTACGTGTGTCCAGATGCAGTTTCACACCCCCATTGCTGCTTTGTACGACGCTGAAAGGGTAGGAGGCGGCTGCAGTGTTGTGGATGATCAGACAGGCTTTCGCGCCCTGCCGTGCCGCCTCTTCATATTTATAGGTCCAACGGCCATAATAGGTCATAGTATGCCCTTTGAACAAAGTGGAATCATAAAACCCCGGATCATTGACCATCACCAACACTGTTTTTCCTCTCACGTCCAATCCCGCATAGTCATTCCAGTTGTATTCCGGAGCGACCACGCCGAAACCGGCAAACACCACATCATCCTTATCCACTGTGTCGACAGTATCTGGCTTCTCGGTCCAAAGGACAAAATCTTTGAGGTTTTGTAAGACGATCTTTCCTTTCGGTGAGGCCACCAGCATCGTAGGAGGTCCCACCGGGCTTATCTCCACCAATGGTACATCCTGGGTATAGCCGGCGCCATTGCCGGGCTCCAGTCCCAGGGTGGAATACGACCTGACCAGGTAATCGATCGTCTTTGTTTCACCGGCGGTAAAAGGACGGCGGCCCTGGAAGGAGTCGGAAGCCAGCATACGTATATTCGCTATAAGGCTGTCTTTGATAAAATGAGCCCCGGTGGCATCCGGTGAAGAGCCTTGATTGCCCTGGTTGCAGGCAACGATACCGCCGGTTATAAGAATGCAAAGGGTGCTGCGTAGAAAACGATGGATCATAAACTGTAGTTTTTGGATCTCCGTCCATTTTGGCAGAGGAAACTAAAGTTACAGATTTTGCAGCCACTCCAGCGCTGCTTCCCGTACAGGGTCACCCGAATGGGACATATCGACTGTCACAAACTTATCCGGCTGTATGCTGCCTTCACATATCCGCCCGGTATGATCGGCTTCCTGGCAGATGGTGAGGACGAGCAGGCTCCTGTCTGACAGAGAATAAGTGGCATTGGCGGTGGTCAAACCCGCGGTGGGTTCGCCGATCAGCCAGGTCTGTGCCCGGCCTTTGAAAGCCAGGGCCACTATCTCCCCGGCACTGACCGTTTTTCGGCTGGTGAGCACAACGATCGATTTCTGCCTGCTTTGCGTCCGGTAACCGCCGTTACTCACCCGGCAGCCGATATGTCTGCCCTGAAAGGCCGATCCGTCGTGGTACGTGATCGGTACCCGCTGATCGCCTGACACAAAATACCCGTAAATGCCATCTCCCAGTAAGGGCCCGATGCCGGCTAGCATCGGCCAGCAATTGCCGCCGGAGTTCTTGCGCAGATCGATGATCCAGCGGGATATATTACGGCTGTCAAGCCGGGCGATCACCGACTGCAGGCTGTCGGCTATGCGTTCGCAGATGAGAGAATCGGTCGTACTGACCCAGGGTATCGTCAAATAGGCAATGCTATCCTGTAACCACTCGCCTTTGATCTCACCCACCATCTCCGACAAATTGGGCAAGAGACCGTTAAAACTGCCCGACAAAGACGCATCCTGTCCTTCCGGGGTTGCACCCAGGTAACGGGCGGCCTTTTCTGGCGGCATGATGAAACTGTGCGGTTCATTCAATTGCAGGAAACACCTGCTGACACTCGCATAAGCGTCTTCACAGGTAGCAGCTTCCCGCAACCGGGCCTTGGCATCGGCAGCGAATACCGGCCAGGACACCTGGGCGCGCCTGTAGTAATGCTTTTCCATAAAGGCCAGGGTTTCGTCCAGCAGCTTTTCCGCTTTCTGCCGGCAGGGGAGCTCTGCTGTATCGGCACCACTCCGGTTTGCGGCACGAACTGGCAATAATTCAACGAGTAATAGAAGGAGGATAATTGTTCGGATCATGAACCATTCATTTGTAACAGTATCTTAAGATACTGAAAATGATAAATTCCATATGTTAAAATTCTTTTTTTGTCCCGGCTACCTGTCTTCTTCTTTGCTTTCTTCATCCTCCGTTGGGTCGACCTCATCCTCGCCATCCGCCGCAGCATCTTCTTCCTCTTCGGTTGAGGCTTCCTCCTCCTCTTCTTCGGCTTCCTCCTCTTCTCCTGCCTCGTCCTCTTCATCGGCCTCCTCCTCTTCCCCTCCTTCCTCAACGGCACGAGCCCAATTGCTGAACCAGCCTCCCGTCTCCAGCAGGCGAGCCGGCTCACCCTCTTCCTGAACCTGCCCTTCGGCCAGCACGATGACCCGGTCGGCATCCCGCACCATGGAATACCGGTGAGCAATGATAATAACGGTAGTGGTCAATCGAATAGATTCGATGGTTTTTTTTATTTCGCCTTCCGTAGCATAATCCAGGTTTGCAGTTGCCTCATCCAGCACAAGTATCCGGGGTTTAGCCACCAGCACCCTGGCTATCTGGATGCGCTGCCTCTCGCCTACGGATAGCCCCATGCCGCTTTCCCCGACCAGTGTCTTCACTCCCTCCGGCAGCCGTTGCAGCGTGGCTTGTAATCCGGACGCTATTGCCGCCCGTAATACTTCTTCGTCCGTTGCATCCGCACGTTTATACCGGATATTGTCGGCCAGCGTACCCCGGAATATGGCCCCATCCGTCGATACCACCCCAACCTGCCGCCGGATCGAAGCCGCATCCAGGTCATGGAGATCCTGCCCGTCGATAAAAATGCTTCCGGAGGAGGGCTCATATAGCTTCAGCAGGAGATCGATAGTGGTGGTTTTTCCTGCGCCGGAACTGCCCACGAGCGCCGTAGACTGTCCCGGCTGTAACACAAAGGAAAGCCCTTTCAACACTTCCCTGTCGGCCATATAACCGAAATGTATATCCCTGAATTCGACCCTGCCTTCCCCGATGACCAGCTGTTTGCCGGCTTTTTCTTCTACTCCGCTGTCCAGCAGACGGAAAGCCCGGGCAATGGACGCAGCATTTTGCTGCAATTCGACCCATAGACCGGCCAGCGTATCGATAGGGCCATAAAGACGGTCGAGATAGGCAACGAACATGACCACATCGCCGGGAGTCAGTTTGTTTTCCAGCGTAAGATAACCGCCATATCCAAAGACCAACGCCGTCGACAGATGCGAAAGCATCGTTTCCCAGAATACATATTTGTTGGCCAGACGGGTACGCTTGATATAATCCGTATAAGCTACACCGGCGGCGGACTCGAGGAACTTTACTTCCCGGTCCTCCGAACCGGACAGCTTGACCGTCTTGATCCCTGTCAGCCCATCCTGTATCCGGGCGGATACTTCCTCCCAGCGGGAATAATAAGTTGATAAACCCGATTCCAGTCTCCCCGCCGACCGCCATGCGATCAATATATAAAAAGGAATAGTGATCAGCGCCACGGATGTCAACGCCATATTTTGCCAGAACATGATCACCAGTATACCGGCAAGACTGATCAGCTCGGGCAGTATCTGCTGGGAAAATCCATTGACGATGCCGGTGACCTCTTCTGACTGATCGATCTGCTTGGCAATAGCTGCGCTGCTCCGTTTGCCGAAAAAAGCCAGCGGCAGCCGCAGGACGTGGGCGAATGTCCCCTGGATGAAACGTTGTTCGATGAGGCAGGATAAACGCGTATTGGTATTTTCCGCCAGCCGCCAGAGAAGAGTCGCGGCCAGATTGATCACGAAGAGCCAGGCTACGGCCCATAAGAGCGTCTCGAGCGCCTGCCGTGGCGAACGTGCTGCCACATGCCCCCGTATCACTTCGCGCCGCCCCCGGATCAATCCGCGCCGCCCCCGGATTATTTTGCCCTTCTCCCGAATCCGCGGTTTCCTGCCGGATCATCGACCGGACACTCTCCGCCTCACCCGGATCGAGACCCAGATCCTTTTGCGCATTTTCACGGGCCTGCCGGACGAACAGACCAGCGACATCATTGATCGCCTCCCTGTAAATGAGCGGTTCGACCAGGCTGGCGCCCGTACTTAACAGCCCAAGGATTACGACCCAGGCAAATTTTCGTTTGTAAGGCAGGATCAGCCGAAAGATATTTTTCCAGACAGTCTTTTTCATTGATTGTAAAAATAATAACCCGCCGCGGGCACAAAAATTTATTTGGCCCCGGCATCAAAAAAAATTACATTCGTCGGGAACATTCCGTTAGTTGTACAGATCATCAAATTCATTTTCCATGGGCTACTCCCGCAGAACATTCCTGAAGAACAGCGCTATGGCCGCGGCTGCCGCCGGCTTTCTCCCCAATGAATCCTTTGCTTCTTTTAAAAAGAGGCCGGTAACGGGTCTTCAATTGTATTCCGTTCGCGACGAGATGAAGGCCGATGCCGCAGGAACGCTGAAGCAACTGGCGGAAATGGGCTACAAATATGTAGAGCATGCCAATTATATCGATCATAAATTTTACCACTATTCCCCAAAGGAATTTAAGACAGTACTGGATGGCCTCGGACTGAAAATGATCAGCGGCCACGTACGGCTTGAGCCGAATGACTGGGACGAAAACAAAAAGGATTTCACAGACAGTTGGAAACAGACTGTCGCCGACGCCGCCATCGTAGGCCAGAAATTCATCATCAGCCCTTGGCTGGAAGAAGCTTCCCGAAAGACCTATGATGATATCCTGCATTTTATGGACGTGTTCAACAAATGTGGTGAGCTGTGCAAAAAAAATGGCGTGAGATTCGGCTATCACAATCATGACTTCGAGTTCAGCACCGTACTCAACAATAAAAAGATATTCGATATCATTTTACAAAATACAGATCCCCAGCTGGTCGCCCAACAACTGGATATGGGGAATCTTTACAATGGCGGGGCCATTGCTATTGCCGTCGTGATGCAATATCCCGGCCGGTTCGAACTCATGCACGTAAAGGACGAGATCAAAGCTTCCCCTGCATCCACAGGAAAAGATAAATATGAAAGCACCATTTTGGGAGAAGGTATCGTCAATACCAAACAGGTTTGCGACCTCGGCCGCAAATCCGGCGGCACCCAATATTTTATCATCGAACAGGAAGCTTATCAGGGCAAATCCCCGCTGGATTGCTCGAAGGCCGACCTGGAGATCATGAAAAAATGGGGCTACTGATCGGATCCGCGCCATCTCATGGAGCAGCAGCGTAGCTGAATACGGCTTTCTTGTCTCCGATAAATACATCAAATTCTCCTGGCTCCGTCACTGTTTTTAATTGGGCATTGACAAAAGCCAGATCGTTGCTGTCCAGGGTAAAACTCACTTGTTGTGACTGTCCGGCTTTCAGGAATATCTTTTTGAATGCCCGCAACCGCCGCATGTTAGGCGTAATGCTGGCATAATGCTGTCTTGTATAAAGTTCCACCGTATGTTTTCCATCCCGGCTGCCACTATTGGTTACCGTTACCAGGACCGTCACTTTCCCTCCTGCGGTCAATGTTGACCCGGCAGCCGGCTTTGCTCCCGCGGTCGCCCCGGCCTTTGCACCACCATCGACACTGAGCAGCAGTTCACCATAACTCCAGGTAGTATAACTCAATCCCCAGCCAAACGGATATAACGGGCGATACCCGTCCATCGTCATATCCGAATTGAAAATTTCCCGGATATCTTCTGTAGGCTTCCGGTCATAAAGCACCATTTCACCCATGCTGCGCGGGTAGCTATAAGGCAGACGTCCATCCGGGTTGTAATCTCCCAATAAGACATCGCTGATCGCTTCGGCCGTCTTCCGCCCGCTCCAATAAGCTAACAGAACGGCTTTCATCAGGGGCGTCACACCGGTGATCAAACGGGGTCTGCCTTCTGTCAGCACCAGGATGACCGGCTTACCGGTATTCGCAGCGGCACGGGCCAGCGCGACCTGTTCCCCGGGTAGAGCCAGGTCTGAAATATTACCCGGGCTTTCGGCATACGCATTCTCTCCCAGGCAGAGGACGATGGCGTCTACACCGGCAGCGGCCGTCCCGAGGGCAGCTGTATCATAGTTCGCAGGACTGTCGAAACCTGGCACTGCATAGGTTTGTACATTCGCAGCACCAAGCTTGTCGCGCAAGGCATCCACGATCGTTTTACTGTCAGCGGGATACCAGCGTTCGTCTTTGCCCTGCCAGGTATAACTCCAACATCCGTTTAAGGCGCTGATGCTTCTTGCCGCCGGTCCGGCTACGAGCACCTTTGCTGTACGGGACAGCGGTAATACATTTTCTTCGTTCTTCAGCAGCGTCATGGCCTCATGCGCTGCCTGTAAGGCCAGTGTCTGATATTCAGGGCGTCCAAAATTGCCGGCGGCGGCCGTCTCCGGATAGGCATTGTCGAATAAACCCAGTTTTTCTTTCAGTAATAATATACGGCGGACGGCATCATCGATACGGCCGACAGGTACTTCACCTTTTTGCACGGCTTCTTTCAGCAGGGTAAAAAAGGAAAAATCCATGGGCACCATGCTCATATCTATACCGGCATTGATCGCCATGGCAACCGCAGCCCGGGGCGTCGCAGCCACGTTGTGCCGGGTATGCAGCCGGATGATGTCTTCCCAATCCGTCACAATAACACCCTGGAATCCCAGCTCTTTCCGTAAAACATCCGTGAGCAGGTATTTACTCGCATGCACCGGCGTGCCGTTGATCTCCGAGGAGTTGACCATGATGGTGGACGCTCCGGCCTTTATGGCCGCACGGAATTGAGGCAGATAATACTCGCGCATCTCTATTTCCGGAAGATAGATAGGAGTACGGTCTTTTCCTGTGCGGGAGGCCGAATACCCCAGGTAATGTTTCATACAGCTGGCGACGGCCGTTGGATTTTTTAATCCGTCCGCCTCATAGGCACGAATGACTGCCGCCCCCATCGTTTTACCAATATAAACGTCTTCGCCATAGGTCTCCGGGAACCTGGACCACAACGGCTGTCGCCCGCAATCCAGCACGGGGGCGAAATTCCAGCGCACACCCGATGCCCGTAGCTCTCTCGCCGCCACCTTCGTGACTTCGGCCGCCAGTTCTACATTGCGGCTGGCCGCTATGCCGATATTCTGAGGAAATAAAGTGGCGTCGAGGGTATATGTTTGCCCATGGATACCATCCAGGCCATAGATCACCGGTATTTTTAACCTGTTTTTTGCCGCTTCATCCTGTATCTGGGTCAGCACCTGATGCCATTGGCGAACGGTCAACGCATGATCGGTTACATTGAGGATGGAACCCACCTTATATTCCCGAACTGCCCTGGTCAGGGCTTCCGGATTTAATACACCGTCTTCCGGAGCGGCTATAACTCCCAGTGTCACCTGGGTCATCTGCCCGATCTTTTCATCGAGTGTCATCTGCCGTAACAGGGCAGTAACTTTGTCCAGCCCGGTATTATTTTGTGCGGTGACCGCCAGGGCCAGAAAGAGTCCGCAGAACAGGGTTATTCCTTTTTTCATAACTATTTGGAAAAGATAAAGATAATGCGGCTGCCTGCCGTCCGGGGCATGAACTTTTGCCCTTTTCTGATATTAATTTATCTGCAGCCCAACCACGCCATCCACTGGCCTCCGCCCGCCGCACTACTCCAACCCCTTCAATGCCTTCAGATAGTCATACTGAAGATCTTCATGCATCGCGGAAATGACAGTGCGCACCTTCTTCAACTGCTGCTTATAAAGATTAGTCAGCACAGGGCTATCCTTTATCGGAATACCCGAGGATTGTATCTTCCGGCAGAAATAGGTCAGTAGCTCCACTTCCACTTGCGGTGAGCCCGTATACCGTATCTGTTTGGACGTATTCCGCAATACTTTCCTAAGGCTCTTTTTGGTGAGATAAAGATTTGGTTTTGGCAACTCGCCAAACTCTTCGTCTATCGCCTTTTTGATAGTTTCAATATAATTGGTTTCATCACTGGCTTCAAACAACAGATAGGTCAGCAATTCCTTATTGTCTTTTTTGAACCTGCCCAGCCGCAGACATATTTCCGTTAATTCAGCCGCGGATAGGGATTTTAATTCCTGTTTGATCTCTTGTATACTGGCTGCTTTCATATCTGCTAATTACCCAATTTTTTTGCTATTGCCCTTGAATTTTTCTTATTATCTTTATACCAGGCGGGCATCACGTCTTCCCTCCCCTCAAAAGCCTATTTCCCGGGTTATCCCGGATTTCCCCCTTTTCATGTAAAATCCTATTAATTCCAGCCCCAGCGCTGTAACTTCATAAAAAAGCGATCAAACCAGGATCATGAAGAAGTTGCGTATCGGTATATCTATCGGACTTTGGATAGGTCTATATCTTTTCTGGGTTTTCCTGTTTCGCGACAGGGTGTTCACCGTCACCCGCACACTGACCATCCAGTTCTGTTACCTTCTATTCGTGGCAGTGAATTACTATGCACAATTGCATTTTGCGATCCCTAAATTACTCTACAAGAAAAAATACCTCGCTTTTGCGCTTTTCCTGCCGGGAGCCATCGCCCTTAGCGCCTTGTTGCGCACCCCTCTGGCTATCTGGCTGCAAACACATGTATTTCGCCCGGGCTCGGCCACCCCGCCCTTTACTGCTGTCTTTCGGGACAGCTTTCTGAATATCTTCATTTGGGTGATGTGCCTGGTGGCTATTCGTCTTGTCTTCGAAAAAATATGGTTTCGCCAATACATCGATCTGATAGAAAAAGAAAAGACCCGCAACGAACTCGATTTTCTAAAGGCGCAGTTTAATCCCCATTTTTTATTCAATTCCATCAACTCCATCTATGGCCACATCGACCGCAAGAATGGAAAGGCAAGAACAATGCTGCTGAGTTTTTCCGAAATGCTGCGCTATCAGCTGTATGAATGCAATGTGGACAATATTGTCATCGACAAAGAGATACAATACCTTCGTAATTATATTGCCTTACAGCAGGAGCGTAGGGAAGAAAATGTCCGGGTTTATCTGAATGTGCCGGAAGACGTCAGCGGGTTTATGATCGCTCCATTGTTACTCATTTCCTTTGTTGAAAATGCATTCAAACATCTTAGTAATTACGACGACCAGGAAAATGTTGTATCCGTTTCTTTGGAGAAAAAAGATGATCAGTTGATATTCCGGTCATTCAATACCAGTGAAGAACGACCGGTAAGGAATAAGATGGACCCCGGCGGCATCGGCATCGCCAATACCCGCCGGCGGCTGGACCTTCAATATCCCGGTAGACACCAGCTGGAGATTACGGACCGGGGGTCTTCCTTCGAAGTGTTATTGCAATTAAATATAGAAGAAAATGTTGTTGAAAGCCCTTATAGTCGACGATGAACCCGTAGCCCGCAAGGTCATCCGGGAATACCTGGAGGATATCCATTACCTGGAATTGGCGGGGATGGCAGAAAATCCACTGAAAGCAGACGCTCTGTTGAACGATCAGCCGATCGACCTGTTGTTCCTCGACATCAACATGCCCCGTCTTAGTGGCATCGAATTCTTACGCGCATCGACGGGGCGCGCAAACCTGCCCATGGTGATCATCACGACGGCTTATGCAGAGTACGCCCTGGATGGTTTCGAACTGGATGTGGTAGACTATCTGGTGAAACCATTTTCTTTCGAACGTTTTTTAAAAGCCTGCAACAGGGCGCGGGATATTTACAACGGACGCCAGCGTACAACGGTTTCTATCCCTCCGGCGCAATCTCCCGACCATTTTTTTGTAAAAGCCGACAATAGCCTCGAAAAGATCTTCTTCGAAGAATTGATGTATATAGAATCCCGGATGAATTATATTCTACTCCACACCACAAGCCGGAAATTAATTGTTTACCTCACCCTGAAAGGACTCCTGGAAAGCCTGCCCGCCGATAAGTTCATACAGGTACATAAGTCCTTTGCTGTGAACAGGGACAGCATTAAAAGCATACGCGGCAACACCCTTAGCCTTGGAAATGCAGAGGTCCAGGTAAGCCAGCATTACCAGGAAGAGGCGATGCGCGCGATATTGAAGGACCGGGTCATCAAAAGAAGTTGAGTTCCCACCCACCCGGGTGGGCCATACGAATTATGCTAACGATTGTTAGCTTTTTCGTACCTTTACCCTCCAAAAAACAAACCCCATATGAATAAAGAAGTGGTTATCGTATCCGCCGTCCGTACCCCCATCGGCAGCTTCGGCGGATCACTGAAAGACTTCTCCGCCACACAACTCGGCGCTATTTCCATCAGAGGAGCACTCCAAAAGGCAGGTGTCACACCAGCGCAGATACAGGAAGTATTGATGGGCTGTGTCCTGCAGGGTAATCTTGGCCAGGCGCCCGCCAGACAAGCGGCGAAAGGGGCGGGATTGCCGGATGAAGTGGTTTGTACCACTGTGAATAAGGTTTGTGCCAGCGGGATGAAAGCTGTTGTACAGGCAGCTCAAAGCATCCAGCTCGGCGACACCGATATCGCTGTCGCCGGGGGAATGGAGAGCATGAGCAATGTGCCTTTTTATGTTGAACAATTGCGCTGGGGAAATAAATACGGCAATACAACAGTGATCGATGGGCTCGCAAAAGATGGCCTGACAGATGCATATGATGGTAAGGCCATGGGCAATGCTGCGGAACTCTGTGCTTCTGCTTGTGGCATTAGCAGGGAAGAGCAGGATGCTTTTGCCGTGGCAAGTTATCAGCGTGCACAGGCTGCCTGGGCCGCCGGCCATTTTGCGGATGAGGTATTACCGGTGGATCTGCCACAACGCAAAGGGAACCCCATACCGTTTGCGAAGGATGAAGAACCATATAATGTAAAATTCGAAAAGATACCGGACCTAAAGCCTTCCTTTCAGAAAGATGGGACTGTGACAGCTGCGAATGCATCTACCCTCAATGATGGAGCCGCCGCACTGGTTTTGATGAGCCGGGAAAAAGCAACAGAGCTGGGCCTGAAGCCGCTCGCACGGATCGTTGGTTATGCCGATGCCGAACAAGCCCCCGAATGGTTCACAACAACCCCCGCCATTGCTGTCCCAAAAGCGGTAGCCAAGGCAGGTTTGAAAATGGAAGACATCAGTTACTGGGAACTCAATGAAGCATTTTCCGTTGTAGGCATTGAAAATACAAGACGGATGAAACTCGACCCGGCTAAAGTTAACGTCCGTGGCGGAGCAGTAGCCATTGGACATCCCCTGGGCGCCAGCGGCGCCCGCATCCTGGTAACGTTGATCCATACCCTCCGGCAGAATAATGCCAGATATGGTGCGGCCGGTATTTGCAATGGGGGAGGGGGAGCATCTGCAGTTGTTATCGAAAACCTTTCTTAACGCCAGCTTAATGATACCCGTTAGGGCGGCGCCAGCTGCCCTTTTTTTATTTATTCTTTCTGGTCTGGCAGGCGGGCATTAATACGAGCCATCTCTTCCCGCAAACTTTTTATCTCCAGCAATACATAATTCAATTTGTCTTCCTTTACATGCGAAGACTCGATCTCAGCATGGTCATAAGCCGTCACAGGAGCCCCCTGCCGCTGAAAAGCATTCAATTCTGACAGATCTACCTTTAACAGGCTATCCAACGGTATATCAAAGTAATTGCTAATGATAAGCAGCTCTTCCAGATTGGGCTCGCTGATGCCATTTTCCCAATTGCCAACGGTCGTCTGTCCCTTTTTGATCAGAGATGCAATCTCAGACTGGGTTTTAGACTGTTGCTTACGAAGATATCGAAGATTTTTTCCTAAAAAGTGCATAGCAATAAAATTGTACGCCAAAAATACATACCCCTATTTTCTTGGAGCAATATCAAATAAATAGCTATACCTTTACTTTTTGCTCCAATTCTTATACAAATATAGCCAATTAAGTTGCTAGAAACGACCCTTTATATGAATACTTCTTTAAAACACCTTTCCCCCGTGTTACAACGACAGCTGGATGCTGCCATAAAGACCATCATCCAGGCCATTCATCCGGAAAAGATCATTCTTTTTGGAGTCCATAGCGTACCGGGTAATGCAGAAATTTTTGCCAGAGTGCTGCCGCCGGAACTTGTCCCCTTCGACCTGCTGGTAGTAACCCAGGCTCAGGACCGGCGCACGGATTATGAGCTGCAGGATATTCTCGAGAACCGTTGCAGGGATATAGCCCCGGTGACCACGGTCATCCATGATATCTCCTATGTCAACCGGCAGATCAATGCGCGGCAATATTTTTTCAACATGGCCTGTCTGGAAGGGATCCTGCTTTATGATGCAGGCTCCACAGTCCTGGCAAGAGCTGGTTTGCCAGACTTTGACAAGGTGAAAGAGACTGCAGAAAAAGATTTTGAAAGATGGGCCGGCCAGGCCAGCGCCTTTTTCAGCAGCGCCGGGTTTAACTTGCAGAAGAAAGAATGGAAACTGGCGATTTTCCTTCTTCATCAGGCCGCAGAACAAATTTACCAGGCTATCCTCCTTGTTTTCACAGGCTATAAACCAACAACACACAATCTCGACAAACTAAGACGGTATACCAACCGTTTCTCCATTGAGCTTGCCTCGCTGTTTCCCCGTGATAGCCCGAATGAAGAATACTTGTTTCGATTGTTATTATCCGGATATGTAGATGCCCGCTATAAAGATAATTACACGATATCCGGATCCGAAGTCACGGAGCTGGCCCTTAGAATAGAACAATTGCTGGATATTGCCTACCGGGTATGTAAAAATCACTTCCTTAGTCTCGAAAAAAGGGCGGCAGGACAAGCCTGAATGTATCACCCCCGGGCGAGGTCAGCGATCGTCTTCTTTTCCAGGATCTTCAGATTGGCATCCCGTACTTGTGACATCACCGTGTGCAAACCACAGCTTTTCTCATCGCAATTTTTACAACGTTCATAAAAATAGAGACTGACACAGGGTAGAAGGGAGATGGGGCCATCCAATAACCGCATAATAGTAGCTAATGGCACATCCTTTGGATTTTTGGCGAAATAATATCCGCCGCCCTTCCCTTTTTTACTTTCCAGTATATTGGCATTTTTTAATTCCAGCAGAATATTCTCCAGGAACTTCAGCGGGATCTTTTTCTTTCTGGCGATCTCCGCAATGAGCACCGGTTCATCTTTTTCTTTTTCTGCCAGGTACATTAGCGCCTGGAAAGCATATTGTGTCTTTTTGGAAAGCATTTTTTATCCTTTCTTTTGTAGAAATTTTGTACAACAGGTTGAAACAATTTAGAAGCCCAATACATCACTCATCTGAAAAAGTCCTTTTTTATGGGCGATGAATTCGGCCGCCAGTACAGCCCCTGTGGCAAACCCCTTACGATTATGCGCGGTATGCGTAATCTCGATAGTATCGATATCAGAGCTGTATTCGATGCGATGTGTTCCCGGCGCCGGATCTACCCGCTCGCTCATGATCTCCAATTTATCTAAGTTATCACTAATATGATTGACCCATCCTTTTTTCCGGTCGATCTTTTCCAGTATCTGCTCGGCCAGCGTAATGGCTGTCCCGCTGGGCGCATCCTTTTTTGCCGTATGATGGATCTCCGTGACCCGGACATCATAATCCGTATGAGTTGCCATCAATGCCGCCAATCGTTTGTTCACCTCAAAAAAGATATTGACCCCCACGCTGAAATTACTGGCATAGAGGAACGTGCCACCGTGTTGTGAACAGGAAGTTTTGACGGCTTCCAGCTTGTCCAGCCAGCCTGTAGAACCACAGACCACCGGAACCCCGGCTTCCAGACAGCGAAGGATATTTTCAAAAGCGCTTTCCGGACCAGTGAACTCAATCGCCACGTCCGCCTGTCGGATATTGTCCACTGTATTGTCTGCCAGGTTGTCAATAGACACCTTCAGCACGATCGTATGTCCTCGCGAAACAGCGATCTCTTCGATCGCTTTCCCCATTTTACCATACCCGATAAGCGCAATCTTCATACTGCGAAATGAATTTTTGAATTGGAGCAAACAGCACCTCCGTCCTGTTTAATGTAGCGACAAATATACGATTAGTTTTGCTTTACCAAGCTACAAGCCTGCAGACCAGCGCTTGCCCGCTAGCCCGATCCACCCCAGGGCTAGGGCACCCTGAGCGCCTTGTACCTGGGTTTATGAAGATCAAAGGCCATGCCGACACCCATCATCCCATTTGCCGGAGAGGCCAGATTGCCCGAAGGCTGTTGCAGATGCAGGCTCAACTCGTTACTCACGTCAAAACTCATCAGGTGTGCGTCTACCGTCGCATCCACGATCTGTAATCCCCAGAACAAAAGGAAAAAAAGCACGGAATAATCCTGGTCCTTCCGGTATTCATTCCGGTAGGTGCGTAAACTCTGGGCCGCGGCGGAACTGTTGGCCGCGTTATTGGCAACAAGACTTCTTATACTTGGATTGGAGATCTTGTTATAAACGGTGTCGGGCACGGTAGCCCCTATCGAAGAAAAGGGGTATATCAACGCTATCGCCTGCTGACACTGCTGATACAGCTTGTGGTTGGAAAAAAAAGTGTAGGCCGGTATGCCTACCGCCGCATACACCAACGGCAATTTCCAGTATTTACGATTATAGATCTGTCCCAGTCCGGGTACAAAAGTAGAATACAAGGTAGCCTTTCTCGGACTATGCTTTTTGCGGGTCAGACTGTCTACAGCATAGGGAGAGGACGTGGCGCGGCCTTTCTCATGTTTTCCACGGGCAAGCGTATCCGCTACCGGCGCGCCGGACCCCTGTTTACCCTTTATAAAAGAAGGTATCGTGTCGTTTTTTTCCTGGCACTGGCCATGCCCATGCAGGAACAAAAATCCCACTACCACTAAGAAAAACCGAACCATCTTCATGTGGAGGATGCTTAGTTGACAGAAACACCCAATTGATCCAGCAATTTGTTCAATTCCTGGAGAGAGTAATACTCAATGGAGATGCTGCCTTCTCCTTTTTTGTTATGATTGAGTTTTACCCGGGTGCTGAAATGCGATGCTAAGTTATCTTCAATTCTTTTGAAAGCCTCCGGTAGGGCTGGCTTTACCGAATTTTTAACAGCAGGAGAAGCTCCTTCTTTGTACAGCTTCCGCACTAATTCTTCAGTCTGACGTACGGAGAGCCCCTTTTCTTTTATCTCGTTAAAAAGATATAATTGTTTGTCCACTGTATCGACATTGATGAGCGCACGGGCATGCCCCATCGAAAGCTGATTGCTTCTTACTGCCACCTGGATATCCGGCGGCAGCTTCAGCAGCCGGATATAATTGGCTACCGTACTTCTTTCTTTTCCCATGCGCTCCGCCACCTGCTCCTGCGTATAGTTCAACTCCTCCATCATTCGCTTGTAGCTGAGCGCAATCTCCATCGCATTCAGATCCTCGCGTTGCAGATTCTCCAGGAGCGCCAGTTCCAATAATTGCTGGTCATCGGCTTGCCGCACATAAGCCGGGATGTCTTTTAACTCAGCCAGTTTAGCCGCACGAAAACGGCGTTCCCCCGAGATCAACCGGTATTTGCCACTCGGTAGCCTGGACACCGTGATGGGTTGAATAATATCATGCAGCCGGATAGAATGCGCCAGTTCCTGCAACGCCTGTTCATCAAAATCATGACGGGGCTGCCGCGGATTGGTCTCGATCTCCCCAAGTGGGATGCGCAACATATTCGTTACCGTCTCGACGACAGAAGGCTTCAGATCACCGGACGTGGTCTTTAGATCGGCATCTATGCTTTGCAACAGGCTCCTGATGCCTTTACCCAGGGCCTCTTTATCTTTTTTATTCGGAGTACTCATTGTTTATTTGGCGGTTCCGGGCTTCAGCTAAAACTACCCGTCACCGCCAAATGGCTAATGTCGGGGAACTTCGTCGGAGCTTCGTTCCTCGCTCCTCCTCGTTCATAACCTTCGCTTTCGCTCGGTTACAGCCGATGGGCCCGTGGCCCATTTGTTTATTCTAAAATTCTCTCCTCTTGTTTGATCCTGGTCATATTATTTTTTTGCAGGATCTCTTTCGCCAGGTTCAGATAATTCACAGACCCCTTGCTCAGCGCGTCATACAGGATCACGGGCTTGCCTACACTGGGAGCTTCGCTGATCTTCGTGTTCCTGTGAATGATCGTATTGAAGACGATCTCGTCAAAATGTTTCCTTACCTCGCTTACCACCTGATTGCACAGCCGCAGACGACCATCATACATAGTCATCAGGATACCCTCGATCGCCAGTTTGGTGTTCAGCCGGCTCTGCACGATCTTTACCGTATTCAACAGCTTACCCAACCCTTCCAGGGCAAAAAACTCCGTCTGGACCGGCACGATCACAGAATCCGATGCCGTAAGGGCATTCACCGTGATCAGACCTAATGAAGGCGAACAATCTATAATGATAAAGTCATATTCGTCCTTCACCGGCTCAAGTATGCCCTTTAGCACGCTCTCCCGGTTGGGATAATTGATCATTTCGATTTCATAACCTACCAGGTCAATGTGAGAAGGCACTACATCCAGGTGCGGGATCTCAGATTTCAGGATCACATCTTTCACCGGGATATGATTCACCATGCAGTCATACAAGCTCTGCGTAACATTATGCAGGTCGAACCCTACCCCGGTAGTACTGTTCGCCTGGGGATCGGCATCCACCAGCAACGTTTTGAACTCCAGTACGGCAAAGCTGGCAGCCAGATTGATCGCTGAAGTGGTTTTGCCTACTCCACCCTTTTGATTTGCTACTCCAATAGTTTTTCCCATAATATGTTTATGTCGGCCAACGAAAGAACTTCGGCGGAGAACTTCGGCGAGGCATCGTTCCTCGCCTCTTCTCGTTCCTTCCCTTCACTTCGTTCGGGAACGTTCCTCGCTTTGCCTCGTTCGTAACCTTCGCTCCGCTCGGTTAAGTCCGTTTTGCGGTAAAATTGTCACCATTAACCTAGATGACAAAATAAAGTTTTTCCCACCTGGGAATATCACGTCCCCGCAGGATGAATTGAACCGAAACTCCCCGGCCTGATCCTGACAGGATGGCAAATTTACATTCTTCCGACAGAAATTCTAAGAACTTTCCTGAATTACAGAAGTTTGCCGCAATTTTGCCCCGGCAACTGCCCCGTTGGCCAACCCAAAAATAAAATAAACCTGAGTTTTCATGCGTAGCCGGAATTTTCTGCTGATCGCCGTTCTGATAGCCCTCTCGCTGGATCTTTATGTCTTCCAGGCGGTTAAAGCCCTTTCCCAAAGCCTTTCCCCACGGTGGAGATTGCTTGTTTGCGGGCTTTATTGGGGGATCTCTGTTCTCACCCTGCTGACCCTGTTCTTTCTGCCCTATATCCAATATAAGGCCCCCAAGACCTATTCTTACCTGTTTTCCATTGCGGTAGGGATTTATATCGGCAAATTCGTGGCTTCTGTTTTCCTTCTCCTTGACGATCTGCGCCGATTGATCCAGTGGGTCATCAGTAAAGCCTCTTCCCGGCCGGCCAATGCCACCACGGAAGAAGGGATCTCCCGTAGTACCTTCCTCAGTTGGCTGGGTATTGGTCTTGGCTCGGGCATTTTTTCTTCCCTTGTATATGGTTTCAGCAATAAGTATAATTACAAAGTCCATCATGTTCAACTCACCTATGATAACCTGCCCGCCGCATTTAAAGGATTGAAAATTGTACAACTATCTGATATTCATTCGGGTAGCTTTGCTGACCCTGACGCCGTCAACAAGGGCATCGATAAAGTCCTGGCCGAATCTCCGGATATCATCCTGTTTACAGGCGACCTGGTCAATAATATAGCCACCGAAATGAAAGAATATAAAGCCCTCTTCTCCCGCCTCCAGGCGCCAATGGGCGTTTATTCCACACTCGGCAATCACGACTATGGCGATTATTTATGGTGGGAAACAGCGGAATTGAAAAAAGCCAACCTGGATCACCTCAAACAGATACAGGCAGACATGGGCTGGCGCTTGCTGATGAATGAACACGTCGTTCTGGAAAGGGGAGATGAACAGATAGCCCTCATTGGCATCGAAAACTGGAGCGCCAAAGCCCGCTTCCCGAAATATGGCAAAATGAGCCAGGCCTATCCCGGAGCAGAAAACTATCCGTTCAAAATATTGATGAGCCATGACCCCAGTCACTGGGACGCCGAAGTACGCCCCCATTACCCGGATGTCGACCTGACCCTTGCCGGCCATACGCATGGCATGCAGTGGGGGATCGATCTGCCTGGATTTAAATGGAGCCCGGTGAACTTTGTATATAAACAATGGGCAGGTCTTTATGAGGAAGGAAAACAAAAATTATACGTTAACCGTGGATTCGGCTTTATCGGTTATCCCGGCCGTTTTGGAATATTACCCGAAATAACGGTGATCGAACTGGCCTAAGCAACCCCGTGCGGACCCGTCACGTACATGTTTTGTTTAGTAAGTTTTAACAATTTAACGAGCTCTTTAAGGAATTTAACAAACCAATAGATTATTCAACTGTATTTTCACAATTAATTAGGAACCAAAATCAAAAAAACAGCATCAACAATGAGATCTACCATGAACAAATTCTCTCTTTCGCTTCGCTCCCTGAAAAACCATCGTACCCAACTGAAAAAAGGAGCCGGCGCTATTGCTCTTTCTCTGGTGGTGCTAACGCTTATCTCCACAACCGTCAACGCACAACAATCCCTTCAAATAGGCCTTAAGGCCGGCGCCAATTTCTTTAAAGTAGGCGGCAGGTCCATGGACACAAAGATACAGCCCGGATTCAGCGGCGGTGCTTATGGTGAATTGAACTTCACATCACACTGGACACTGCAGCCCGAACTGCTTTTTAACCAGACAGTCACTCAAACCTCCGATATCTTTAACCAGATCTATCCCGGCAATGGCGTAAGCCATGCCCAGGCAATAAATAACTATGTCGCCCTTCCCGTGCTGATAGTGTTTAAACCTGTACCCGAATTATCCATCTTAGTAGGACCTCAGTATGGTTATCTTGTTAGCCAGACAAAGGGACTGTTGTATCAGGAGCCTAATAAAGGCGCGTTTTCAAAAAGCGACCTTTCCCTTGTTTTCGGCGGTCAGCTGAACCTGGGCAAAGTAAAGATCGGTGCCCGGTATTCGGCAGGATTGAACAACATCAACGGGATCAATACTTCGGACACCTGGCGTCAATACGGATTTCAGGCATACCTCGGTTATCAGATCAAGGATATCAAATTGAAGAAGAAAAAATAAATATATTTCTAAAGGTTCCCAGCCTGTAGAAATTTTACCCTAAAATCACTGGCACATAAGTTGAAATACTACTCGCAATCCATACAATCATTTAAAAAAAACCATCATGAAAAGGAACGCAGTCGTATTATCCGTATTACTGGCACTGGCCGGCCTTAGCTCACAGGCCCAGGGTTTTCACTTAGGCATTAAAGCCGGTGCTAACCTTTTCAAGGTAAACGGCGAGTCTTTCAGCGACGAATACAAATTTGGTTATAACGTCGGAGCTTTTTCCCAACTGAACTTTACTCCCAACTGGGGGATCCAGCCCGAAGTAATGTTCAATCAAACCAATTACCGCACCGGCACCGAATTCAGTTCTATTTATCCCAATGGCGTCAACGACGTAAAAGGTAAATTGAATTACCTCACGATCCCGGTGCTGTTAAACTTCAGGCCCATTCCTTTCCTGAGCATTCTGGCAGGACCACAGTTCGGCATTCTGCTCAATCAGGATGAACATCTGATCAACAGCGGCAAGGATGCCTTCAAGAAAGGTGATTTTTCCCTGGTGGGTGGAGCGCAGTTGAATCTCGCCAGCCTGATGGTCGGCGCCCGGTATGTCATCGGTCTCAACGACATCAATGATGTGAGCGATCAGCACTCCTGGAAAAATCAGGGATGGCAGTTATATGCCGGATTTCGCATCTTCTAATTACAAAAGACTTATTTTTACAAACCCTCCTGTCAAAATAGGAGGGTTTTGTTTTTCCCAAGGACTATAAAAAAAACTAGCCCTTGGGAAAAACCGCTAATGATGGCCCTTAGGGCAGCGGACCCGTGGTCCGCTTTTGGCAGTCGCACGGCTTGGCACCAAACTTGACCCCTATATATTTCGTCTGTAAAACAGTAGGATTTTTCCTTTACAGATGCTATTTTGTCATCGATTGTCTAAACCAGACCCCGTCAGGTCGATATATAAACAAGAGAAATACCACTGATGAAAGAGAATTTATTCATGCGTGCCGAAGATGATCTGGATTTCATGCCCATCATACCCTTGAATGAAAGCGATAATGAAAACCTCAACGACATCGAGATACCCAAAGAACTACCCGTTCTTCCTCTTCGCAATACGGTTCTTTTCCCCGGCGTAGTATTGCCCATCACCGTAGGCCGCGACAAAAGCATTAAGGCCGTCAACGATGCCTATAAAGCAGATAGATTGATCGGGGTGCTGGCTCAAAAAGACAGTACGATCGAAGACCCCACCGTTACCGACCTCGAAGACGTCGGCACCGTAGCGCGTATCATCAAACTGATCAAAATGCCGGATGGCGGCACTACAGTTATCCTCCAGGGGAAAAGACGGTTTAAAGTAGGCGCCGTCACGGCGGAAGATCCCTATTTTAAAGCCCAGGTCGTCCTCCTTCAGGAAGAGGAACCGCCCAAAGAACAGGATTTCGATGCCTATGTTTCCAATATTAAGGACCTTGCCGCACAGATCATCCAACTCTCACCCAATATCCCTTCAGAAGCATCCATCATCCTGAAGAATATCGAGAACCCTTCCTTCCTTATCCATTTTGTTTCAAGCAATCTCAATACCGAGTTGCATGAGAAACAACAACTCCTCGAAATACATCATATCAAATCCCGCGCAGATCTGCTGATGCAGTTACTACAACGGGAATTGCAATTTGCCGAGTTGAAGAACAAACTGACGAATAAGACGAAGACCGAACTCGACAAACAACAACGCGAATACTTCCTGCAACAGCAATTGAAAAGCATCAAGGACGAATTGGGCGGGGACACCAACGAACGTGAAGTAAAGGAAATGCAGAAGAAGGCAGAAAGCAAAAAGTGGCCGGCCACGGCCCGGGACCTCTTTCGCAAGGGCATCGAACGGTTGGAACGTATGCACCCCAGCACGCCTGATTATTCAGTCGTATACAATCATCTCGATCTGATGCTGGAGCTTCCCTGGAGCGACTATACAGAAGACTCTTACGATCTGAAAAAAGCCAAGAAGATACTCGACCATGATCACTATGGCATGGATAAGGTAAAGGAGCGCATCCTGGAATACCTCGCCGTACTAAAGCTGAAAGGCGATATGAAAAGCCCCATCCTTTGCTTCGTAGGCCCTCCCGGCATCGGCAAAACCTCCCTTGGCCGCAGCATTGCCAGCGCCATCGGACGGAAATATGTACGTATCAGCCTTGGCGGACTCCATGACGAAAGCGAGATCCGTGGTCACCGCAAGACCTATATCGGCGCTATGCCCGGCCGGATCCTGCAGTCACTGCGAAAGATCAAATCCTCGAATCCTGTCATGATCCTGGATGAAATAGACAAGACAGGCAGCGATTTCCGCGGTGACCCGTCTTCCGCCTTGCTCGAAGTGCTGGACCCCGAACAAAACCACACATTCTACGATAACTATCTCGAACTGGAATACGATCTGTCAAAAGTGCTTTTCGTAGCCACCGCCAACGATATCAATGCCATCCCGCATGCCTTGCGAGACAGATTGGAAATCATTGATTTAAGTGGATACGCCGTGGAGGAGAAGGTCGAGATAGCGCGACGGCACCTCGTGCCAAAACAGAAGGAAGCCCATGGCCTCAAACCCATGAACTTCAAAATAGGGGATAAGGTGCTGGAAAAAGTGATCCAGGATTACACCCGGGAGAGCGGCGTTCGTGAACTGGATCGTCAGCTCGCATCCATCATGCGCTACCAGGCAAAAGAATTCGCTATAAAGGGCAAATTAAAAGCTCAGTTGACACAGGCCGATATCGAGAAGGTCCTGGGAAGGTCACGTTATAGTAATGATCTCTATAAGGTCGCCAACATGCCAGGAGTGGCCGTAGGACTCGCCTGGACCCCTGTAGGCGGGGATATCCTCTTTATAGAGACCAGTCTCAGCGATGGGAAGGGCGATCTGAAACTCACCGGCAATCTGGGCAACGTGATGAAGGAGAGCGCCGCCACAGCCCTTACCTATCTTCAGTCAAATGCCCGGAAATACGATATCGATCCGGAAATTTTTAACAAAAAGACCATCCACATCCACGTTCCCGAAGGCGCCGTGCCCAAAGATGGCCCCAGTGCAGGTGTTACGATGATGAGCGCTATCTCTTCGGCCCTCACCGGCCGCAGGGTCAAACCTTATCTGGCAATGACAGGCGAGATCACCCTCCGCGGTCAGGTGCTGCCGGTAGGTGGTATCAAAGAAAAGATACTGGCCGCCCGCCGGGCCGGTTTAAAAGAAGTCATCCTCTGCTGGCAGAATGAAAAGGATGTTCAGGAGATTGATTCCGCTTTTATAAAAGGTCTCAAATTCAATTTCGTTAAAACAATGCAACAGGTGCTGGAACTGGCCCTGGTGTAGACGGAAACAGATATTAACATCCCTTTTTGAACCAATTGTTCCCGAATCCTGTTAAATAGGTTTCATGTTGGTTGTTTTAAGGGTACAAGCGATCAGGCCCGGCCTGATCGCTTTCTTATATAATGCCCTTCTGACGCAAAAACTCCCTGCAGCGATCCTCACTGCGCTTTTTCTTATAAGGTATACTTCCTATTTAGCGCTAAGTACTCCCAGCTTTGTTTTCGGGGAAACTGGGTAATCGTTGGACGATTTGGAGCTTTTCCTTTTTTATTATGTCCGAAACATTAATTTTGGAATAGGCAGAAAAAACCTTCCATGATCAAATTAATCATCGTCGACGATCATCTTCACGTGCGGGAAGCATGGACCTGGGTGCTCAATCAGGTTCCCACCATCAATGTTATTGCCCAATGCGCCAATGGCCAGGAGGCTATCGAGGCCGCCAAACAGTTGCAGCCAGATGTTATCCTGATGGACATCCACATGACTCCCGTCAATGGTATCGAAGCTACCCGCACTATCCGGGAATTCGCTCCCAATATCAAGATCATCGGAGTATCCGTCCAGGCAGAACGTTCTTATGTTAATGAAATGCTGCGCAATGGCGCCAATGGATATGTCACAAAGAACTCACCCAGCACGGAAATGGTCGCCGCTATTGATGAAGTACTGGCGGGCAATACCTATATCTGCGAGGAAGTGGGCCACCTGCGCGCCCTTGCTAACGAAGCAAGGGGACAGCTACGCAATTGACAGCGCGCCGGCCCCTTGTATATAACAAATGTTTTAGTGCAATTCGGCCATCTCTTCCTTGAAGGCCACCCTCGGTTTCAACCCCAGTAATTCGAACATCAGATTATCCTCTTCGAAAGAAGGATTGGGGGTCGTGAGCAATTTCTCCCCTGCAAAGATGGAATTAGCCCCCGCCATGAAACAAAGCGCCTGCTCGGACTGACTCATCTCTGCCCGCCCCGCACTCAACCTGACCATCGTAGCCGGCATCAGGATACGCGCTGTAGCGATCATCCGGATCATATCCCAAACATCTACTTTAGGATTGTTTTCCAGCGGCGTGCCTTTTACACGCACCAGTGCGTTGATCGGAACGCTTTCCGGATGCTGGGGTAGGGTAGACAAGGTGTGCAGCATCTTGATCCGATCGTCATGTGTCTCTCCCAAACCAATGA
>Ga0105237_10000263_pt1 | contig 74133 bp, 73 predicted proteins | sample KBSC24metaG_FD_81520 | JGI IMG/M metagenome (GOLD analysis project Ga0105237, IMG submission 81520) | Corn rhizosphere microbial communities from Kellogg Biological Station, Michigan, USA - KBS C2-4 metaG | ecosystem: Host-associated > Plants > Roots > Rhizosphere > Soil | place: Michigan, USA...
CCGCCCCCCGCCGGCCCCCAACCGCACCCCACATCCCCCGCCGCCTGCCCCCCGCTCATCATCCATACTTTTCCATTCCTATGGCCCCGCACCCGGTATTCCCTATTCCGCTTCCGGCATCCCCGCCCGCCTGCTATCTTTATGCCTTCTAACCAACAGATACATGACAACGAAATTATGGCCCGCCGCTGTTATCCTTCTTCTCTCCGCCTGTAACAGCAAAAATGAAGACGAAACCGACGCCGTCGACAGATCCGGCTCCATAGAGACCGCCGTCTCCGTAGAACACGCCGACAGCACCCACGATGTCGTGCTCACCACGCATAAAATATGGGTCAACTATAAAGAATTCAACACCGTCGTGCATCGGGACACCGTCCCGGCGCTGGGTATATTGAGTACCGACGCGGAGAATTCGGATGGCGACACAAAAAATGTCAGCGTGAAAAAAGATTATCAGATATTCATTACCGTCAAGTAATGACCAGCGCCTGATGATGGCGCTTCAATCAATGACCGATGAAACGAACAAAACATATTGAGCTCATACTCATCACTGCCGCCCTGGCCTCCTGCCACCGACCCGCCAAAGAATGGCAGAGCGGTAATAAGGTCTATGTGCGCAGCGATTCAACGGCGCCCTATACCCGAACGCATCATTATGGCGGGAATGGCTTATTATGGTATTATGCCTTCCGTCCTTATGGCAGCTACTATAATGGAGTATACCGCCGCGCCGGTTATTACTCCGGCGCCATCAGCGAACGGGGTAACATCGGCGGCAATATCGGGAAGTCCGGCATCGTCCGCGGTGGCTTCGGCTCCGGTTATTCTGTCTCCTCGTAATCCAAACACAACAACCAGGTCTGCCCCCCGCGGCACCCCAACACACAACAACATGAAAAGAATTACTATACAACCCCGCCACCAGTGGCAACAGGCCGTGGAACAACTGGGCTTTGGCTTTCATACGACAAATGTGCCTTACTGGGATGAGAGCGCCGTCTACGAATTCAGCATGGACGAGATCCTTTACATAGAAAAGGCATCGGCCGAGCTGTGGGACCTCTGTCTGGGCGCTGTCCAGCACGTCATGGACAACAATCTGTATAGCCGTTTTGCTATACCCGAAGCCTTTATCCCTTATATAGAAAAGACATGGCAGGAAGATCATCCCGCCATCTACGGTCGTTTCGACTTTGGATACCGCGACGGCGATCTAAAGCTGCTGGAATTTAACGCCGACACACCCACCAGTCTCTATGAAGCTGGCATCGTGCAATGGTTCTGGCTGCAGGACTTCGACAAAGCGAAAGATCAGTTCAACAGCATACACGAAAAGCTCATCGCATACTGGCAGTATTTGAAAAACTATTTATATCCCGGCGCCCTGCATTTCTCCTGCGTCAAACAGTCGCTGGAAGACCTCACCAATACGGAGTACATGCGCGACTGCGCCATCCAGGGTGGGCTGGACACCAAACTCCTGTTTATCGACGATATCGGCTGGGACCCCGACACCAACACCTTCGTCGACATGCAGGACCAACCCATCCGCAACATCTTTAAATTATATCCCTGGGAATGGATGGTCAGCGAAACATTCGGCGCCAACATCCTCAAAGACGCCAACAGAGCCTTCTGGATCGAACCCAGCTGGAAAATGATCCTTTCCAACAAGGCCATCCTCCCGATCCTTTGGCAACTCTACCCCGACTGCCCCTATTTATTACCGGCTTATTTCGATAGCGGCCGCCTTACCGACTACGTCAAAAAACCCATCCTCTCCCGCGAAGGCTCCAACATCCAGCTTGTTCAGGGGAACACCATTCTCCAGCAGACCACCGGAGACTACGGCAAAGAAGGATACATCTACCAGCAGCTCTTCCCGCTGCCCGACTTCAACGGTAACCATCCCGTCCTCGGCAGTTGGATCATCGGTCAGGAACCCGCAGGTATGGGTATCCGCGAGTCTAACACCCTCGTTACCGACAACCTCAGCCGTTTCATACCCCACTATATCGTCTGATCCACGCCGGACTTGCCTTACGACGAGCCACGGCCTGCGTGGCCTAACCCAAAAGCCGCCTTGCATGGGCCTTATCATGCATTTCCCATAAAACCAAGATAATGCACAGCGGCGTTGGGTCTTAGGCCCACAGGCCGCAGCCAACAAACCCGCCGGCGCCCTCACCGCACCACCCTTATCTTTGCCCGCCCCGGCCTCCGCACCGGCACCTCATCTCCCAACAATTTCCCCCAGGGTTGCATCTCCGGTATCCTGTCAAAAATGATCTTCAATACCCCAATAAAGGGGATGGACAGGAACATCCCCGACAAACCCCATATCGCTCCCCCCAGCAACACCGCCACGATCGAGATCAGCGCATTAATCCTCACTTTCGCCGACACGATATAGGGGATCAGAAAATGGTTATCGGTAAATTGTATAAGGATATAACTTAAAATGATCCCCAGCTGCGTGTTGAACCCATCCTTCGTGATAGTCGCCACCACCACTGGCAGGGCGATAGCAATGACACCGCCGATAAAAGGCAGTACATTCAGAATGGCCCCCAATATACCCAGCAGGATGGCATAAGGTACTCCGAGGATCATTAGCGCAAGCGTATTCAGGGCAGCCACGATCAGCCCCTCTATCAACAACCCGTACATATAACTTTGTATAGCCCCCTTCACCTGCCGAAGCACCGTGCTCACTTCCTGCGCATTCTCCTCCGCAAATATCTCATAAAGAAAGGTCAGCATCAGGGTCTTGTAATAGATCATCAGAAAGGTATATACCGGCAGCAGAAAAACAGTCGTCAGCGTTCCCGCCACAGAGCCCAATAGCTGCCCTATCAATGGCTTGATGCCTGCCTTCGCCTCTGAGATATATTGGTTCTGTTTTTCCAGTGGTATCCTGGAAGCCAGGTCCTGTTGCCACCGGGAGACCAACTGGTTCGTCTTTTGCTCCAGGGCCGGCAACTGATCGGTAAAATGCATCATCTGCGTAGCCAGAAAATACCACACAGCGACGATGACGACAATGGCGATAGCCAGTGCCAGAAGGATGGCTGCGACACGGGGTATTTTCCAGCTCTCCAGCCGCTCCACCAGCGGATTCAATAAGATTGCCAGAAACAGCGCAAACGAAAAAGGGATCAGTATCCCCCGGAGATTGGCCAGCGCATACGAACAAAGGACCAGACCAAAAAGGATCACCGTGCTTCGCAGATAGAAGGGGTATTTTTTGAGGTTAGGCATATCCACGATATATGCTATTTTTATGCCCATGCACCCAATGCCTGATGCTACGGCTCCCAACAGGTCGGTTTCAAACAGCCCGGCTCCCAACAATACGACGGGCAGCCGCGGCAAGCTCCGCCCGATCCAGCTCGCGGCTGTCATTTTCCTTACGGTCTCCGGCGGCCCCTACGGCCTCGAGCCGCTGTTTTCCTATGTCGGCACCCACGGTGCACTCCTGCTGTTACTGATCACCCCCCTGCTCTGGGACGTCCCCACCATCCTCACCGTCCTTGAGCTTAACAGTCTCATGCCTGTCACCGGTGGCTATTATCAGTGGGTAAAACATGCCCTCGGCATCCGCTGGGCTTTTTTTGAAGGATGGTGGACATGGCTCTACACTTTTTGCGATCTGGCCATTTATCCCGTGCTCTTCGTCACCTATGCCGCCTTCTTTTTCCCTGCGGCGGAACGTTATCACGTGCCCATCTGCCTGACCATCATCTGGGCATCGGCCCTGTTAAACATACTTGGTATCGTTCCTGTGGGGAAAGTCTCGATCGTCCTCAGTGTCCTGGTCATTACCCCCTTTTTACTCACTGTGGGGCTGCTCTTCGCCCATCATGCCCCGATCTCCATACCCGCTCCTGCCATTCACAACCCGCATTTTTCGACGCTGAGCCTGGGGCTGTACACTGTCATGTGGAATTTTATAGGCTGGGACAACGCAACCACCTATGCGGGGGAAGTAACACGTCCGGTGCGGTCTTACCTCACTTCCGTCTGTCTCGCATTCCTTCTCGTCATAACCATATATGTCCTCGCCACTTTGGCCGTTCACCAGTCCGGCATAGACACCTCCAAATTCGGGGAAGGCGACTTTCCCCTTGTAGGTGAGCTCATCGGCGGCCATTGGCTCGGCATGCTGATAGCAGCCGGTGGAATGGCCAGCACCCTCGGTCTCTATTCTGCCGTTCTTTTATCCGTGTCACGCGTCCCCAAAGTAATGGCCGAAGACCAGTTGTTACCTGTCTGGCTTTGCGCCCAACATCGCCGTTTCGCCACCCCCTATGTATCGATCATCGCCTCTTCGCTCATCGTCAGCATCCTCATCCTCTTCACCTTCTCCGACCTCGTCGTCATGGACATCATCCTCTATGGCGCCGGCCTTACCCTTGAATTCCTCAGCCTGCTGGCCTTTCGCCGCAGGGAGCCCGAACGCCTCCGCCCTTTTAGGATCCCATTGAGCACCACCGGTCTCCTGCTGATGGTCCTCCTTCCCATTGGCGTATATGGCATCGCCCTCTCAGGCGCCCTCTGGTCCTCCGAAAAAATGGCCCTGCCCGTCGGTCTCGCCCTCTCCATGCTCCTTTCCGCCGAACTGGCCTGGCGCCTCGTCCTCTGGCGCAACCCGCATCTCGCCTCGGCCTCCCCCCGATCCTGAAAGAGTTCAGATCACCGCTGCTGTTATAAAGATGTTTTATAGAATCGATTCACCCCCGAAGAGATGGCCCAGGTGGAAGCCATCAAACAACAGATCAACCTGGAAGACTCCCAGGCCATCATCACATACGGCGTCGGCGCCCAGCGCGAAATATCCACCTTCTCCGATAGCGTCCTCAGCGAAATACGCAGCAAAGACAGCGGATACGTCGGCGAGATCCTTACAGACCTTGTCATGAATATCAAAAAGGTAGACGTCAACGGCCTGGAGATCAAAGGAAACTTCCTTTCCCGTCTTCCCATCTTTTCGGTGTTCTTTAATAAAGTAAAGAAATTCGTCGCCGGCTATCAAAAGCTCAGCGTGCAGATCGAAAAGATCACCGATCAGCTGGACAACGCCCGCATGCAGCTCCTGCGCGACATCACCCTGCTGGATAATATGTTCATCAAAAACCAGGACTACCGGAAAAATCTCGAAAGATATATCGCTGCCGGGCAGCTTAAGCTACAGGAGCTGCAAACGACCACCCTCCCCGAGCTCCGGGCTAAGGCCGAACAGACCAAAGACAGCCTCGACGCCCAGAAATACAATGACTTCTCCCAGTTTCTCAACAGGTTTGAGAAAAAGGTCTACGACCTCAACCTCAGCCGTATGATCTCCATTCAAACCAATCCCCAGATCCGCCTGATACAGAATGGCAACCAGGTGCTCGTGGAAAAGATACAAAGCTCCATCCTCAACACCATCCCCCTCTGGAAAAACCAGATGGTCATCGCCATCACCCTCCTTCGCCAACGCAACTCCCTCGCCCTGCAGAAGGAAGTCACCGATACCACCAACGAGCTGCTCACAAAAAATTCCGAGCTGCTCAAACAGGGCACCATCGAGATCGCCAAAGAGTCCGAACGAGGCATCGTCGAGATCGAAACCCTGAAAAAGGTCAACAACGATCTCTTCACCACCATCGAAGAAACGCTCAAGATCCAGGCCGATGGTAAAGCCAAACGCAAAAAACAGCGCACAGCGGCTGCAAGAAGACGTAATGGGAGTAAAAAAATACCGGAATGGGAGTACAAAAAGGACAGAATGGGCAGTACTGCAATTTGTGTCTCTTTATGTGTTTTATTTGTTATAAGAAAACAAAGCCTGACCCGTAGTATAAAGCCTGACTCTTAGTCCTGAATACCATCACCATAGCCACACCTTTCCTATTTATCCATTTCGATTATCCCAACCGAATTTAGACATTTGTGTCCTGCCTGTTGACCGTCTCCCCAGAGACGGTCTTTTTTTACGACCGGAATACTATAGGCGTGAACGATGTCCGTTTTTTAAAAAAATGTGAAAAGTGTGCCAGATCATCAAATCCTAATGTGTAGGCGATATCCGAAATACTCCGGTCTGTTTGCTTTAAAAGAATTTTCGCTTCCTGTATCACCCTTGTGCTGATAATATCAGTAGTGGTCCGGCCTGTTTTTTCTTTTAATACCTTATTGAGATGATTGACATGGATGGCCAGTCTGCCGGCATAATCTTTAGCCGTACGAAGATTTAATCTTTCCTGTGGCCGATCAACCGGGAATTGCCGTTCCAGCAACTCGATAAATAAAGAATATATCCTTTCCGAAGCGTTTTGCCTGGATTTCATCGCCGGCATAGGCTGCAACTTTTGCCCGTAATGGATCGTCTCCAGAACAAGATTTCGAAGCAGGTCATACTTATAAACATAGTCGCTCCCCATCTCCTTATGCATTTTCCGGAAAATGTACTCCACTTCGGTTGCTTCCTTAGAGGTCAGCTGCAATATGGGTAATACACCTGGCTGAAATATGGGTAGGTCTTCCAGTATAATACCAACATTATTCCTGGATAAAAAATCCGCCGTGAAAATGCAGAACAGACCTGCCTGGCTATCATCCTGGGGTATCCAGTGATAGGGGATCTTTGGCGTTGCAAAAAGAAGGGCGCATTCCGGAATATCAACTACCTTATCCGCATATTCAGCCCTGCTTCTTCCTTGTATGAAACTAATCTTGTAATAAGTTCTTCTGTTGTAAGGCATGATGCGCGTGCCCGTTCTCTTGTCGAATAGTTTCTCAATCTCGAATATATTGAAATGGCCATTCTCCATTGTGACGCCTTCCGGACGCGTGGCCGTGGCATTTTGATAAAAGTCCTCTATGGATGAATGCGGGATCATGTCAGTAGCGAAGTGTAAAAGTACAATTTTTGCCGTATATGCAATTATAGTGCCCAGGCTGTCCGTGGAGGATTCCCTGTCAAAAAATCATTTTTTTTGATTGGCATTTTTATTGAGGCCTAAAAATGTGATCACCACACCCCTGTGTAATGGATACGACTTTCTATATCGTCCTGAATATGAAAACGATCAACGGTTTTGAAAGCTTTGGCCGGTTCTTTATCGGCAATAACCGGGATTGTGCTTACCAACTTTTTTCCACGCTCAAAGGGAACGAAGATGTCGGGGATGACGATGTCCTCCACATGGACCTGATGGAGACAAAAGACGAACTCCCCAACAATGTTAAGGTCATCAATTGCAGTCTCGAAGAACTTGCCGTCAATTGCCGCGTCATCTGTATAGAAGTTTTCAGACTTATTAACTTGGATCCGCCAAAAAATATTCCTCACCTCTAAATATTAATTATTTATGGCAAAGCAACTTTTCTTCGACACCGATGCAAGGAACAAAATGAAAAGAGGCGTTGACATACTCGCCAATGCCGTTAAAGTCACGCTCGGACCCCAGGGCCGCAACGTTGTATTGGAAAAGAAATTTGGCGCTTCCTCCATCACCAAGGATGGCGTCAGTGTAGCCAGGGAGATCGAGCTGGAAGATCCCATCGAGAACATGGGCGCCCAAATGGTAAAGGAAGTGGCTTCAAAGACTGCGGACATCGCCGGCGATGGTACCACGACGGCTACGGTCCTGGCCCAGTCGATCATTGGGGAAGGTCTGAAGAACGTAGCCGCAGGCGCCAACCCTATGGACCTCAAACGGGGTGTCGACAAAGCCGCCGCCGCCGTGGTCGCCCACCTTCGGCAGCAATCCCAGGTCATCAGTAACGACAGCGATCAGATCCGCCAGGTAGCAACCGTTTCCGCCAACAACGACGATAACATCGGCAAGCTCATAGCAGAAGCTTTCGGCAAGGTTGGCAAAGAAGGCGTCATCACCGTGGAAGAGGCGAAAGGTACCGATACCACGGTTGACGTGGTGGAAGGCATGCAATTCGACCGGGGTTATATATCCCCCTACTTTGTTACCAACTCGGAAAAGATGGAAGCACAATTGGACAATCCGCATATCCTTATTTACGATAAGAAAATATCCATAATGAAGGATATCCTTCCGCTGCTGGAAAAGTCGGCCCAAAGCGGCCGTCCCCTCCTGATCATCGCCGAAGACCTGGACGGGGAAGCGCTTGCAACCCTCGTCGTTAACAAACTGCGCGGCACGCTCAAAGTGGCGGCCGTGAAAGCGCCCGGCTTTGGCGACCGCAGAAAGGAAATGCTCCAGGATATTGCCGTTCTCACGGGCGGCATTGTCATCAGCGAAGAGCAGGGATACAAATTGGAGAATGCCGATCTCAGCTACCTCGGTACTGCGGGCACCATCGCCATCGATAAGGACACCACCACCATCGTCGGGGGTAAGGGTAAGAAGGAAGATATTACAGCCCGCGTCAACCAGATCAAGACGCAGATCAGCGCTGCGACCTCCGACTACGACAAGGAAAAATTACAGGAACGCCTGGCCAAGCTCAGCGGCGGTGTGGCCGTTCTTTATGTAGGGGCAGCTACCGAGATGGAAATGAAAGAGAGGAAAGACCGTGTGAATGACGCACTGCACGCCACCCGCGCAGCCATAGAAGAAGGTATCGTTCCCGGCGGCGGCGTAGCCTATATACGGGCTATTGCATCGCTGGAAGGCTTGAAAGGCGACAACCCGGACGAAACGACAGGCTTCTCCATCGTGAAACGAGCCATCGAGGAACCCCTCCGCCAGATCGTGATCAACTGCGGCCTGGAAGGCAGCATCGTCGTGCAAAAAGTAAAAGAAGGAAATGGCGATTTCGGATTTAACGCCCGGACGGAAGTCTATGAAGAGCTGTTAAAGGCCGGGGTGATCGATCCTACAAAAGTCAGCCGCATCGCGCTCGAAAATGCAGCATCCATCGCCGGTATGCTGCTGACTACCGAATGTGTCATTTCCGACAAACCCAAAAAGGAAGAGAACGGTCCTGCTGCCGGCGCACCGGGCATGGGAATGGATTATTGACCCTCCGCGGGCAACGGGATGCTTTCTTCCTGCCTGTCGATGGCCTTGCCCACGGCAATGCTAAGGTCGGTCTCTTTCTCACTATCGCGATGAACCCATAACCCATTTACCTTTTTTAACTCAAGGTCGGGTAGGAGAGAGGGATGCCCCTGGCCGGACCTGAAATTCCTGACGACATAATACAGCTCCGAATGGGGAACTTCGACATCCGCAGAAAGAGATATTTTAAACCGGCTATCTCCAAGGATATAATCAAAAGCTATGGTATACGAATGAGTTGTCATATGTTATAGCCTTTATTAGTATTGATTCAATTGACGACCCATTTAGAAGATCAAGGTCCGTACCGGTTTAATCTCACTCTGCCTATTTTTCACTTTTTTTGCAATATTGACATAATTGGCGGCTATAGCTTCTGTGCTAAATATAAATAATAGTTCATATATTTGCTCTCCACCCGCCTTTTTAGCCCTCCTGTCGCGCCATCAACGCATGAACCGATCAAATAAGAATTATCGCTGGGATAAAATGTTGCTTTACTTTGTTCTGGGAATGGTCGCGGCAATCATCCTGAACTATCTCTTACACAGATAGCCCTTTCTCATTCCGGACTCTGGAAAATAACGTTTGCAAAATAACCGATGTGCCCACAAATACCAACCCCACATAGAAAGATGCATTCACTTCCTTCCCTTCCCCAAAAAATAAAAATGCCATGATGATCGCATATATCGGTTCCAGATTGAAACTAAGATTCACCGTAAAGGCTGGTATCCTCTTTAGTGACTCCGCAAACAGAATATACAAACCCACAGTGCAGAACAGCGCTAACAGTAGTAAGTAAAAGCTATCCTTTAGTCCCGGGATTAGCTTCTCAGCAGGAAAATAGTAAAGATATAAAGGCATTAAAATACCCAGTCCTATCGTTCCCCCGAGCATTTGATAATAGTTGATCAGCTTACTGTCATAGTTTCTGACAAGACGTTCATTGTATATCGTATATAGTGCCGCAAATGCTGAGGAAATGACCCCCAGAATAATACCATACCGATAAGAAATATCGAACTTGAAGATCAAACCAATGCCCAACAAGGTAAGAAGGCTTAATAATAGTTCCGAATAAATGAACTTCTTCTTATTGATCATCGGCCCTAGCGTCGCCGTGAAGCAACTCGTCAGGCTATAACAAACCACCCCAATTGAGATATTCGAATATTTGATGCTCCCATAAAAAAACACCCAATGCACAGTTATGATCATCCCGATCTTAGCAATATCGATTTTTTCCAGGTTGGAGATGTCTGTACTGACCCTAAACAACTTTAAAATGAAAAAGAGCCAGATAAAAGAGAAGAATACCCTGTACCAGACTAAAAGCCCTTCATTAAGAGAAATGAGCTTGCCGAAGATCCCTGTAAAGCCGGCAAGAAATACCGCGATGTGCAACAATAAATACGATTTTTTCATCCAGGAAATTTCCGTTCAGGTTAGGGGAACAGTAAAATAAAAGGAAGAACCCTTACCCGGAGCGCTTTCCATCCATATACGTCCCACTTGTTTTGAAGTCCGGCGGAAGTATCAATCAGACTTATTTTCCATTCGGGCGACAAAAAGTTTTGCGCAAAAAGAATAGTTGAAAGGCAACAAAAAAGGTGGAAAAGAAAAATTAGCTTTTTCATTGCGGCCGCGGCGGAAATTTAGCCTCTTTGATATTCAGCGGGCTTGGACCCAGCATTTTACCCTGCAGCTCGGCCATTGCCTGTCTTGCCTGGTCATCCCTCATCTCAACAATTCCTTTGCCCCTGCTTAAGCCTGTAATAGGATCAATAATGATTTTTGTATAGTCAACCCAGCCAAAAGGGTTAAAAAGGCGCTGAAGATCAAATTTGTCGTAATGGCGCGGTAATCCCGATATTGTCATTCGCATAAGGCAAAAATATACTGTTTTTCCGGTTTTCACATAGAAAAGACAGTTACACCGGCCCTGAGCCGTTCAGATCTGCTCCTGGTATTTTTTGGGCGTCACCCCGTACACTTGTTTAAAGGATTGTATGAAACTGGACAGGTTTTCATACCCCACGCGGTAGTACACATCACTGGCTTTTGCCGTTCCACCCTGTAATAAGGTGGCGGCCCGCTCCATACGTTTTTGCAGCATCCACTTATTGGGAGAAGTGCCGTAGATCCTGGCAAAACGCCTTTTGAAGGTGGAAACGCTGATGTTGCAAAGAAATGCCAGCTCCTCCACAGTAATATTATTTTCCAGGTTGGATTCCATGGCCTTGCGTATCTCCGCATCCTCATCCGCAACCAGCAGGTGGCTTCGCAGGGCCAGCACCTGGCTGGGATACTTGCTGCAGAGGTATAACATCACCTCTTCGAACTTCAGCATCTGCATTTCCCTTGTAGGTTCCTGCCCCGAAGCCAGCAGCAGACTTAATGAGCCGATAAAGTTCTCCAGGAAACCATCTTTCTCAAAAACAAAGAATGGCGTATCCTGCCATCCGTTGCCCGATGCTTTTACTATCGCCGGGTGCTTTATAAAAAAATCGCTCAGCACCTGGTTGTCAAAAAACAGCAGGATGCTTTTGTAAAGACCGTTCTGATCTGCTGTTTTCTCGCTCATCAGACAATTACCCGAAGACAGCAGGATAAATTTGGAAGGATCGATTACCGCTTTACTGCCGGTATAATACACGCTCTTCTCGCCCGCCAGTAAAAAATTGAAAAGATGATGGCTTAAGACAATCCTGCTTTTAACGCTGACAACCGCCGACTGGTAATCGCAGATATAAATGGGGTCAGGCGTCCGATGCTCAGCTGTATTGGATAATAGCTCGAATGGTATTTGTTGGCTCCTCATTACAGCGCTAAAATACAATATTTATCTCCCAAACCCCTCGCCGGCCCATTCTAGGCGGCCAGCAGGCTGTTCGACATACAAAAAGCTGCATTCGTGCCATAATCCTTCCCATTTTCTATGCTGATGTTCCCGCCCAACTTTTCAGCTACATACTGGATCTGTCTGTATTCCCTGGAAATAGTATGATGAAAATAAGTCCCCACATCCTTGATCCGGATCACCATACGATCGCCTACAGGTAAAGCCTCGATGTGAATACACTCGTTTTGCGTACTTTGAATGGCTGCATTGATGAGGCTCCAGAATATATACGCCAGCATGTTCTCATCGGCTTCGACATACAGATCCCGGGGGATTTCGTTGAGAACAAGATTATGACGTTTTGTTGTCAATGGCAATAAGCCCTCCACCAGCTCGGAGACCAGCTTGTGCAGGGATATTTTAGCGCAGGTAGTGCTCATAAAAGGGATTTAAAGATTTCAGTATATAAAGCAACTAAAAAATTTTGTTAGTTTTTGTCGTGTTATTTCTACAATTAATCGGCCTGCTTTAAATATATATAATTGATAAACAATGCGTTACGAAATAGGAAAAAATAGTTTACTTTAGAACTATATTCCAACCACCGTCAAAATAATTTCTGTATGGAAGCAAACAGAGTGTTATTAGCCGACGACCACACAATAGTCAGATCCGGCATGAAGCTGATCATTCAAAGCCTTCTTCCTTGTACGGTAATTGATGAAGCCTCTAATGGCAACGACGTACTTGCCTGCGTGAAAAAACATGAGTATGAACTTATCGTTTTAGATGTCAACATGCCCGATACGGATTCCATCTCCCTGGTCACTAACCTGCTTGCCTACAAGGAGAACTGCAGGATCCTTATTTATACCATGAATCCGGAAGAGCTATACGCGAAAAGATATATCAAATTGGGAGTCCTTGGCTACCTGAGTAAGGAATCCAATGCTGAAGAAATAAAAAAGGCGATCACCTGTATATTAAATGGAGAAGTTTATGTCAGCAAAAAGATAAAAAATTCTCTCAACGAGGATCTGCATTCAAAAAAAGGCGCTGACAACCCTTTTGATAAGCTTTCGGAAAGGGAGATCCAGATAGCCAAATATTTGCTGCATGGCTATTCACTCCTGGAAATAAAAGGAATACTGAATATCCATGTCTCCACAGTCGGAACATATAAGACAAGAATATACGAAAAACTGAAGATAAAGACGCTTCACGATCTGGATGAATTAGCCCGGATCCATCAATTGGAAATTTCTAAACCCTGATGCAATGCTAGATCATCGCATAATTTTGCGACTTGTATTGCTTGGGCGTTAAATGCGTTAGGATCGAGGCTAACAACAATTGTCGGATTTGTATAACTAGTTTTCGGCTTCATACAATTACATCCACTATAAGAATCGCTACATTTGATGGAAATGCTTGTTTTATGAACAGAAGAGAAATGCTTCGGAAAGGGCGATGGGACCATCGACAGCGACGAAAAGGAAGTGCCGAAAGGGATTACCAAATGGATGAAGATCAACAGTGAAAGCATTTATGACACCCGCCCCTGGACCGTCTTTGGAGAAGGACCGGCCATGCAGGACGCTGCCGCACTGTCCGCACAGGGCTTTATGAGGGAAAAGGCAAACCCTTTACGGCCGAAGACATTCGCTTCGTACAAAAAGGGAGGGACCTCTTTGCCACAACCCTCGGCGTCCCCGCCGGCAATGTGCTGATCCGTTCCTTAGCCGGCAAACATGTCGCCGATGTGCGCTTATTGGGCTATGACCAGTCTCTGCAGTGGAAGACAGAATTAGTTTTTAAACTGGGTCTCTTCATGATGCCTTTAATTCCCCTGGCTCCTGATATCCAATATGACAACTTCAAAAATATTCCGGCCTGTTGAATCTTCTAATTCTTTTTTTGCCTCCCCGGCTTTTTGACGGCTTCTGCAACCAAGATATATTTTTTCCGTTTCAGGGATCAGAGCCAATTGTCTTGCAGCTTCTTTACCTAAACCTACATTCGCTCCTGTAATTAAAAAGCTTCTATTTTTTGTCATTTTATTTTTGACACAAAACTATTACGATCGATGCCCACCCGGCGTATACAAAAGTCGGGAATTCATATACTTTTTTCAATATCCCAGGGCTGTTACAAATCTTTCCTAAATCCCTTTGGCGACACCCCCATGATCTTTTTAAACACCCTTGAAAAATGATATTGATCATAATACCCCAATTGCGCAGCTATCTCCTTTATATTATGCCCGCTATCCCGCAGCAATTGACAGGCTTTCTGCATCTTCAGCGAGGTGAATAAATGGAGAGGAGAATACCGGGTCTTTTCCTTGAACAGCGCTGAAAAATGAGGGATAGACAAATTCACAGAAGCCGCCAGCTCCGACAGGGTGAAGTTCCGGTGCAGGTTCTCCTTCATCAGAGAAATACACTGCTGGACCTGCCGGTTTTCGCTGCGTTTTATTTTGACGTCCGATTCTTTAAATGAACTTAGAAAGGCATGTAAATGGCTGTTGCTGTAAATGAGATTATCCTCGTTGTTCATCAATTCCAGGTGATCCATGATATCCTCGAAAAGTAACAGCCGCCGGGAGGAAGGCGAAGTGTTGATCGGGCCCTTTTTCTTCCTGTCCAGGTAGTCGTAGTAAAACCGCGCATCCAACCCCGTGAAATGCACCCAGTAAATGGACCATGGATCAGTGATGTCAGCCGCATATTGATGATGTTGCTTTTCCGGCAAAAGGAAGAATTGATTGGCGACAACCTCATATTTTTGATTATCAAGGATATACCAGCCCCTGCCTTTGACGGAATAGATCAGCACAAACTGTTTGCACCCTTTCTTCCTCTCCCTGTTATGATAGTGGGCATTGGGATAATAACCGATATCCGTGATATGAAGATTGCGGCAAAGGACATGCTTCATGGAAAAACTCCTCATGGCCTGCGGCAGGATACAAGCCTGCTGGCCCTCGAAACCTTCTTTTTTCTTCGACATAGCGGTAATTAAATTACATAAAAATATCCATCTTTTTCATAAACCGATCTATTGTCGTTTGCGGCTTAAGAGGCTAATTTCGGACATCTAAATTGCCATATGGAAAAACCTGTATTAACGATCCGCTCTGGCTATGTTATATGGATATCCCTTATCTCCGCCTGGGGTGGCTATCTGTTTGGTTTTGATTTTGCCGTAATTTCCGGCGCCTTACCTTTCCTCCGGAATTATTTTTCACTCAATGAATACTGGGAAGGATTTGCAACGGCATCCCTGGCCCTGGGATGCGTGGCAGGCTGTATCCTGGCAGGAATGGTGTCTGATAAATATGGACGAAGACCGGCACTCATGCTGGCAGCCTCGATATTCTTCCTTTCTTCACTGGGCATGGCCTTATCGGGCACAAGAAATTTTTTCCTTGTCGCCCGTTTTTCCGCCGGTATAGGCGTGGGAATGGCATCGATCCTTTCCCCCATGTACATTGCCGAGATCGCGCCTGCTGCCATGCGGGGCCGCATGGTTGCGATCAACCAACTTACCATCGTCATCGGAATCCTCGTCACCAATGCGTCCAATTATTTGCTGAAGGACCAGGGCAATGAGGCCTGGCGCTGGATGTTCGCTCTGGGGACCGTTCCCGCATTCCTCTTTTTCGCAGGCGTATGTGCTCTGCCGGAAAGCCCCCGGTGGCTGCTGAAGACAGGGAAACAAGCCCTTGCGGAGAAGATCCTGGATCGCATCGGTGGGAAGACCTATGTGTCTGAAACACTTCCGGGGATCAGAACAGCAATGCAGCAGCAGCCCCGGATAAATTATCTGGCTGTCTTCGAAAAAACCGTCTTTCCGGCCGTCCTCATCGGGATCGTCATGGCTGTGTTCCAGCAATTCAGCGGCATCAACGTGGTGTTCAATTTCACGACAACCATTTTCGCATCGGTAGGATTTACACAGGATGACCAATTGAAACAAACCATATTTATCGGCCTGGTGAATCTCCTGTTCACCCTGCTGGCTATGTGGCAGGTGGATAAGGTGGGAAGGAAACCTCTTATGCTGGTCGGTTCTGCCGGACTGGCCCTGCTATATATACTCAGCGCGATACTTCTGCAACACAATTCGCCCCTGGCGTCCTGGTCGCTGCTGGCGGCTATCGGCACTTATGCCATGTCCCTGGCGCCTGTCACCTGGGTGCTCATCGCTGAAATTTTTCCCGGCAAGGTCCGGGATGCGGCCATGACGGTTGCTGTCATCGCATTGTGGCTTGCCTATGCCTTGCTGGTGTTTACCTTCCCCATCCTCGCCCGGAAGATGGGCGCCTATACCCCGTTTTACCTCTATGCAGGGATCTGTCTGGCGGGATTCTGGTTTGTATGGTTCAAGGTAAAGGAGACCAAAGGCAAGACGCTGGAACAACTAGGCTCAAATTTATCATAAAAAATATTCAGGTATGCAGGTGAAAATATGGCAGGAAAGGGTTGTTATCCCTACTTACAAAGTAGGAGAACCCGACAGGAACCCCATGTTCCTTGAGAAAAGAGTTTACCAGGGCAGCAGTGGGGTGGTGTATCCCCATCCGGTGATCGATAAGGTCTTTGACGAAAAGGAAGAAAAGGAATGGATCGCCCTGTTGCTGGAAAACGAGTATATCAAGGTCATGATCCTCCCCGAACTGGGAGGGCGCATCCAGATGGCCTATGACAAGACCAACGACTATCATTTCGTATATTATAATGAAGTGATCAAGCCTGCGCTGGTAGGACTTACCGGTCCGTGGATCAGCGGCGGAATAGAGTTTAACTGGCCGCAGCATCATCGCCCTTCCACCTTCGATCCGACGGATTTTACCCTTGAAGAAAATCCCGATGGAAGCAAGACGGCATGGGTGAATGAATATGAGATCATGTTCCGAACCAAATGCGCCCTGGGCTTTACCTTGTATCCCGGCAAGGCCTATATTGAATTGCATGCCAAATTGTATAACAGGACGCCTTTCCCGCAGACCTTTCTCTGGTGGGCCAATCCGGCAGTGTCCGTGGACGAGCATTATCAAAGTATATTTCCCCCGGACGTCCATGCTGTTTTCGATCACGGAAAAAGGGATGTCAGCTCTTTCCCCATTGCGAAAGGCACTTATTACAAAGTAGATTACAGTCCGGGTACGGATATCTCGGTGTACACCAATATTCCCGTACCCACATCCTATATGGCCGATCATAGCAATTTTGATTTTCTCGGGGGGTATCACCGGCAGAAAAGGGCAGGCATCCTGCATGTCGCCGATCACCACATCAGCCCCGGCAAAAAACAGTGGACCTGGGGACATGGCGAATTCGGTCAGGCCTGGGACAGGCAGCTGACGGATAACAATGGACCCTATTTCGAGCTGATGTGCGGTGTCTACACGGATAACCAGCCGGATTTCAGTTGGATCATGCCCAATGAGTACAGGGAGTTCCGGCAATATTTTATGCCCTATAAAGAAGTAGGGCATGTGAAAAATGCGTCTTTAGATGCCATGGTGGGTCTGGAGATCAACGGCGAAACGGCAGAGATAAAAGTATATGTCACTGCAGCGCGAAACCTGTCTGTGCGCTTACTCGAAGAAAAAGGGGAAGTCTACCGGGAGGACGTTCGTCTGTCGCCATTGAAGGCGTTTTCAAGATCGGTAAACATCGGAAAGACAGCGAACTGCCGCGTGGAAGTATGGGATGCATCCGGCGTCCTGCTGATCAGCTATGCTCCGGTGACGGGACAGGAAGATGTGATCCCTGATCCCGCAAAACCGATCCCCGCGCCTTCGGCCATCACGTCTGTCGAAGAGCTTTACCTGGCAGGGCTGCACCTGGAGCAGTACCGGCATGCTACTTATTCTCCCCTCGACTATTACAAAGAAGCATTGACCCGCGAACCGGGTGACATCAGGAGTAATAATGCCATGGGGCTTTGGTTCCTCAGGCGCGGGCAGTTCCTGCAAAGCGAACCGTATTTCCGGAAGGCTGTGGAGAAGTTACGCCGGCATAATCCCAATCCTTATGACGCGGAGCCATTGTTCAATCTGGGGCTTTCCCTGAAATATCAGGGACGCTATGAAGAAGCCTTCGACTATCTGTATAAAAGCACCTGGAATACAGCCTGGCAGGACAACGCCTTTTTACAACTGGCATATATCGCCGCGATCCGAGGGGATTGGAAGGGAGCTTTCGGACTGGTAGAAAAAAGTCTTTCCCGGAATATCCATAGTCTGAAGGCCCGCCATCTGAAAGCCATTCTTCTGCGCAAGATGGGACACTATGAAGCCGCCATCAGCTGGGTCAGGGAAACCGACCGCCTGGACCACTTTGATTTCGGCAGTCTCTATGAAGGATATTTAATTCTGCACCTGCAGGCGAAAACCAGCGAGGCGCAAGAATGGAAAACCACAGAGGCCGAAGAATGGAAGACGCTGCTCACAGAAAGAATGGGAGGACGAAGAAACTCCTATATAGAGATCGCCCTTGACTATGCGCAGGGGGGATTATTCGGCGAAGCCAGGGATCTCCTTTCCCTCATCGCAGATAAGGACGAACATCCGTTGACAGCCTATTATATGGGCTATTTTGAAAAAAAATTGGGCAATGCTGACAAGGCAGCCGGCTGGTACAGCAAAGGATTCGGATACTCACCCGACAGAGTATTCCCTGGCCGCATAGAAGATATTGACGTACTAAAGACGGCATTGGAGATCAATCAGCAGGATTACAAGAGCCTATACTATCTGGGAAACTTCTACTATTCGCAACGGCTGTATGAACAGGCAAAAGATTGCTGGGAGTCTTCCTTAACGCTGTACGCCGGATTCCCTACCGTCCAGCGCTGTCTGGGGATTGCTTATTATAATAAGTTCGATAAAAAAGAAGCAGCCCTTCATCTTTTCGGGAACGCTTTTCAACTGGACCCGACAGATGCCAGGGTCCTGTTCGAGTTGGATCAGCTATACAAGCGTTTCAACAAACACCCGGAAGAAAGACTGGCATTTCTCCGCGAACACGAACCTGGGGTCCGCCAAAGGGATGATCTCTACATAGAATATGTAAGTTTATATACCCTGACAGGCGACATAGAAAAAGCAGCAAGCCTGTTGAAAGAAAGGGTTTTTCACCCCTGGGAAGGCGGAGAAGGCAAGACTTCCGCACAGCATACACTCATCCATATAGAATTGGCGAAAAAGGCCATGCAGAACAGGGAATGGAGCAAGGCCCTGCAATGGCTTCAGGATGCCAGGGTCTACCCGGATAATTTGGGCGAAGGCAAATTGTATGGTGCACAGGAAAATGATATCCTTTACTGGCTGGGATGCGTATACGAAAAGACCGGTACGACGAGCGCCGGTGCGAGAGCAATGAGCGCCGAAGTCTGGGAAGAAGCGGCAAAAGGAGCGACCGACCCCTCGGCAGCAGTTTTTTATAACGACCAACAGCCGGATAAGATCTTTTACCAGGGCCTGGCTTTGCGGGCACTGGGCAGAGAGGAAGAGGCGATGGCCCGGTTTGCAAAATTGGTCAGCTATGGCGCCGAACAGTTGTCAAAGGAAATGAAGATCGATTTTTTTGCAGTATCCCTTCCGGATCTGATGATATTTGATGACGACCTGACGATACGCCACCAGGTGCATTGTTATTATCTGATAGGATTGGGTTATCTGGGTTCCCGTGAGCTGGAAAAGGCGGAAACGGCTTTCCGGGAAGCCTCCCGCCTGGATGCCGCCCACATAGGTGTGGCCATTCACCGGAATTTTAATATATTTTTGGATAGCATAGTGGAACGCCCTTAAATTTTTACTATGAAGCTATTTCTCACTGTTTGTTTATGCTGCATCGGGTCTGTTCTAAATGTAATGGCCCAATCCCCATCGAGGTCTCCATCAGCCAACAGCGGCGCTCTTCCACCCCGCCAGGGTGTTCACGGAGAGGCGCAAGTCGTTTCTCTTGGCGGTGACTGGATGGTAAAATTGGACTCGGGCGATCGCGCCCTGCCGGTTCATTTGCCCGGCACCCTTGATGATGCGGGCATCGGGAAAAAGAATGAGCTTGCACCAGCCCTCGACCACACCACACTTGCTCATCTGGCCAGAAAAGTCTGGTATACCGGTAAGGCCCGGTATAGCCGGAAATTCCGGGTGCCTGCCGGCTGGGCGGGAAAGACAGTGCAGCTCACCCTTGAGCGGGTGCTCTGGCAATCGCGCGTATTGATAGACGGTAAAGATATCGGGCAGCAGCAGGAAAGCCTTGTTACCCCCCATGTATTTGACCTGACCGCTCATATCAAGGCCGGTACAGAGCAGACCATTACCATTATTATTGACAACAGCAATGTCTACCCGGGCATCAATGAATATGGCAACCAGTATACGGATAAGGAAAGCAAAGAGCTGGCCCATGCCTATACCAATCATACGCAGATCAAATGGAATGGCATCCTTGGGGCCATTGTCCTCAGGGCAAAACCTTCCATTGCCATCCGACAAGTGGACATATATCCCGATGCTGTCGCAAAAAAGGTGTGGTTCAGAGTGGATGTCTCCGGTGAGGGGAGATACCGTGTTTCTGCCATGGTGGCCGATGCCAGGACAGGGGCCGTATGGAGCAATCGATTTTCCCGAGAGACCTCTATCGCCCCAGGGCAACCAATAGAAGGAGAGATCCCTATTCTCACAGGAGTAAAGTACTGGGATGAATTTGATCCCCATCTGTACAAACTAGTTGTCGTCGTCAATTCCGCTGCCGGCATGGATAGCGACACAAGCCGGTTCGGGATCAGGAACATCGGAGTGAAAGATACTGCCCTATGGCTCAATGGACACCCCATGTTTGTTCGGGGCAACCTCGAGTGCGTCATCTTTCCGAAGAAGGGCTATCCGCCCACAAGCATAGGAGAATGGCTGACATTGATGAAGACGGCGAAGGAGTATGGCCTGAACACCTTTCGCTTCCATAGCTGGTGCCCTCCGGAGGAGGCGTTTGCCGCAGCTGACCAGGCAGGGTTTTATATCCATGTTGAATTGCCTCATTGGAATTTACAGGTGGGTGCCGACACTGCCGCCTTCAGGTTCCTCAGACAGGAGGCCGGACGGATCATCGGCAGATATGGAAATCACCCTTCCTTTTTCTTCTTCAGCATGGGCAACGAGCTACAGGGAGATTTCTCCAAATTGAATCAACTGGTGGGGGGCCTAAAGAAAATCGATCCCCGTCATTTGTATACGACGACCACGTTCAGTTTTCAGAAAGGAGGGCCTTCTTCACCCCAGCCGGAGGATGACTTTTTCGTCACCCAATGGACGAAAAAAGGATGGGTACGGGGACAGGGCATTTTCAATGACAAGACACCCGAATTTGGAAAAGACTATAGCCAGGAGATCAGCGATATTGGCGTGCCCATCATCTCTCATGAAATAGGACAATACGCGGTGTTCCCTGATATGAGCGAGATTGCCGAATACACCGGCAATCTGCAGCCGAAGAATTTCATCGCCGTAAGGAACGATCTTGAAAAAAAGGGCTTGCTCCGCCGGGCGCCGGACTATCTGAAGGCAACAGGGAGGTTTGCAGCGCTGCTGTACAAGGAAGAAATAGAAAGGGCTTTGAAGACCCGGGGTTTCGACGGTTTCCATCTGCTGCAGCTACAGGACTTTCCGGGACAGGGGACGGCGCTTGTAGGCTTGTTAAATGCGTTCTGGAAAAGTAAAGGGGTTATCACACCGGAAGGGTTCCGCCAGTTTTGTAGCGAAGTGGTGCCGCTGATCCGTTTTCCCAAGGCTATATATTCCAATGAAGAGGTCTTCGGGGCAGAGGTGGAGCTTGCAAATTTCTATCATCCCTGGTCTGCAGGGATCCTGAGTTGGACCATCCGCGACCAGCAGGGTAAGCTGTTGGCGGGCGGCGACCTCGAAAAACGGGCCTTTCCCATCGGCAATGGGCTTAGCGCAGGAAAGATCACCTTTGGGCTCAGCGGGATTAAAACAGCGGAGCAGCTGACCGTCAGCGTATCGGTAAAAAATACTCCTTATCATAATTCCTGGCATATATGGGTATATCCCCAATCCCTCCCGGACAACAGGGGCGATGTGCTGGTCACGCAGTCCCTTTCGACGGCGGTGGCGGGATTAGAGGAAGGAAAAAAAGTCTTGCTTTGCCCCGAGCCGGATACCCTGAAAGGGATCGCCGGAAAATTTGTTCCCGTGTTCTGGAGTCCTGTTCATTTTGCCGATCAGCCCGGGACGATGGGCCTCCTGGTCAAGCCCACGCATAAGGCTTTGAGCGCGTTCCCGACAGAAAACCATAGTGACTGGCAATGGTGGGATCTGGCGATTCATAGCAAGACCCTGGAAACAGCCGGTCTGCCGGAGGAAGCGATCATTGTCCGCGTCATTGACAATTTCGTCCGGAATAAGTCCCTGGCCGATCTTTTCGAGGTGCGGGCAGGGAAAGGACGTTTGCTGTTCAGCTCCATCGATATAGTGAATGGGCTTGACTCCCGCCTGCAGGCCCGGCAATTACGGTATAGCCTGTTACAATATATGAACACCGATACCTTCAACCCCAGCTCAACCATGACAATAGACCAATTAAGAGGGTTTTTCAAATGAATGGCGCCGCCGCCGCCCCGCACCCGGGTAACGGAATTTTTTGCCCTCACCTCTTTTGCGATGGCCGCCATCGGGGATGGACATGCCAATTGCAGGCTGCCGCGACAGATAGTGCCTGACTATATGGCGAATGTCAGGATGTTTCCCGCGATGCTATTGTTTATTCACAACAAGGCCTTTATTTTTTGCTGTAATCAAGATGACTGCCTTGCCGGAACAGAACTTTTATCCATAAACGGCCGCTCCATGGATCAGATCATTTCCCGGTTGTTTTCCTATATTACAACAGATGGGAACATTCAATCCCGGAAGAATTGGGAGATGCCAGAATTCTTCCACCTGCTGTACAATATTCTTTATGGCCCTGAAAGCAATTTTACAATAAACTGTAAGACGAAGGATGGCGCCATCATACACGCAACATTGACCGCTGACTATTATAAGAATTTCACCTGCCCCAGTCCTTTCCCGCGGCCAGCCAGATATCTGCAACTAAACTACACTGCGGACAATATAGCCATACTCACCATTAAAACATTTTTTGACGGATTTTTACAACAGACAGGCGAAAATTTCCGCCATTTTTTAGACTCGGCCTTCACCGACATTACAGCCAGAAATGTCAAAAAGCTCATCATCGACGGCCGCCGCAACCAGGGTGGTAACGATAAGAACGGGCAGCTGCTGTATGCATACCTCGCCTCAAAACCCTTTGCCTATTATGCCTCGCTGGAAAATATAAAGGGAAGGATCACTGTAGACGAGAACCACAACCTAAGCCTGCAACAGCCAAAAGCAAACAGTTTCGGCGGCCAGGTGTACTTCCTGATGGATGGAAGAAGTTTTTCCGCCACCGCGGAATTTGCCGCCATCGCCAAAACTAATCACCGCGGTCTGTTCATAGGAGAAGAAACGGGCGGTGGATATTATGGCAATACTTCCGGCGCCGAGACCATGGTCACCTTGTCCAACAGCCAGATCACTTGCAGGATACCCCTGGTCAAATATAGCCTGGCCGTAAAAAAAGCCAGCCATCCCGACAGAGGCGTAATACCCGACTATGCCGTTTATCCGACGATCGGCGATATCATCGGGCATAAGGACAGCCAAATGGATTCCGCGCTAAAGTTAGTGAGGAGGCATCGCTAGCGCCAAAACCTGACCAGGATCATTTCCTTGCCTGTCCCAGATCATCACGCCCCGCCCCGCCTCCGCTTACATTTGATAAAAAATGACATGCCCGCCGACATTTCCCTGTTAACCAAATATAATAATCCCGTTCCCCGTTACACCAGCTATCCCACAGTCCCTTTCTGGAAAGAAAACCCCGACATACCCCGCTGGAAACAAGATTTCATCCATCGCTTCAAAGAGTGCAACGACACAGCCGGCATCAGCCTCTATATCCACCTTCCTTTTTGTGAGTCCCTCTGCATCTATTGCGGCTGCAACAAAAAGATCACCACCAACCACAAAGTCGAAGAAGAATATCTACAGGTCATTTTAAAAGAATGGCATATGTACCTGGAAATGATGGAGCGCCCCCCGGTGATCCGTGAGCTTCACCTCGGAGGAGGCACTCCAACCTTTTTCTCCCCTGCTAATCTGAAAAGGCTGTTATCCGATATCCTCGGTGAAGCGATAATCCCTCCCGATCATGCTTTCAGTGTCGAAGGCCATCCTAACAATACCACCCGCCAGCACCTCGAGACTTTATATGAATTTGGATTTCGCCGTATCAGCTATGGCGTCCAGGACCTCAATCCCGAAGTACAGCAGATCATTCACCGCATTCAGTCTTTTGACCATCTCCGGCGGGCAACGGAACAGGCGAGAGCCGTTGGTTTCTCGGCTATTAATTTCGATCTTATTTATGGCCTTCCGGCACAGACACCCGGCCACCTTCGCCATACCATCCTGCAATCCCTTAGCCTTCACCCCGGGCGATTGGCCTTTTACAGTTATGCACATACGCCGTGGCTCAACTGCTCGCAACGCCTCATTGATGAAAAACTGCTGCCTGCGCCTGCCGAAAAACTATCCCTGTATACACTCGGCAAAGAGCTGCTGACAGACAATGGCTATACCAATATCGGCATGGACCATTTCGCCATTCCCGGCGATGAATTATACCTGGCCTGGAATAACAATACCCTTCATCGGAACTTCATGGGATATACCACCCAGAACAGCGGCCTTCTGCTCGGACTGGGCGTTTCCTCCATCAGCGACAGCGGTACGGCCTTCGCGCAGAACGATAAGACACTCACCGGTTATTACCGTGCTATCCGCGCCGGCAACCTGGCCGTCAACAAGGGCTATTTCCTTTCCGAAGAAGATAAGGTCTTCCGCCGCCACATCCTCGACATCGCCTGTAAAGGCTACACCGCCTTCGAACCAGCCTGGCGCGACACCTACGAAAAATGGACCTTGCCCGTCCTCCGCGGACTCGCGGCAGATGGCCTCGTTGTCTTCGACGATAAGAGCGTCGCCCTCACCGAAGCCGGCCTCCCCTTCCTTCGTCATTGCTGCAAAGCCTTCGATCTGCATCTGCTGCGCGACGGGCAGCTCCGGGGTGACGCAACCATTCGCTGCGGCAGATCAGGCCACTCAGGCCCTTCCCAACCGCCGCCCCAGTTCAGCAATGCTATCTGACTGTCGGTTGCTCTCTTCGAGATCACATTGGAAAATTGAAGCCCTTGCACCTATCTAAGCTTCGGTAGTAGTGGAAGAAATGAACTGGATTACTTATTGGCGCGTTTAACAAGATTGTTAAGTTCGGCCATAAAATTATCAGCATCCTTTTTTGAGCGAATGACCTTGGTCAAACCATCAGCACGCACAGCACCTGCATGATTAGGCACAGAAACATCTCCGTGACTTTTGGCAGTTCTCTTGTATTTTGAGATTTTCTCTTGAATGCGCTGATTCATACTACAAATGTAATTAAATATTTTAAAATTGATGGCCGGGTTATCGAGAAGGTTCCCTTCGCCATCAACTTCACAATCCCAGTTTCTAAATACACGAACATACCAATCCACTCCGATAGCAACGAAAAAATCATTTAAATATGCGCGATTAGCTTTAAACATAAGATGGTACATCCTGAGGCGACTGAAAGGTCATCTGGGAAAAATCACTTTCAATCGTTATAGGATCAAAGGTCTCTTCAAAATTGATGGTAATCATTGATTTGTCCTTAAAGAATATAGATTTTTATTCAACGGTAAAAGTAAAAAATAAATCATCCTACATTCTTCAAAAAAAGCCAGCCCGCATGAAGCGGGCCGGCTGCACCATTTGGTATGAAAAAAGCAAACGATCTTTGATTTGCTGCGTCCTTTTTGACGCGCCCCGGCGCCTATGCATGCACGCTCATCACCGGCACCGGGCAATCATTCACAATCTTTTTGGACTTGCTGCCGTGAAATTCAAAAAAGTTATGTTTCTTCGGAAACACCATCAGCCAGTCGGCATGATTGTCCCCCAGGTATTGATTGATACCCTCCGTAATAGTATCCGTTCGCACAAAATGCACTTCCGGAAAGATCTCCTGCAGCCTGTCCTTCCAGGAGTCGAATTGGAAAACGGCCTGCCCTTCGCTTTCCTCGGCCCGGGTCGCCACATTGACCACCTCGAAATGCGTTCCAAAGACATCCCTTAACTCCTTAAGGAAAGGAAGAGATACGGGCAGCCCGCACCCGATGTCGTCCAGCTCACAGGCCAGGACGACCTTTTTAATAGCGTGGAAAACAGTTTTTGCAGGAATGATCAGCAAAGGGTAGGGGAGATGCCGCATGGCTCGCAGCACATCACTGCCAGACATTATTGTATCCAGTGTATACCCGCTGGCCCCCATTACCACCACGGACGGCTTTAGCCGGCTGCAAAACTCCTCCAGCTTATGCTCCACACCCCCTATTTCCATATCGGTCGTCACCTTGATCTGCCCCCTTGTCCTTTTGACCAATTCCTCGGACAGCGATCCGAGCAAAATTTCACCGTTGCGCTGCATTTCTTCAAAAACGTAATCCGGCATGGGCACTGCGGCAACACTCGCCGGGATTTGTAGAACATATACCAAGTGTATATCTGCTTCCACAGCCAGTGCCATATCGGCTGCATAACGGGCGGCATTGGATGAATTGTCGGAAAAATTCACCGGGACAACTATGGATTTCATAAATCGAATGTTTCAGCTAAGCTACGCTGCGACATATCGCTTTTTCATGACTTGCATCATCTGTATCTCTGATAGCTGTCAGTTTTCTCTTCGCAGACTCCACCTACTTTTACGCGTATTAAACCATACCAGCATGTTGAACATTAACTACATCACCGCCGATGAGGCCCTACAGGAAGTTAAGACGGGAGACCGCGTATTCATTCATGGCAGCGCAGCTACTCCGGTGGCGCTTGTAAAAGCCCTTCAGGCCCGGCACAATGAGATCCACCATGTCGAACTGATCAGCATCACTACCATGGGCGACCTGGATTTCAACAATCCGCTTTGGCGTGAATCCTTTTTTGTAAACTCTCTTTTCGTGTCGGCCGGCACCCGAACGGTCGTCAACAGCCTCGATGGCGACTATGTCCCCATCTTTCTCAGCGAGATACCTCAATTGTTTAAAAGGAATATATTACCCATCGATGTAGCCCTCATCCAGGTATCGCCGCCTGACAAACACGGTTATTGCACCCTCGGTACATCGGTGGACATAACCCGTTCAGCCGTAGATACCGCCCGTCATATTATCGCCCAGGTGAATCCCCGTATGCCCCGCACCCACGGCGACGGATTTATCCATGTGAGCGATATCGACTCCCTGGTCTGGCAGGAAGCCGAACTTCCGGAAGTCGACTATTCCGGCGAAGCAAGCCCCATCGTTGAAAAAATTGCCGGGCATGTGGCCTCGCTCATAGACAACGGAGCTACCCTCCAACTGGGCATCGGCCATATTCCGGACCAGGTGCTGAAAAACCTCACCGGTCATAAAGACCTTGGCCTGCACACCGAAATGCTTTCCGATGGCGTTATCCCCCTTATTGAAAAAGGTGTCATCAACAACAAGAAAAAGAAGCTCAATCCCGGCCGCTCCGTCACGTCCTTTATCAACGGTACCCGCTGCCTCTTCGATTTCGTGGATGACAATCCGGAAATACGCGTTATGGATATCGGCTATGTCAACGATACCAGCATCATCCGCCAGAATCAAAAAGTCACGGCCATCAACAGCGCCATCGAAATTGACCTCACGGGCCAGATCTGCGCGGACTCGATGGGCACCTTGCAGTATTCCGGCATCGGCGGCCAGATGGATTTCATCCGCGGCGCCTCGCTCTCGGAGAAAGGACTGCCCATCATCGCCATGCCATCTGTGACCTCCACGGGAGTTTCCCGCATCGTTCCCTTTCTCAAAGAAGGTGCCGCCGTCGTCACCACCCGCGGTCATGTCCATTGGGTAGTTACTGAATACGGGAAAGTGGATCTGTTTGGAAAGAATCTCAAACAGCGGGCTCAGGCCCTCATCAACATCGCGCATCCCGCACACCGCGAATGGCTCGAAAAAGCATTTTATCAACGGTTCCGCCGCCCTTCAATAATGACTCATTGACCTGCGCCATGAAAAAAAGCTTTTACAATAAATAGAAAATTATGAAAGCACTCATCTACCAGGGCCCCGGCCAAAAATGCTGGGCCGAACATTCCAGGCCCGTCATCCAGCATCCCGCAGACGTCATCGTCAAAATAGAAAAAACCACCATCTGCGGCACCGACCTGCACATATTAAAAGGAGATGTCCCCGAGGTGACTGCCGGACGCATCCTGGGACACGAAGGCGTGGGAATAATAGAAGAGACAGGAAGCCAGGTTGCCAATTTTAAGAAAGGAGATCACGTCCTCATCTCCTGCATCACCTCCTGCGGATCCTGCGATTATTGCAAGAAAGGCATGTATTCCCACTGCGAGAACGGCGGATGGATATTGGGCCACCGTATCGACGGGACACAAGCCGAATATACCCGCATTCCCTATGCAGACAACAGCCTGTACAAAATACCCGAAGGGATGGATGAAGACGCATTGGTCATGCTGAGCGATATCCTGCCCACAGGTTTCGAGTGCGGCGTTCTTGACGGCAAGATCCAGCCCGGGGACACGGTGGCCATCGTTGGGGCCGGACCGATCGGCCTTGCCGGCCTCCTGACGGCCCAGTTCTACTCACCTGCCGAGATCATTCTCATCGACCTCGATGACAACAGGCTTGAAGTCGCCAGGAAATTCGGCGCCACGGAGACGATCAACTCTGGCAGAGAGAACGCCGTAGAAAAGGTACTGCATTGGACAGACGGAAAAGGCGCGGACACCGTCATCGAAGCTGTAGGTATCCCCGCTACCTTTGAGATCTGCCAATCCCTGGTCTGTCCCGGCGGCCATATCGCCAATATCGGCGTACACGGTAAAAGCGTCGATCTGCACCTGGAAACATTGTGGTCGAAGAATATCACGATCACCACCCGTCTGGTGGATACGGTGACCACGAAGATGTTGTTGAAAATAGTCCGGTCCGGTAAGTTACAACCAGCTCAGCTGATCACGCACCGCTTCCCCCTGAATGAAATTCTAAAAGCATACGATACTTTTCAACACGCCGACAGGGAAAAGGCGCTGAAAGTATTACTTACCAGCTAGTATAACATATTTTGCAGCTTCTGCATATCCGAGATGCGGATCTTGCCGTCGCGGATATCCACCAGCTTCTCTGACTTAAAATCACTCAGTGTCCGGATCAGCGATTCCGTCGCCGTACCTACATATTGGGCAATATCCTCCCTGGATATATCCAGCGATACTCCTGCCTTTTGTTCACCCCCTACAGCCGTTGAGCCCCCCGCAGCCGGCGCCGCTCCCCCGGCGAACTTCGAATGAATATCGATCAGCGCCTTCGCCACCCGCTTACGCAACGACCCGTAGGCCAGGCTCAGTAAACGCTCTTCTTTTTCCTGCACATTCTGCGCTATCAGCCGGATGAACTTGGTGGCTATATGAATATCCTTATACAACATATCCAGGAATTCATCCTTTGGTATCTGGGCCAGTTCAGCATCTTCCAGCACCACGGCCGAATCTTCGTATACCTTGTTCTCCAGGATAGGTAGATACCCAATATAGTCCCCGGCCGTATAAAGGTTGGTTATATATTCCTTGCCATCTTCATGCACACGAAAAGCCTTTACCTTGCCTTTTTTGAGATAATAAAGATATTTCGGCCGGCGCCCTTCCATATATACGGTCAGCTTTTTGGACAGATCCTCTGTTTCATAATTATCCGGGTCCAATCTCAGCATGCCCGACGCATTCAGATCGTTGATGAGCCCGCTAACTCCTTTTTCGTCCGCAGCATACCTTCCCTGCAGGACATCGTATTTCTTCAGCCGGATCTCGATGGCATTCAACAACTCGATATCATCAAAAGGTTTGGTGATATAATCATCCGCTCCCATCTCCATCCCCTTTCGAAAATCAGATCGTTCGGTCCTGGCCGTTAGAAAAATGAAAGGCGTGCTTTCCGTCGCCTCATTCTTTCGCAACAGGTGTAACACCCCATAACCATCCAGTTCCGGCATCATAATATCACAGATCACCAGCTCCGGTTTCTCTTTCAGAGCTGTCTCTACTCCTCTTTTGCCGTTCTCCGCCGTGAATACCTCATACCCTGACAGGGACAGTATCTCGGCAATGTTCTCCCGGATGTCGTCGTGGTCGTCGATAACTAAAAGTCTGCGCATGGATATTTAATTTAATGGATACGCAATACTAAGAAATTGGCAGCAACCCGGCAACTGATAAAGATCAGGTTTTACCCTGATAAGGGTCATAATCCCGCCTCGTCCCCGCCCCTAAATTGCCGGCAATTTATCGACTACCATGGAGACGATCACCAGGACGACCACAACATGCAGCCACTGCGGGGACGCCTGCACCACCCGGAATATCAGGTCAGAAGACAAGACATTTTGCTGCGAAGGTTGCAAAATGGTCTACCAGCTCCTCGACGCCAACGGCCTCTGTACATATTACCAACTAAATGACCACCCCGGGATCAGCCGTCGCATCGGCGTCCGAAAAGATAAATTCGCCTTCCTCGATGAAGATAAAATGGCGGGCGGTCTCATTACTTTTCAAAATGACAAGGAAACCCATACAACCCTCTACCTGCCCCAGATACATTGCAGTTCCTGTCTTTATCTGCTGGAAAACCTGCACCGGCTGGAAAAAGCCGTCCTTTCATCCCGTATCGACTTTGCCGCCAAAGAGATAACCATTGTTTTCGACCACCGGCAGATATCTCTTCGCCAGGTAGCCGAATTGCTTACTTCCATCGGCTACGAACCTCATATCAGTCTCCGCGATCTTGGCCAGACAACACCGGGTGTCAACAAAACCCTCATCTATCAGCTGGGCGTTGCCGGGTTCTGTTTTGCCAATATCATGCTGTTCAGCTTCCCGGAATACCTTGGACTCAGCCCAGCGCCTTCCCTGCCGGCAAATGCTGCCGGCACCCTGTTATCCGACGGTTCCGAGCTGACCCTTCAACATACATTCCGGCTGCTCAACTTCCTTTTTTCTCTGCCCGTCCTGCTCTATAGCGCACGGCCCTTTTATGATTCCGCCTGGAAAAGCCTCCGTCACAAATTCCTTAACATCGATGCCCCCATCGTTCTGGCCATCTTCGTTACCTTCGCCCGCAGCGCCTGGGAAGTCTTCACCGGCGCCGGATCGGGTTATTTCGACTCGATGAGTGGTATCGTATTTTTTATGCTGGCTGGCCGCGTTCTCCAGGATAGAACATACCGCCAGCTTTCCTTTGAAAGAGACTACACTTCCTATTTCCCCATGGCCGTCACCGTATTGCTTCCAGATGCATCTCCATCGATCCCCGCCGCCTCGCAGCCGATCCCTGCAACCCCGCAGTCGGCCCTCCTGGCCCCGCAATCGACCCGCACACCCGAAAATAAAGACCGCACCAGCATCAAAGCCTTACCCGACATCCGCTCCGGCGACACCCTCCTCATCCACAACGGCGAACTGATCCCCGCCGACGGCATCCTCACCCGCGGCCGGGCCCTTATAGACTATAGCTTTGTCACCGGCGAATCCCAGCCCGTCGTAAAGAACATCGGCGAAATAGTTTATGCCGGCGGCCGTCAGACCGGCGCGAACATCGAAGTGCTCGTGGTCAAAGAAGTTGTCCAGAGTTATCTCACCCAGCTCTGGAACCGTCAGGACAAACAGTCCCCCGTCGCCCCCGACCACCAACTTACTGATTATAAATTTTCATTCGTCCATGCCCTCAGCCGCTATTTCACCTACATCGTACTCTCTATAAGCGCGGTCTCCGCTATATATTGGGCGATCCATGATCCCTCGAAATGCTGGGGCGCCGCCACCGCCGTCCTCATCGTCGCCTGCCCATGCGCCCTCCTCTTATCCACCACTTTTACAAATGGCCACCTGCTGCGGACACTGGCTAAAAATCAGTTCTATCTCCGTAACGCCCGGACCATCGAACGCATTGCCGCCACCACACACATCGTGTTCGATAAAACAGGCACCCTCACCGATACCACCCAACAGGATATCACCTACGAAGGAGAAGCGCTCACTCCGCATCACCGTCTGGTGATAGCCACCCTGGCCGCCCAATCCACACACCCCCTCAGCCAGGCCCTTGTTCAATACCTCGATCAGGCCCCCACGGCCTACCTCACCGACTTCAAAGAATGGCCGGGCAAAGGCATCGAAGGATACGTCGACGGTGAATGGGTAACGATCGGTTCGCCGGCTTTTGTCACGCCTGCCACTCCCGCCTCCCCCGCGTCCCGCGTCACCATCGCCATCGACGGCCGGCCCCTCGGCGCCTTCACCTTTGCTATCCACTATCGCCCCGGGCTAACCGATCTGATCGCCCGTCTCTCGCCCCGCCTGTCTTTGTCGGTACTCTCCGGCGACACGGCCCGCGAACATGCCCGCCTCCAGCAGATATTCGGCAAGGACACCGCCCTGCTTTTCGGCCAATCCCCCACCGGCAAAACACATTATATCCAACGGCTACAGGCTGCCGGGAAAAAAGTGATGATGATCGGCGATGGTCTCAACGATGCCGGCGCTCTCGGCCAAAGCGATACCGGCATCGCCATATCGGCCGATTGTAACAGCTTCACTCCCGCCAGCGACGCCATTCTCCGGGCCGACCAGCTCGAACAGCTGCCCGCCTTTATCCGTCTGTGCCGCACAGGACACACCATCATCCTCGCCAGCTTTATGCTGTCGATCATATACAACGTCGTCGGCATTTCCTTCGCCGTGCACGGGACCCTGTCTCCTCTCATAGCAGCAGTCCTGATGCCGGCCAGCTCACTTAGCATCCTGCTCGTCACTTATGGCAGCAGCCACCTGGCCGCAAACTACTTTCTCCGCGCACGTCGCCCCCAGCCCGAGCCAAACCCTAAACATCAACCCCCAACTTCATCCCTCAGGCCCTAACCTAACCCCCACACAACCGGAACCACACCTTGAGAAAGATCAACCCGGCCGGTGACAAAGATCATTCCCCCGCCGCTCCGGCATAAATACTTTTACGCCATCATACTTAAGCGTATAAGCATATGAGTGTCATCATCCTTCTATTGATCGCCAGCCTCTCTGTAGCCCTTCTATTCCTGGGATTATTTCTCTGGAGCGTTAAGAACAGGCAATTCGACGACGGATTCTCGCCGCCCCGCCGCATCCTTTTCGACGACCCGCTACACGACTCCGCGACATCACCTGGCAGCGACCCGTCTTACGGATCCACACCCTTCTCAAAAAACTGAAATAACCCGATATGCAAGTAGAACAATTTTATTACGATAATAAGACAGTCAAAAGATTTGCTTATGCCGTACTCTTCTGGAGCATCGTTGGTATGCTGGCCGGGCTATGGGCTTCCATCTCCCTGTTTTACCCTGGTATCAACCTCGGTTTGCCCGCCACTACTTTCGGCCGTATGCGCCCGGTGCACACCAACGCCGTCATTTTTGCATTTGTAGGTAACGGTATCTTCATGGGCGTTTACTACTCGCTTCAGCGTCTCTGCAAGACCCGTATGTTCAGCGACACGCTCAGCAGGCTTCATTTCTGGGGCTGGCAGCTCATCATCGTAGCCGGCGCCATCACCCTCTGGGCAGGAAAGACCAGCGGTAAAGAATATGCCGAACTGGAATGGCCCCTCGACATCGCCATCGCCGTCGTCTGGATCATCTTTGGGGTCAACCTGTTCGGCACCCTTATTAGACGTAGGGAAAAACACATCTATGTCGCCATCTGGTTCTATATCGCTACCTGGGTGACGGTAGCCATGTTGCACATCGTCAACTCCATCGAACTGCCCGTATCCATGTGGAAAAGCTATAGCTGGTATGCCGGCGTGCAGGACGCCCTGGTCCAATGGTGGTACGGCCACAATGCCGTCGCCTTCTTTCTGACGACGCCTTACCTCGGTCTCATGTATTATTTTCTACCCAAAGCGGCCAACCGGCCGATATACTCCTACCGGCTTTCTATTATCCATTTCTGGGCACTGATATTTATTTACATCTGGGCAGGCCCACACCACCTGCTCTATACCGCACTGCCCGACTGGGCACAGTCCCTGGGAGTCGTATTCTCCATCATGCTCATCGCACCCAGTTGGGGCGGTATGCTCAACGGACTGTTCACCCTGCGCGGCGCCTGGGATAAAGTGAGAGAGGAACCCGTGCTGAAATTTCTTGTCGTAGCGATCACCTGCTACGGTATGGCCACCTTCGAAGGGCCGATGTTAAGTCTTAAGAACGTCAACGCCATATCACATTTCACCGACTGGACCATCGCCCACGTTCACATCGGAGCCCTGGGCTGGAACGGCTTCCTCACCTTTGGTGTATTGTACTGGCTGATCCCGCGTATGTGGAATACGACCCTTTATTCTAAGAAGCTGGCTGGAACACATTTCTGGATCGGCACCATCGGCATCGTACTATACGCCGTTCCTCTCTACTGGGCCGGATTCACCCAGAGCATGATGTGGAAGAACTTCACCGAGGAAGGACAGCTGAAATTCCAGTTTCTCGAGACAGTGACCCATATCATTCCCATGTATGTAACACGCAGCATCGGCGGGACCCTCTACCTGATAGGCGCGGTGATCATGGTCTACAATCTGCGGAAGACGATAAAGCAAGGCTATTTTTCAGCCAACGAGCTGGCAGAGGCCCCGCCGCTTTCGGAGATCACGCCGATCCACAGCCGCCAGTACTGGCACCGCTGGATAGAAAAACGCCCTCTGCAGATGCTGGTGTTCAGCCTCATTGCCGTGGCCATCGGCGGGATGATCGAAATGATACCCACCTTCCTGGTGAAGTCAAACATACCGACGATTAGTAGCGTCAAGCCGTACACTCCCCTGGAACTACATGGTCGTGACATCTATGTCCGCGAAGGTTGCTATCTCTGCCATTCCCAGATGGTGCGCCCTTTCCGTGACGAAGTAGCCCGCTATGGCGAATACTCCAAAGCCGGCGAGTTCGTCTACGACCATCCTTTCCAATGGGGCTCCAAACGCACCGGCCCCGACCTCGCAAGGGTAGGGGGGAAGTATCCCGATAGCTGGCATTACAATCATATGCTCGATCCGGCTTCTATGTCTCCCGGCTCTATCATGCCCAACTATAATTGGCTCTTCGATCACGAGATCGATACCAACCGCACCGAAAACATGATCCGTGCCATGCAACGTCTCGGAGTACCGTATCCGGCTGGTTATGCGACGCAGGCCAATGGCGATCTCACCAGCCAGGCCGCCGCCATCAAAGCTTCGCTGAAAGGAGATAAGATAGGTGTCGGCAGCAACAAGGAGATCCTTGCGCTCATCGCTTACCTGCAACGGTTAGGAAAAGATATCAAGGCCGCTCCCAAAGAACAGACAGCCATGAAGGATGGACAGCAGATCATGGGTAACTAATAAAATTAACGACAATGAAATTCATCAATTATCTCGAAACCATCAGCGGCATCAGCATCTATGGTCTCTCATCCCTCCTGCTCTTCGGCTTCATCTTCCTGGCTATGCTCGTCTGGACCTTCAGGGCGGATAAGACGATGATCGAAGAGATAAGGAACATACCCCTTGATTAATCATTCTATCAAAATATTTGAATTATGCCACCAATCCCTTCTTCCACCGATAACCCTTTCGTGATATTCATGATCATCGTCATCCTTATCCTGGCGATCGCGATCATCCTACTCGCCAACGTGCTGCTCGGCGCCGCCCAGATAAAAGCCGCCGAGTCCGCCGCCACCCCCGCCGCACCCGATGCAGGCGCCGCCGCACCCGCCGCACTCGCCGAATTCGCAAACCCTGCACCCCCGGCATCAGCATCCCCCGCCCCCCATGCCGGGTCTGCCCCCCCGCATCAGGCCCTGCTTTTCCTCCTCGTCGTCCCCGGCCTTTCCGACACCGCATTTTATTTTTTGCTTAGCGTCCTGTTGCTGGAGATCATCATCATCTTTACCCTCATCTATAATGTAAGGATCCTCCTCCTCGTCCGAAAAGAAGCCGCCGCCACCGCCGAGGCCCCCGCAAAACCCCTTTCCTCCTGGTGGGATAAGATCAATCGCTTCAAACCCGTCGCCCAGGAGGCCGATCTCGACCTCGGTCACGACTACGACGGCATCCGCGAACTGGACAACCGCCTTCCACCCTGGTGGCTCTATGGCTTTTACTGTACCATTATCTTCGCGTGTATCTATCTCTGGCGTTATCATATCTCCCATACCGCTCCCCTCAGTGGTGAAGAATATGCAATAGACATGCGCAAAGCCGAATTGGCAAAAGTTGAATATCTGAAAAAGGCCGCCAACAATGTCGACGAGAGCACTGTCCAACTGCTCACCGGTGCAGCCGACCTCTCCGCCGGTAAGACGGTCTTCGAAACCACCTGTTTCGCCTGCCACGGCAAACACGGCGAAGGCAGCGTAGGACCTAATCTCACGGACGAGTACTGGCTGCACGGCGGAACCATCCAGGATGTATTCAAGACCATCAAATACGGCTGGCCGGATAAAGGCATGAAGAGCTGGAAGGACGACTACTCCCCCTCCCAGATCGCACAGATCGCCAGTTATGTCAAATCCCTCGGCGGCACTCATCCCGATAACCCCAAGGCGCCGCAAGGCACCATCGATAAATAACGACTCATCATGGAAACTACATCCCAGTCCTTCCGGGACCACCTCGCCACCGTTGACGAAGCCGGCCACCGCAAATGGGTCTTCGCTCAACGACCCAAAGGCAAATGGTATAACCTGCGCACCTATATCAGCTGGGGATTCTTTATCCTTTTCTTTACCCTGCCCTTTATTTCCGTCAATGGCCGACCCCTCTTCCTGTTCAATATCCCGGCCGCCCGTTTCATCATCTTCGGCAAGGTCTTCTGGCCCCAGGACTTTTTCATCTTCGGGCTCACAATGGTCACTTTTATTATCTTCGTGATCCTGTTCACCGCAGCCTTCGGCCGCCTCTTCTGTGGCTGGGTCTGCCCGCAGACGATCTTTATGGAAATGCTCTTCCGAAAGATCGAATACGCCATCGAAGGCGACGCGCCCCAACAGCGACTCCTGAAGAACGCCCCCTGGACAGGCAGCAAGATCCTAAAAAGAACAGCCAAACACGCGGCCTTCTATCTCGTCTCCTTTATCATCGCCAATACGTTCCTGGCCTATATCATCGGCGTCCGCCAGCTGGGTTCTATCATAACAGGCCCATTCACCGAACATATCCCCGGCCTGATGTCCATATTACTCTTTACGAGCGTCTTTTATGCGGTCTACGCCTTCTTCCGGGAACAGGCCTGCACCGTCGTCTGTCCCTATGGGCGTCTGCAAAGCGTCCTGCTCGACCGCAACTCGATGATAGTAGCCTATGATTACAAAAGAGGCGAACCCCGCGCTAAATTCAGCAAGACAAATAAGACCGCCAGATCAGCCCAAACTAGCCCCGGCACGCAAGCCACCCCCGCCGCGCCCCGCGCGCAAACCATCACCGCCGCACCCCTCGCCCCCGGCGACTGCATCGACTGCTTCCAATGCGTAAAAGTATGCCCCACAGGCATCGATATCCGCAACGGCACCCAGATGGAATGCGTAGGCTGCACCGCCTGCATCGACGCCTGTAATCATATGATGGAAAAGACAGGCAGACCGCTGAACCTCATCCGCTATACCTCCGAGAACGGCATCTCCAAAAACGAACCGCTCCGCTATACCCTGCGAATGAAACTTTACACCGGCCTCTTATCCATCCTCGTCATCATCCTGGCAGCCCTGCTGCTCAGCCGCAAGGACGTAGACGCTACCATCATGCGCACCCCCGGCATGCTCTACCAGGAAAGAGGAAAAGACAGCATATCCAATCTCTATACGATAAAGATCGCCAACAAGACCATCCATAACATTCCTTTACAGCTGCGCCTCGAAGACGCACCGGGCTCCATCCTTACCATCGGCGGAAGATACATTCCCGTGAAAAAAGAAGAGGAAGGCGCCGGAAATTTCTTTATCATCCTGCCCAAACAGACCATCCGCCAACGTAAGACAAGTCTCCGCATCGGCCTCTATGAAGACAATAAAAAGATCGATGAGATCCGTACCAATTTCCTGGGGCCTTTGCCCGACACCGAATAATCACTAAAAATCTTTGTATATGAATTGGGGAAACAAACTACTACTCGTATTCGCAACCTTCGCCTTCGGAATATCCTTCCTGGTCTACCGTTGTATGAAAACACCCGTCGACCTGGTCTCGCATGACTATTACCGCGACGAGCTCGCCTACCAGCAGGTCATCGACGCCACAAAAAAAGCCAACGCCCTCTCCCGAAAACCCATCCTTCAGCAACAAGCCCAAACCATCACCCTCCGCCTACCGGCGGAAATGAAGAACACGCCGGTAAAAGGCTCGGTCTTTTTCTATTGCCCTTCGGATAAAACGAAAGACCGCAGCCTGCCGCTGACACCCGACAACGACGCCTTCCAGGCCATCGATGCGCATTATCTGCTCCCCGGTCATTACACCGTAAAGATCAGGTGGGGCAGCCGCGGCCAATACTATTTCAACGAACAGGCATTCGATATTCAATAAACACCCGCGCCCGGCGAGGCTCTTACCGCCGGAGCAGCCCTTACCGGCCGGTCAGGTTAAACATAAAAACTATGTGGCCCATTTTTCTTTCAGCGATTTCTCTCGGTCTGCTCAGCAGCTTTCACTGTGTCGGCATGTGCGGCCCATTGGCGCTGTCGCTCCCGGTACAACAACTTTCCCGTACCCGCCAATTCCTGGCCATCGGCGCTTACCATACCGGCCGGATAACCACCTACGCTGCAGCAGGCGCTTTCTTCGGTGTTCTGGGCCACGGCATCTGGCTGTCCGGTTTCCAGCAAGGATTCTCTATTTCCCTTGGGGTCCTGATTCTTTTTATACTGATAACAGACAGACTACGACGCAACACCGGCCAGCCCGCGCTGCTCAAAAAAACTTTCGCCGGTCTCCAGTCTTTCATCTACCGGCTCTGGCAGTCTCCGTCGCGGACTAAATTCGTATTAATGGGAATGGCCAATGGCCTGCTGCCCTGCGGGATGGTTTATCTCGCCATAGCCGCCGCCGTGAGTACAACCCATATCACCCACGCCATCGCCTTCATGATATTCTTCGGACTTGGCACTCTTCCATTTTTAGCAACCCTCAGCTATTTCGGTCAGCATTTCAGCCTGCTTTTCCGCAGCCGCATAAAAAAAGCTATCCCCTTTTTCATCGCTTCGATGGCCGCGCTCCTTATCTTACGCGGTCTCGGCCTGGGGATCCCCTTCGTCAGCCCCATCCTGCCTGCTCACCCGGCTCAGGCCATCTCCTGTCACTGAAGACGTCCGCCCGCCAAGGCCCCCGGTTCTCATCGTCGCTAAAAGTATTACTCTCATATCCCAGCCTGATCTGCGTCAGCAGAAGACAAGACCATAATGAAGACCTTTATATAAACCAATTAAAACAAACAGCCATGAAAAAGAATATGGGTTCTGCAGACAGGGCCATCCGGCTCATCATAGCCACCCTTATCGTAACACTATATTTTACCAACGTACTCACCGGAGCGCTGGCCGTCATCCTGTTGATCCTGGCAGCGGTCTTCGCGGTGACCAGTCTTGCCGGCAACTGCCCTTTGTATAGCCTTGTCGGTTTCCACACTTCTAAGACAAAGGAACCTCAGGGTAAACAAAGCGCTTAGAACGTCCGGCCCATACCGGCCCGGTCAGTCCCGCTCCGCATCCTGCGCCGCGGGACTCACTTAAACTGCAAATGCAACGAAACCACATTCGACACGAGGTCCGTCGTCTGCGTATAATGCCCAAACCGAAGTTCCAGCGTGCTCAGATGGCTGTTGAACAATCCCTTCGGCGGCGCCATCCGTATCCCCGCGCCAAAGAAATGACTGGAAAAAGCCGACAGGGCATAATTGCTGCTATAATACGTATCCGTCGTCAGATGCTGCTCATACGCCGCGAAATAGTTAGCCGCGCTTTGTACATAATAACGATAAAAAGGAGTCACCGAAAAGAAAGGAGTCAGCTTCACCGGAACTTCCAGGCTGGCAGTGTGCGAACGGATGCCCCAGTTGTCGACATAGTAACGATAATAACTGCGTAAGATAACCTTGTCACCCAAAAAATAGTTCAGCCGGACACCCAGCGGTAACTTGAACCGGTTGGACGGCAGCTTTTCGACCAGGTCTGACCCGTCGTTAAAATACACCCGGTGAAAAGGAAGCCCAAGATACCCGTGCTGTTCCACAAGGTCGAAAAGAAATGCCGCCTGCAAACGCGTATTGATCACCTGCGTATAAGAAAATGACGCCGTATAGGTCTCGCGGGGACTGGAACCATAATCCGGGTGTCGATCCTCCCTTCCCCCACCACCGGCGGAAGTATAGGCCGGCTCGAATTCAGAGGGAAAGATAAGTTTCACCCGGTCGAAATACCCGCTCAGCTTCAGCCCCAGCTCGCCATTGCTTTTCGTTTTCTTGGTGCCGCCGGCGCTGAATCCAATGGACTGGTAATTGAATTCATTCGAATAATAGGCGCCCAGGCTGAAAGAAGTCCCTTTGCGCTCGTTCTCCCGCGTCCAGTCCAACGAAGGATACAGCCGGAGGCCATCGGTTCTCCGGGAGGCGCCGGTCTTGGATATATAAGCCTGCGATGCCGCAGTATGATGATCGATCCCCAGACCCGCAGTAAGCGTATTTTTCCGCTGATGAGCATCCCAGCCCACCCATTTCAGCTCGAGCCCATTGGCAAGGTCTGTTACTTTTTCCGAACCTATCCCGCCCCGCACAGCAGAATGATCCCCGTTCTGGGTATAATAACTGGATACAAGGTCGACTTCATCAAGCTTGAGTTTCCTCGGCCTGAAGACCGAACTGTCCCGGGTCACCTGCGAAAATGCATGCAGAAGCATAAAATACATCCCCACGACTGTCAAACAGATCCTCTTCATTACCGGTTAATTTTAGTTTCTCCACGTCCGTCGTCACGGCCCTAATTACATCCGCAGCCCCCGCCTGTTTTCCCGCCGTTGGCGCCGGAAGCGCCCTCCCGGTAGGACTGAAAATTACTTTCATTCTTTTCCACCTTTCGGCTGGAAAGCGTCATTTCCGCATCGTTCAGCCGGTTTTTTTGATACTCCTTTACGGGAGTACAGGCCGTCATCATCCCGGCGGCGGACAACGCCAGGACACCGCACAACAGGATCTTTCTTTTCATTATTTGCTGTTTAAGATTAACGCGCATCGTCAGCGTCGATAACTTTTTTTACCTCCATGCTAAAGACAGAGGGTGTGATACCCGGGTTCCCTTCCCACTCTTTTAATATTTTCCCTTCCACATTTAACAACAGGGTGAGCGGAAATTTCCCCTCCGAATTGTATAGGTCGGCAAGACGATCGTTCTGTTGTTGCTGTTCTTTGGGCAGCTGATTCTTTTTCATTCTGGGGAAATCAGCGTTGACCAGCACCAGGGCTGTATCGGCAAATGCCGAAAACACCGGATCATCGAATACGCCTTTTCGAAGCATGATACAGGGGCCACACCAGTCGCTGCCGGAAAAATTCAACAGGATATGCCGATGCTCTTTTTGTGCTATGGCTTTGGCTTCCTGCATGTTAAGATGCCATTGGGTAGGTAAGGACAGGCCGGTTACAAGAAGAATACAGAGATATTTTATCATGTGATCAGAATTCGATGTTTAAACGCAAAAGTTCACAGAATAACACGGGGCGGGCTGTTGTTGTTCTGTTAAAACCGTTTTCTGCCGTGTATCATCCCGGATACAAGCCCCGGATACCGGCCGGCATCAGCCAGGATAACCCCTGCAAGATGCAACAGGACAAAACCATAGATGCCATATTGGGTAAAGCTGTGCAACTGTTTCAGCGCCCCGCGGATGGACTTGAAAAATGCCACATCTTCAAATGCCAGTCCGAGACCAGTCACCGCCATCACCCCGATAAGAAAATAAAAAAGAACATAACCCCATTTCACACGGATATAATGTTCCTGTGCCCGTCGCGCTTCCGGCAACAAGGGACGAAGACCCATTACTCCTTTGATCCTCGTACTCAGCTTCTCATCCGATGGCTGAAATACTTCCAGTATAATTCTGCCCAGCAGGAATGCAGCAACGAAATAGCCTATCCAGGTATGCAGCTCCCATACCTTATCACTGAATGCATGCGATACGACACGGGCCTGTTCCTGGCTGACGGTCAATCCGTTTTGTTGCAGCTGTTCCCGCACAAGCGCTGTATTGTTTCTGGTGCGAAAGACCGTCGACGCCAATAGAACAGTACTCATAGAACACAGCAGCAGGATAAAAAAGGTCCAATGCCAGATACGGATGCCGAGACTATGTTTTTCATAAAAACTCACGGTATTGATATTATTCAAAGCGGCAGATTTTAACAGTTGTTATTTAATGAAATCGATATCCAAGAATAACTTTAAAAATAGCATTATCGGTACTCTGCGTAAACCCCCACCCGTACCCAAAATTCAATTCCCAATCCGGCGACCAATCCAGGTCCACAGCAGCGAACAGTTGATGTTGCTGGCTTTGATAAGGTTGAAAATGATCAAGAGGCCCCAGCGCCCCATAGTATTCGAAACCCCCGGCGATCACCTTGGTTACATTATACGCCGCCTTGAAATTCGGCGAAAAGATATAACCCTGGTCCTTGCCCAGGCCATGAAAAGACTTGTCAAAGGTTGGATTGAGAGAAAGATAAAGTTTTCCGAACTGTTTGTCGACGATCGGTCTTATCTCCAAACTCCAGTCATCCTCGCTGTAGTCCCGTTTCTGATACCCTGCTTCCAGTGAAAGACTGACACCCACCGGCCATTTCCAGGAGGCCGGGACCATCACCCTGGGCCGTATATGGCTACCTACGTACGTTGTGCGATTGTCGTTGCCGATGGTATTAAAAAAATAAAACCCTGTTTCGAACCAGCCGTTCCATCCATGCGTGATCTCGATGGTCTCATGGAAAACATGATTGGTGGGCCGTACGCCATCCTTACTGTATTTTTCCCCGTCAAAAGTAAAATTGCTGTGCAGCTCCACCATCGTATTTCCCTTCAATACCGTCTGAGAGCCATACACCTGTATCTCATAATTTTCCTGCGCCCGAAGAAGGACAGGGCAAACGCATGTGAGTAACACGCCGTAAAAGGTCCACCTCATGATGAGGTAAAATTAATTTATGCCCGCCCCCCCGACTGTTAGAGACCAGTTATAAATTCATTAGAAAAAAATTAGAACATTCTGTAGAAAAATGGTATCCTTACGCCAGGGTTATCGTAAACACTGTGCCCTTCCCCACCTGCGTGTCGACGGCAATATCCCCCTGGTGCAGCCTGACGATCCTCGCCGTCAGTGGTAACCCGATGCCATTGCCCGGGGCATATTTTTTATTTTCGCCACGATAAAAAGGAGTAAAGACATGGGCAATATCATTTTCCGGGATACCGATCCCGGTATCCGAGAACCGTATCACCGATCGCTTCTCCCCAAAACCGATACTGACAATGCAGTGCTTGTCCGCAGAGAATTTGCAGGCATTCTCCATCAAATTGCAAAATGCCACCTTTAACAGGTATTCATTTCCATGATGCACGATACAATCGCTCTCTATGTCGCTTTCGAAATGAATATCCACATGGTAGTCCGGGTTCGACCGCATGACACTCTGTCGGGCATCCAGCAATACTTCATCCAGCCGGAGATCCATAAAAGTGATCCTGCCCGGGTCATAGCTGGCCTTTGCCATGTCCAGCAGATCATTGGACAGTCTTGACAACCGACGCGCATCCTGCAGGATCAACCCGATCGTTTCTTTGTATTCGTCAACCGTCCTTCCTTTAAAAGCCGAGATCTCCAGTTGGGCGATGATAGTAGCCAGCGGAGTACGCAGCTCGTGCGAGATACTGGACACGAATTGTTTTTGCGCATCGAATGAACTTTCCAGCCTGTCCAGCATACGATTGAAAGTAAGAGCCAGCTCTGTGATCTCGTCTTTCCCCGCCTTGGCAGGGATCCGCAGGTCAAGATGCGAGGCCGATATCTCTTCCACCTTCCCGACCATTTCCGTCACCGGGCGCAGGGCCTTACGGGAAAACAATATGCCCGCCAGTACGGTCAGCACGATCGCAATGGCAAACCCTATGACCAGCGCTATACGCAACGTTCTCAGCTTGCTGAGACCATAGTCGTCCTTTGCCGCCGCAGTGATCACATAGGTCTTACCCCTGAAAGGATATACGAAACCGATGGCCTGCAGATCCTCAACATAAAAATGTATCTCTTTAAAGGCAAGGATACTGTCGATCATCCCCCTCGTCTCCTTTACCTTATCGATACTCCCCGCATCATGATACAGCAGGTAAAATGACGTGTCGAAGATCGCCACCTCCTCCTGCGGCAGCGTGTTCAGCGAGTTTTCATAGATCAATTGCAGCACGGCGGGCTGCACCTTAGCCTCGAGCAGCAGGTGGGTCTTCGTGATCGCTAGTTGCCGGAGACGTTTGAAATATTCTTCCTCCCGTTGATTGGCATTGGAGAAATATATCAGCAGCGAAAAACACAATAACAACGAGGCAAATAGCCCCGCAAACAAAAGAGTAAGTTTGGTTCTTATTTTCACGGGACCTCTTTAAAAATAAAACCTATCCCCGGACGGGTCTGGATCAGTTTGACGGGATGATCTTTATCGATCTTCTTACGCAGATAATTGATATAGACATCGATGAAATTCGTTCCCGTGTCAAAAGCCGTTTCCCAGACCTTCTCCGCAATTTCAGCTCTCGACAGGACCCTGCCCTGGTTGCACATCATATATTCCAGCAATTTGAACTCTTTGCGCGTAAGGGCAATTTCTTTGTTATCTCTTTGTACAATGCCTGTCCGCAGATTCATCTCCAGGTTGTCCGCCTTTAAAATGCTTTTTTTGGCGCTCCCGCCAGCTGCCGCCCGTTTCAGCAACTCCCGGATCCGGACATACAGTTCCCTGAAATCGAACGGTTTCACCAGGTAGTCATTGGCGCCGGCATCAAAGCCACCCACTTTGTCATCAGTGGTGCCCAGCGCAGTCAGCATGATGATAGGAATGTCCGGTAACTCCTGCCGGATCTGTTTGCAGACATCGATCCCACTGGCATCCGGTAAAAGGATATCCGTAATGACGAGGTCAAATAGTCCGCTCAGCGCCAGCTTTTTCCCGACCAGCCCCTCCGATGCGACAGTCACGGAAAACCCCAGCTCTTCCAGCCCTTTTTTAATAAGGGCTGCCACCCTGTCTTCATCCTCGATGACCAATATTCTCATGGATTACCACTTTGCTGCTAAGGTAAGACACCCTTGTCATAACCCTATGCCAGCCTGTAATAAAGTGCCGGAATAACCATAATTTTATCCGCCATTTCACCTCAATACAAATACCATGAGACGATACACTTTTTTCCTTGTCCTGGGATTATTCTACCTGGCCGCATGCAACCCTGCAACACAGGATAATACCGCTTTACAGGCGAAGATCGATAGTCTGCAGCATCGACTGGACAATGCCTACGCTCCGGGGTTGGGAGAATTTATGTCGGGTATACAGGTACACCATGCCAAATTATGGTTTGCGGGACAGGCGGGGAATTGGCAGCTGGCGGATTTTGAGATAGGGGAGATCAGCGAGGCGCTCGACGATGTTCAGAAATATTGTACCAGCCGGCCCGAGATCAGTTCGCTGCCCATGATCCTGCCGGCTGTAGACAGTGTAAAAAAGGCGGTCTCCTCGGGGAACCTGCCGCAGTTCAGGTCCGCTTTTATTGTATTGACGAATACTTGTAATAACTGTCACAGGGTGACAAAACATGAATTCAACATCATCCGGGTGCCGGACACCCCTCCCTTTACGAACCAGGATTTTACGAAACATCCCTGATGTGCCCGGCAAAGTCCGGCACCGCCACCGTTATCGTTGTCCCCTCGTTCAGCGCACTCTCCAATCCCACCGTTCCTCCCAGCAGGTCCGTATACCGTCTTACGATATGCAATCCCAGCCCCGTACCCTCTATATTCACCGCATTACCGCCGCGGAAAAAGCTGCTGAACAAATGTTGCTGGTCCTCTTCGGAGATACCGATCCCCTTGTCCCGGACAGCCAGTCTCAACCCGCCGCCCGCAGGCAGCGCCACTTCCAGCGCGATGGGCGCCCCCTCCGGCGAGAATTTTACCGCATTGCTCAGCAAATTGATCAGGATATTCTTTAAAAGACGCTTATCACTGAAAAACACGCCGTCTGGCGGACAGGTACATACGATATGCTGCCCCTCTTTAGCCAGCGGCTTCATTTCCTCCACCACCTCATCCAAAAATTCTTTTATCGGAAATTCCACAGGATCGGCCTTTATTTTACCTTCTTCCAGCTTGCCCAGCGACAGAAAATCTTCCAGCAGATCGTTCAGGTGTTTGACGGAATCCTTTATCCGCTTGATATGCTTGTCCCTTTTTTCCTGCTCTTCCGTCTGTGTATACCTTTCCAGCAACGCAGCCGAACTTAGCACCGTGCTCAGCGGCGTACGGAACTCGTGGGATGCCATGGACACAAACCTTGACTTTATCTCATTCAGCTCCTTTTCTTTGCTCAACGCTTCGCTCAGCTCCTGTTGCGATCGCTCCAGCTCCTGCAACGCCTCCCGCAGGATCAGCGTCCGTTGTTCCACTTTTGTCTCCAGCCCTGTATTCAGCTTCCGGATCTCCTCCGTGATCCTTTCCAGCTGCTGCTGCCTTGTTACCAACTCCTGTTCCGCCTGCTTGCGCTGTGTAATATCCACAATAAAGGCGATCACGTATAGCGTATTCTTCTGCCGGTAATAGCTGAGACTCACCTCCACAGGGAACTCGCTGCCATTCTTCTTCCGGGCGAACAGATCCCTGCCATGTCCCATGGTCCGGTTGCCCGGATTCCGGTAAAAGCTTTCCCGGTCCTTTACGTGTGAATGATGGAATCGCTGTGGGAGCAGCGCGTCGATCGGTTTGTCCAGAAGTTCATCCTGCCCGTATTCGAATAGTTTATAAGCCGCGGGGTTCAGTAGTACGATCTTCCCTTTCTCATTCGTGAGTATGATCCCCTCTGTCGCGTGCTCGAACAAGGCCGTCACCTGTTGCTGGTCGGACTCGATATTGCGATATAGTTTCTTGACATACAATACGAAGATCACAGCCATGGCCACGATTATCAGGGAGAACAGATGCTGAAGGACCACCTGGCTCTGTTCCATATTGCGGTGCTGGTAGAACGATGCGAGAAGGATAAATACGGCACTGACGGCCCCGAACAGCTTCGTATAGCCATCCTGCTTAAGAAATACCGTCAGCAATATCGCCGTGATGAACCCGCCGTCAAAAAAACTAAAGGAGGGATTCAGGTATTGAAGTACTGCCGAGGCGATCGTTACTATTGAACAAAAAAGCAATACATGCGTGGATTTTTCTTTAAACATTTTGTCAGTGCATGATTTGAGCCCAATTTACATCTTTTCAGTAATAGCGTATGATAACGACAGGACCATGATCGGCCAATAGACCCTCGTCTACCTCCTCCACAGCACCGCCGTTCTCCAGCACTTTTTCGACTATTTCATCAATGATCCCGTCATGATAGAACTGCCCGTCTTCTGTCCGGTCTCCACCGGAACCCTCTCTTTCGATGACCAGCAACCGGGCATTCCTGCACACCGCCGCCTTCCGCACTTCCTCCATTCCCCCGACCAGCCTGCCGGCTTCCAGCGCTTTTTCGATCTGCCGCTGGAGCATACGCTGCTTTAGCTTCTGCCAATTGGCAAGTTCAGGCTGCAGGGACTCCATAAGCTTTTCACCTCCTTCCTCCACGCAATTTTTATAAATATAACCCACTATGTTTTTTTCATGATGGGTGATGGAGGAAAAATGCCCGATGACCCGGCTGGGCCCGATGACAAACACCGGCAAAGCATACACTTTCAGTACCGCTCCCAGCCCCTGGTCCATATGATGCAGGAATTTATTTAACATCACTTCCCTTCTTGCTTCCGGATCAGAAAAATTACCTACCCGCTCGGGTACTTCATTCAGATATGCATACATGCTTTGGGGCACATTGCTCTTTATCAGTTGCAGATGATTGCCGGTGCCCCGGTACATTTTTGACTCTTTGGCGCTTAAGACCAGTACCAGGTACTCCGTATCTTTCTTCCTGCATTGGGCAAGGTCCCTCACCCGGAAAGGATCGTCGACAAACACCCGCTCTTCCACTTCCATATCCATATAACACACTTTTGCGACTTCCGGCGATACGAACACCGCGATGCTCTTCCTCAGGGTGGAATAATTAAGACCGCGAACCAATTGCCGCAGTTTCCGGATCACTGGCATGGCATCCTCGGCCCCATGATGGGACAAAAGCTCTTTTTCTACCCGTTCGAGGAGAGTACGCTGCGTCTTGTCCATTTCCTGCCGGGGAGTCATTTTAGGGTCAAAAGGCAGGACCAGCGCGACAGATGGCATTTTTTGGATTAGCGACCCGGCTATTGAAATATCTTTTGCGGTAATATGAAGGCTCATAATGATGGATTTGAGACCTAAAAATACCCGGAAGCTTCGCCCCGGCCCATGAGGACCATCAGTATAGTGACTGATCATGATCAGGTGTGCCGGAAACGTTTTATCTTTATTTCATAACCAGCAGCATGCAGGAAGAAGTAGCCAAACACACCAAAAAGATATACCAGGCCGTGACAAGACCCGGACATACGATCTTCGAAAAAATTAAAGAGATAGCCGTCGAGATCTTCATCATCGTCTTTGCCGTTACACTATCCATCTGGCTGCACAGTTGGTCCGATCACCGCCATGAACAAAAGGAGGTCAATGAATTCCTGGTGGGCCTTAAGGACGATCTTCAACAGGACATCGCTTTGCTCGCAGCAAATAAGAACATCGCAATCCAGCTGGATTCGAATTTCAACGCCCTTATTGCACTCAACGAAAGCCATGCCATAGATACGGCAGCAAATAAGACACTGTCCCATTATCTGTACTTCAGCCTGGTCGTAACACATCCCGGTATAGGGCGATATGAAGGGTTTAAATCCAGCGGCAAAATAGGAATGATCGAAAATGCCGGTCTTAAACAAAAAATACTGGTGTATTACGAACAGACAATGCCTGATCTGGCAAGTGGGGAGAATTATGTAAACTCATTGCAATCAAAGATATTGGACGCCGAGATCGATAAGGATAAAATTCCCCTGAAGGATTTCGTGAGATCATATAAGGTGCGGGCCCTCCTGAATTTATGCACGCAAAACCTCGACGGAGGCATTAAGGATTATGAAAACACCATTCAGCAGGCAAAAAATATTATTGCTATGATCGGACTTGACGACAATCACTTCCCCCGATGACCCACCTCATGGGGTATCTTTTTCAATAGCGTTTACTTTATAAAAAAATGTTATGGAAAAGATACTGCTGGCGCTTGACGCGCAACAACTGAATACAAGTACGATTGATTTTGCGTGTTACATCGCAAAACTCACCCGGTCGAAATTGACCGGTGTATTCCTGGAAAATATCCTACAGGACGATATAACACGGGCCCCGGGCGTATCCATACCCTCTTGTATCGACCGCCCCGTCGACCGCCCCGCCGGCCCGACCGCCGACCTTGCCGCCGACCTTGCCGGCCCGACCGCACCCACCGCCCAGCCCGCCCCGTCCGCTCCAACGGCCCCGTCCGCTCCCACCATCCCGACCGCCGCGGATTTCGTCAGCTATAATATCAGCCGTTTCAAAGAGTCCTGCATCTGCCGGGAGACATCCAACCTGATCCACCGCGACAGAGGCATACCTTTGTCGGAGATCATAGAAGAGAGCCGTTTCGCCGACCTCATTATCGTCGACCCCGTCACCTCCTTCAGCCGCACCGACCGCAGCGTGCCCTCCCATTTTGTCAAAGATGTCCTGCTGGATTCAGAATGTCCCGTTCTCATGGCCCCTTATAGTTTTGATAGGGTAGACGAGGTCATTTTTATGTACGATGGCACCTGCTCCTCTGTATTTGCCATCAAGCAATTTACCTACCTGTTCCCCGGCCTGGCGGACAAAAAAGCGATCATCGTCAACGTCCACAATTCCGATATCCGGGCCATCGAGCAGCAGTTTAAAATGAAAGAATGGCTCAAGGCGCACTACCAGGACTTCGAATTCGTCATCCTCAAAGGCGACCCCGCAGATGAGATATTCGGCTATATAATAGAAAAAAAGAATGCAATGGTGGTAATGGGCGCTTTCGGCCGTTCCATGCTGTCCCGCTTCTTCAAGCCAAGCCATGCCCGGCTCGTCATGAAGACCGTCAATCTTCCCTTGTTTATCACGCATCACTGAAACCTCGTTCGCCTCATCCCAAAAAAAATCAGCACAGTATGAAAAAGATAGGTATGGCATTATCCGGCGGCGGCGCAAGAGGTATTGCGCACCTGGGCGCCCTCCAGGCACTGGAGGAACTGGAAGTTCCCGTCTCCTCCCTGTCCGGCACCAGCGCCGGCGCCATCGCTGCAGCGTTCTATGCCGCCGGCAACAGGCCTTGGGATATTATGAAAATATTTAAGGAAAGCAATTACTTCGGCCTTTCCCATTTACTCATCGGCCAGGAAGGTGTTTTCGATCTGGAAGGATTAAGAGAATTGCTGGAAACACACATCCCCTTCCGCCGTTTTGAAGAGCTGCCTGTCCCCATATTTGTCGCTGCCACGGACCTCACCGCCAACCGATCGTTTATTTTCAGGTCTGGACCGCTCATCGAACCTATCCTGGCTTCATCCTGTGTCCCCTTCATCTTCCAACCAGTCGTGTTAGAAGGAAAAGAATGGGTCGATGGCGGCATCCTGAATAATTTTCCCATCGAACCCCTCCTTCAGCATTGCAATATCGTCATCGGTTCCCATGTCAACAGGCTGAATACTGGCGTTCCCCTGGTACACGGAAAAATGTCCGTACTGGACAGATGTTTCCACATGGCGGTGGCTGCGCCGGTGTACGAGAAATCCTCCGCCTGTACGGTATTCCTCGATCCGCCCGGCCTTTGCAGCTTTGGAATGTTTGACGTAAAAAAAGCCGAATCCATATTCGACATCGGCTATCGCCATTGTATGCTCCACAGCAAAGAGCTGCAGTCCCTGGCCGCCGAAACGCATCCGCACGGAGCCCGCATCCCTTCAATAAAATAACAGGACAAACATGCCTGTCGTATACATATACTTCCTTTGCCTCGCTCTTGGCTACACGCCGCCGGGATATCCCCTGCAACACCCTTCCCTTGTAGAACGTTACTACCAGCACCGCCACCAGTCCCTCTTTTGGTTCGCTGCGGGAACAAATTCCATTTCCTTGCGCCGGCACCTGCTTTCCTGCATCGATAGCGCCGCCTGGCAAGGCCTCGACAGCAATAAATACCGGCCCGCCGGATTGAGACTATTGGATAATTCCTCTTTCATGTCCCCGGACAGTATCCGCCTCGCATCATACGACCGCCTGTACACAGATGCTGCCTTCACCTATGGCAGCGACCTGCTCCGCGGCGAGGGCATCGACTCGATCTTTAGCTATGACGGCGTGACCCCCACCCGTACCGCCTATGATGACCAGCTTCTGCTCAACGGTTTTTCTACAGTCAACTCCCCCGAAACTTTCCTGCAATGGACAACCGCCCTGCAACCGTCCACACCGGATTACGCCATCCTCAGAACAGCCTTGCGCCAGTACCTCGACAGCGCCGCCCTGCAAAACACGCTCTTGCAAAACCCCCTCCTGCAAAACACACCAGCCCCCACCCACGCCGAAAGCCGCATACGCCAGCTATGCACCTCGCTCAATGTCATCCGACATATCCACCACTACCAATTCTCCCGCTTCATACTCGTCAATATCCCTTCGGCAACCTTGTCCTACTATAACGCCGACACCCTCGCCCTCTCGATGAAGATCGTCGCCGGCCAGACCTCTAAACGTACGCCCCGTTTCGCCGCCTTCTGCACCCGGCTGATCCTCTATCCCTACTGGAATATTCCGCGGAAAATATCGGTAAAAGAAATGTTGCCCCTCTTCAAAAAAGAACCCGGCCTTGCCGCCCTCATGAATATCCAGGCCCTCGACAGCCGCGGTAAAAAAGTGGATATAACTCAAATTTCATGGGCTTCCTATACGGCAGCCAGTTTCCCCTATACCCTCCGGCAGGCTCCCGGCTGCGACAACGCATTGGGAGTGCTCAAATTCGACATCAGCAGCCCCTATGACGTATATATGCACGATACGAACCTTAAAGGCGCCTTCTCTTCTTCCTGGCGCTATCTCAGCCACGGCTGCATCCGTCTCGAACGGCCCCTCGATCTGGGCATGCGCTTGCTGAACAACCAGCTGGATACGACTTTCCTGCGCAGCTGTTTCAGGGACCAGTCGCCTATCCCCGTCCCCCTGGAAAAACCCGTACCTGTATTTGTCGTATACCTCACCGCAGGCGTCGACCCCGCCGGCCGCCTCGCCTGGTACAAAGACATATATCATTTGCTGAGATGATGGGCGTCATACCCAGCCTGGCGGCACACCCGTAGATTTATAATAAAAATGGAAGAGTTAAATAAAATAGAAGACCTCACCGGTCACGTAAAGGAATATGTGCAGGTACGGATCTCCGAAACTCGCCTTATTCTTGCCGAAAGGACGGCAAAAGTTATTTCCCAATTGGTCGCAGACGCAACTGTCTTGCTGGTTTTTGCAATTGCCGGGTTGTTCGCCGGCATCGCCGCCGCCTTTGCACTCGGCCGCTGGCTGAATAATACGGCCCTGGGATTTCTGCTCGTTGCCGGATTCTTTCTCGTGTCTGCCACCCTGATCAGGCTGGTCAAACAACGGCTCATACGGGTCCCGGTCATGAACGAAATTATTTATCAACTTTTTCAAAACGACGATAACGATGAGGAAGATTAAACGATTGTCGCATCTCCATGGCGAGCAAAAACGTCTGCGCGAACGCCGCGTCACCCTCGAAAAGGCCATCGGCAATGATATCAGCAGGATCCGCTATACCCTGAACCCCCTGACCCTGGCACGCGAAACGCTCTTATCCTATGCCGCATCCGTCGGCCGTCGCCTGTTATCATGGATTGAAAAATAATTCCTAAGACCATCAATCAAAAACATATGAAAAAGATACTACTGCCTTTCGAAGGCAACAATTTTCCACAGGAGATCTTGGATTTCGCCGGCGAACTCAATATCCTTTCTCCTGTCCTGCTGACAGCCGCTTTTGTCCCGGAAGTGGATTATGCCCAGCTGTGGAGTGCCTCGGGTGGCGTCGCTACGGGCACATATATTCCCCAGGTGCTGGACGAAGGCGCTGTCATCGAAGACAATAGCGTAAAATTAAAAGCCTTCTGCATCGATCATGGCATCAAACTCAGCATTCATTCAGACCGCTTCGACTTCGCTCTGCCCGCCATCCGTAAAGAAGCCCGCTTTGCAGACCTGCTGGTCATCAGCGCTATCCATTTCTTCGACATTATCAACACCCGCCAGCCCAACGCATATATGAGGGAGATACTTCATGGCGCCGAATGCCCCATGATACTCCTGCCTGAAAAACCCGGGTTGCCCGGTGATATCATTCTCACATATGATGGCACCGCATCATCGGTATATGCCATCAAACAATTTGCCTATCTTTTTCCCGAACTGGCTTCCGTCCGGACCTCCCTTATTTACCTGCGGGAAAAAAAAGATAGTCCCTTCCCCAACAGACAATTTATCGAAGAATTAGCCCTGCAACACTTTAAAAATTTCCGCATCCTCGATCTGGGCATCCGGCCCGAAGACTTCTTCGACACCTGGATATCCGCCCAACATCGCCCCTGGCTGGTAGCCGGCTCCTACGGCCGCTCGGACCTGTCCCGCTTTTTCACCGGAAGCTTTATCTCCAACCTGATCCGCAAACACAAAATACCCTTATTTATCGCACACCCCTGAGGGTATTTACCTTGTACCCTCAGATGCCGTAAAAGGTAATGGCCGATGCCGGCGACTTTTCAAACCTTCCGGTCTTTTCCATCAGCCGGATACGGAAAGTTATACCTGCGATCTTATTGAACTCTGCAGGTGGAAATGGCCAGTCCGCGGACAAATGCGCCGTTTCGCTGGACGGCATCGGCAAAATACGCTCGTGCAGCCGCTGCAGCGCATGACTGCGCAGCGCCGGATCGGTCAGTTCTTCGAACTCCCCCTGTACGACTACACTTTGCCAATTGGCCATATTACGAAGGGAGTCGACTTCAAAACATACTTTCTTATGCTTTCTCATGATATCCACTTTCAATCCTTCATGTGTATGACAATAGATATACTCTCCGTCATAGACATAACTTATTGGCACGACATAGACGACATCGCCGTCTGTGCATCCGATACGCCCCAGCACTTCTTTTCTAAGAAGCTTTTCTATCTCGGGCATGGTTAATTTTCCCAGCATAACAAATGATTTATGAATTCTAAGATAGGTGTCGGCGCCCGCCGGTGTAATGACGGGGATCATTGTCTGGATTGATAAACCTCATAATTACGGATAGGCCATATCCACTACTTTACTTTGTCATCCAATTGCGTCATGAAAAAAATACTGCTCATCGAAGACAAGGAAGAGGTAAGAAGGCAGGTGTCTGAAATTCTCCGGCTTTCCGGTTATGAAGTTATGCTAAGGTCGGAAGGGCACACCGCGATAGACCTCGCTCTTCGCGAAACACCCGATCTTATCCTCTGTGACATTGACCTCCCCGCTCCCGATGGTTACGCGATCCTGCACGCAGTACAACAACATGCCGCCATCCGTGATCTCCCAATGATCTTCCTGGGTGCATTCCCCGAAAAAGAAGACCTCCGCAAAGCAATGACTGCCGGCGCCGACGATTGCCTTCCCCTTCCTTTCGACGCTATTGAATTGCTCCGTGCTGTAGAAGCCTGTTTTCTTCGAAAAAGCCGGCGGCAGCTGCATCTCGAAAAAAGAAAGAAAGACAGCCCGGCCGGGCTGCCTGCCCCGTTCGACCAACAACAACTGGCCGCCCTGTTTGGCGATAGAGATATTGTTACCTGTAAGAAAAAGCAAACCCTCTATTCGGAAGGACAACGCGCCACTCAGGTCTGGTTCACCGTTGCCGGAAAAGTAAAGACCTTCCGTGTACACGAAGACGGAAAAGAATTGATCACCAGTCTCTACGGACCCGGCGACCTCATCGGTTATTCGGAAGTCCTGCAGGGAGACTGCTACCGGGATAACGCCCGGTCGGTGGACGACACTCAGCTCATAGCCATACCCAGACAGGAATTCATGCAGCTTGTCGCAAGCTCCACCGGTTTCTCCCGGCTCCTCCTGCAGTCCCTGGCCCGCAAATCCACCGTGAAAGATGAAGGCCTGCTGGATCTGGCCTATAATTCCCTGCGCAAAAGAGTAGCCAACGGCCTCCTGCGCCTGTCAGCCGTCTTCGGCCGGAACAGGGAAGGACGCCCGGCCATCACTATCTCCCGCGAAAATCTGGCCGCCCTCATCGGCGCTGCGCCGGAATCATTGACCCGCACACTCAGCGATTTCAAAAAGGAGCAACTTATTTCCATGATGGATGGAGTCATTTCGTTATTGGACGAAGACAGGCTCCGCAATATGGCCAATTAAAAACCCCTCCCGGATGAACAGGAGGGGATCCCACATTAACCTTGCCTTATCCCGACAGCTTCTTATTGGGCCATCAACTTAAATATTACAGGCTGCTTTTTATAGGATTTTACTTTGCGGCCATTTTGGATAGCAGGTGTCCAAAGACCACTCCTGCGGATGACACGGATGGCCTCTTCCCTCAGACCACCTTGCTCGGGTCCGCTGACGGCTTCTACATCACTGACGTTCCCCTCTTTGTCCACGATGAACTGTACCACCACGACTCCCTGTATCTCGTTATTGATAGCCTCTTCAGGATAACGGAAATTTTTGTTGAGATACCGTAGCCAGGCGGCAGGACCACCGGGATATTCCGACTCGATCTCCACTTTGACAAAGGTCTTTTCGTAGTCTTCGGCAAACTTTGCCTTTGGCGCCTCTACAATGCCTTTCCCGCCATCCGACACGGGAGGGGCGATTACACCGGCATCTTTTATACCCTCCTGGTTGATAGCCCCGATCTTCGTATCCTGCAGCTTTTCCTGTTCAGGTGGCTTTTCGTCTTCTTTCACCTCATTATCTCTTACAATGCGCGGCGGGGTGAATTTGGTCACCTGCACTTTTGGCACTTCCGCTTTTGGTGGAGGCGGCGGCGGCGGCGGGGGCTCGTTCTTTTCCGCCCGCTGTACTTCCGTCAGCTGTACGTCTTTGACATATAATACCTGTTTTGGTGCGCTGCCCCCATTGGTGAGGGCAATGGCGGCGAATAACAACGCTGTAAGGATGGCAACTATGGCTATTGCCTCGTACATACGCTTGTTATAGGTGACCCTCAGCTCATACGCCCCATATGCTTTGTTCCTGCCTTCAAAGACAATATCTAAAAAGCTTGCGCTTTGTATTTTGTCGGCTTCCATGATGATAAGTTTAATTATATCAAATGTAGAGACGGGACGAGGCGGAAATTATGATCCCCGTCACCCCGCTCCCTGATCTTCACGAAATGACAACTGTCATGAAGAAAATTGACATGCCTCATTATTCGAAGACCGCCTGCTTTATACCTTCATGCAAAACAAAACAGTATGTTCACCTATTATCGACACGAAATAACCGTACCTGCAGGTCAGCTTAAGTTAAAGGGCGAACTGACCATACCCAGGCACGCAAAGACGATCATTATATTCTGCCACGCGACAGGGAACAGCCGGGACAGCCTGCGTTGCAGGGTAGTCGCACGTCAACTGCAGCAACAAGGATTCGGCACCCTGCTGCCCGACCTTTTGACATCCGAAGAGATCAATAACAGTGGCCGGCGCTTCGACCTTGACCTGCTCACTGCAAGACTGATGACCGTTACAGAATGGCTGATGGATCGCGACATGGTCGGCCGCTACCACCTGGGGTACTTTGCAACCGGCACCGGCGCAGCCTCTGCCCTCCAGGCAGCGGCTTATTTGCCCGAAGCCATCGCCGCCGTAGTCTGTTCCGGTGGCAGACCCGACCTGGTCCGCAAAGAACTTGGTAGGGTAGAATCATCCGTTTTGTTCCTCGTCGGCAGCCAGGATGGCTATGTCCTGCAGCTCAACAGGGAGGCGCTGGAAAACCTTATTTGCGAAAGACAATTGACGGTCATCGAAGGAGCCAGCCATTTATTCGGGAATGACAGGATGGATGAGGTGGCGGGCATGGCCTGTTCCTGGTTTAAGACTCATCTGCAATCGCTCACAGTAATGGATCATTAGACTACCTTTTCCCCGGCATCGGAACAGACCGTCCCCTGCAGGGTCACGATGCCATCTTCAACCCGGGCACTGATCCGGCGCTCCCCCGCGGGTAACCCCCATCATCCGGCACCCTGAGAATGATCAGGCCGCTCCCCTGATCCAACTGTCGTGAATTAGCCTTCCCAATGAGCCCGCTCATAGGACAACAAGGAAGAAAAACGTTGATTTACAGTATGAAAAAAATTAACTACCTCAGAAAAAGCATGATGATCTGGCACGTTATTTTTGCCATCGGCATGATCAACGTGCTGCGGGGTGGCAACCCCCATTCGTTCACATGGCTGCTGGCCACGGGCCTCATGCTGGACCTTGCCGGTAACTGGCTGCTCTTCCGGCTTCACCGGTCGGCAGGAATAAAAAACCATCTTCACGGAAACATCGGCGATGACCTTGCCCTGGCTGCCGGCGTCATCGGGATACTGATCTTCAAAAGGGATTTCTTTATCCGTGAATGCTATTTCATTCTCCTGATCGACTTTTTATTTCTCACCAAAACTTTTCTCATGGCCGCAAAATTCCGGGATAATATCGATATTCATACTTCCCTGGGACGCCTTACGACCATGAGTCAGGCCGCATTCCTGCTGCTGCTTTTCTTCCTGCCGGAACCTCCGTATGGATTATTTTATTGGACCGCCACACTAACACTTCTTAAGCTCATCCAGGACATCCGGATCATCCACAGATCAAACCCTTCCGCCCGCAACAACTCTTTCCAGCACACTTCCTCCGCCGGACACGATACTTCCATCCGGCAGCCCCCCTCCGCCCGGCACAACCCCTACCCCCGGCATAATCCTTCCATCCGACATTTCAATGATCCGGTCTGATTCTTTGGCAAAATCCAGGTCATGCGTCACCACAATAATTGTATTACCCTCGCGCGCCAGCTGCTTGAAGATAGCCAGCACCTTTGCCGTATTCGCAGAATCCAGGTTGCCCGTTGGCTCATCAGCCATGATGATATCCGGGTTATTGATCAGTGCCCGCGCTATAGCGACCCGCTGTTGTTGTCCGCCGGATAATTTTCCGGAAAGCTTCCCTGCATATTCCTCCATTTCCATTTGCCGCAATTTCTCCATGGCTCTTTCTTCGATGGCCTTGTGGTCAAGCCTGCCTGATTTCAGTGCCGGCAACATCACGTTCTCCAGCACCGTAAACTCCGGCAGCAGAAAATGAAACTGGAAAACAAACCCTATATGCTCATTCCGGAATCTGGCCAGCTTATCCTCGGAAAGCCCCGTTACCCTGGTCCCGATAATATCGATAGATCCCTCATAGACGGTGTCGAGGGTTGAAAGCAGGTATAATAAAGTTGATTTTCCACAACCGGATTTTCCCATGATGGCAATGAACTCACCTTTTGCCACAGAAAGGGAAATGTCATTGAGCACCTGGAATTTTAAAGGATCAAAAAAATACTTGTCGATCTTTTCGACGTGAAGCACTTCTGCTGACATACAATTATTATTTTTTTTTAACCGCGCAAAATGGCAACCGGATCGATCTTCGAGGCCTTCAGCGAAGGCAGCCACCCGGCAATCAAAGTGGTCAGCACACCAAACCCCGCACCGAATAAATAATGGCGAACCTCAAATGTCACCGGGAAGAACTTTATGACCATCCACTCGTCTGCAGGAAATGGCACCCTCGACAAAAGATAAGAAAGGATAAACCCCAGCAACAGGCCGGCCAACCCACCCAGGACGCCAATGATCATGGATTGGGATAAAAATATCTGGATGATATCTTTCTTGTCGAACCCTTGCGCCTTTAGAATGGCAATGTCTTTCATCTTCCCCGTTATCACCATATTCATGATATTGTAGATGCCAAACCCGGCCACCAGCAACATCGTGAAACTTACCACGTATGTAAGGGTGTCACGTATGACATTGCCAGCCTTCAGCGAAGCATTCACCGTTTCCCAGTCGTCCGCCTTATAGCCGTACTTTCGCGTAAAAACATCCGCCAGCGATCTTGCCCGGTTGATATCTTTTACTTTTATCCGGATATCCGTAATATAATCCCGGTTTTTCCCCATCAGTTGCTGCATGCTGGACAGACTGACATAGGCCTTGTATTCATCCATCAACGCCATCCCGAACTGGTAAATGCCCACCACCTTGAAACGCATCCTTGCCCCCGAAGGAGCCGTAGCGGTTACCATATCGCCATCCGTTACGTGGAGCTTGCCCGCCAGTTTGTACCCCAGTAGTATGCCGTTTTCTGTTGTCAGCAGATTGTCCGGCCTTCCGCTGTTCATTTTTTCGGAAAGCTTGAACAGCAAATCTTCCTCCCGTATATCTACCCCATCCGTAATGATGCCCAGTTGTACGGGGCCATAATTGAAAAGCAATTGCACCGACAACAAGGGCGATACCGCGATCACCTCTCTATTCATCCGGATATCGCCAACGATGCCCGGTGCATTTTTAAGGTTCAGATTGATCTGTTTTGGACGCGGATGACGGACAATGATCCACTTTGCCGGATTTTCATCCAGGTACCGGCTGGTGACGGAGGAAGAATAGTTTGTCTGAAAATCATTATAGACATGAATATCCGGGGTTACGGATAACATAATATCGGAAAGGAATTGATTCACCCCTTTCATAAAGCTGATCATGAGGATGAACATGGCGATCCCGAATGTCACTCCGAGCATTGCAATGACGGTTTGCCGCTTGCGGGACAAAAGATGCACCCTGGCTATTTTAAGATTTACCGGAATTTTCATCGAAGGTTATTTTTTATCCATAGACTTTACGGGAGTCTTTTCATTCACACCCGCTACGATCTCCACATAGTCCAGGGTTGAGATCCCCGTCTGTACAAATACTTTTTTTTCTTTTCCTTTGTCGTAGATCCAGAGACTGTCTTTTGCGGCAAAAACGGTTCTTGGCAACACCAGCGCACGCCCCTTGTTTTGCACGATGATATTCGCTTCCACCTGGCTGTGAATAAAGGAGGGGGGAGTCTCCCCGGTAAAACGGGCCTCTATTCTGAACGTCTGGTCCACTTCATTCATCACAGGATAGATATAGCTGATGACGGCCTGGAATACCCTGCTTCCGGTCGCATCTGCCTGCAGTAGCACCTGCTGCCCGAGCCTGATCTTGTCGATATCCTGCTGGTCGACGGCCAGCCGGATCAACAACCGCCCGCTCGTCCCTACCAGGGCCACGACCTCGTTGTTACGAACCGCCTCGCCTACCTCCTTCAAAGTTTGATACACTACGCCGTTCCGGTTGCTGCGGATATAGTAATCCTCCATGCCTTTGCGGGCGGCCGTTAACTGGCTTTTGGCGTTGCTGTGGGATAGTTCCGCATCGTTAAGACCGGACATATATCTTTGCTCGGCGATCTTTTTCTGATTAAGAGAGACCTGGTAGTTGGCATACACATTGTCGAGATTATTCCTCGTCCCGATATTTTCAGACCACAACTCCTTCCACCGGTAATAAACAAGCGAATCGTTCCGGACCCTGATCTCTGCATTTTGCAGCGACAATTTCAGGTCATTTAGCAACGGCGACCGGTCAGATATATTTGTCGAGCTGACAGTGAAATTTTTTAGGGCGGCTTCCGCCTTTTGCCTGGCATCCTCGTCGCTTACCAGGTATAATAACTGCCCTTTTCTGACGGTGTCTCCGTCGCTGACCAGTTTTTTGACGATAGTTCCATTGCAAAGTGCAGACAGATTATATTCATTTTCTGAAATGATCTTGCCGGATGCATATACCGTTTCAACGATATCCTTTCGCTCCGGGTAGATCGCTGCCGGCGCGGTACAGCTATACCAGGCGAACGCCAGAATGGATACAAGGAATATTCGCGTTGGATAAGTCATGAGTTTCCTATTTTCATCAGTAATTCCACGTCTTCTTTGCTGCACAGGGATGTGCCCGGATGCAACGTTGCTGCCGCCCCGCATACGCAGCCATAAGCGACTGCTTGCTCCAACCCCTTTCCCGCCTGAAGCGCCAGCACGATCCCGGCTACCATACTGTCACCTGCTCCCACGGTGCCCTGGGTCTTCACAACAGGCGCGGTGACTTGTTTCACCTTGTCTTTTGTTACCAGCATCGCGCCCGCCGCACCCAGCGAGACGACTACTACCTGACACGAGTGATTGCTAATAAGGGATCTGGCCATATCTTCTATCAATCGCTCATCGCCGCTCTTTTCAGCCACCGCGATGAGTTCATGGATACTGGGTTTGACCAGGTAGACCCCATGCTCCAGCGCTTTTTTCAATGCTTCTCCCGAAGTGTCTGCTATGATCTTAATATTCTTTTTTTGGGCAATGGACGACAGCCTGCCGAAGATGTCTCCCGACATTCCCGGGGCCAGGCTTCCGCTGACAACCAGGTATTCTATTGCCTCCTGTAACGTGATGATGTTCAGCAAGGCGGTAATCGCCTGCTCACTCAGCGCCGGACCCGGCATATTCAACTGGTATTGCAACCCCGAGGTTTCATCGATGACGATGAGGTTCTCCCGCGTGTTACTTGAGACATCGACGACGATAGAGACTACGCCTTCTTCATCCAACATCCGTCTCAATTGTTTCCCGGTAGATCCTCCTGCCGGATATAGACAGGTAGCTGCCCCGCCCAGCTTGGTGATGGCGCGGGCTACATTGATACCTCCTCCCCCCGGGTCAGGACGCGGCGCAGTGCAGCGTAGTTTTATCTGCGGTATCAATGAGGTCACGGATGTATATACATCGATACAGGGATTGAACGTGACGGTGAGAATGGCGGACATGATAACAGATTTAAATGAAGAATATGACATGTGTTTTACAACTGCCCGTTCTTATCGGTGCATCGTCTTGACAGCGTCAAATACGGCCAGCAGATCATGTTGTCCCTTGTAAATGGCAGGCGGTTTTTTGTCGAGCCCGAATTTCTCGTATACCGCCATCTGCGCGCTTCGTACCGAATATTCCACCGTGAATACGACATCTTCTTCGATTTCGGTAAATTGCCCCAGTAAGGCGAGATTGGTAAAACCCTCCGGAATAACGGCAGGACGGTCTCCCTTTTCGCGGGTCAGGAACTCGCTGGTGATATAGGGCATCATACAAGGAATGCAGATGGACGTTTCCAGCATCAACGGCAGGTGGTCGGCCAGCCTTAGATGAGACAACAGTTCGGTCAGGATTTCAGCCCCTGTGCAATCACTCATCCTTTTATGAACATAGTCACCTGTTTTGTCGGGATAAAGCGCGTAGCCCCAGAACACCTTGACATCTTCCGGCTGCCCGATAAAATGCGGCTGATGTGCAAGGACGATAGAAAATAGCCAGTTCGAATCTTTAAAGGTTACCAGCCCCCCGCTGCCAGCCTCATTACCGGAGAACTTTTCCATCCAGTCAAAGAAAAAGGCATCTTTACAGGTGACGGTAAAGGACATCCATTTGGACTCGTCGATGCGACTGTCAAAATTTTCCGGACGGCCCAGTGCAGCCGATTTTTTGGCCAGGGTCTCCCAAAGCGCCCAGGAACCGTCCCGTCTATCCGTTCTGAGAAGGGCAGGTTGGTCCATCCCCCCGATGCTGGAACAGGCGGTCATCGATCCCAGAGTCAACAATACCACATCGTCGGCAGCCACGGTGATGCACTCCGGTTCCCCATCCTTCATCAGCCGGAGACGCTCGATGGTAGAAACCCCGTCAATGGTTTTTATGTCAAGGTCGAACACCTCTGCCCCGGTGATGAAAAGGACACCCTGCGATTTAAGCCATTTCACCAGCGGTTGCACGATGGAATCGAATTGATTATAAGGCGTCCTGTCTACTCCGGCAAGCGTGTCTATTCGTGGAAACTCGTGTATGAACCGGATAAGGTATCGCCTGAATTCCACCAGGCTATGCCAGGGCTCGAAGGCAAACATCGAGCACCACATCCACCAGAAATTCGTCTCGAAAAATGAAGGACCGAACCAATCCGAGATACGCTCTCTTTCGATGAATTCCTCCGGCTTGGCCATTAGCTCCACCAGGGCTATGCGATCTTTCTCCCTGAACCCCATCGTTGAGACATTTACTATTTGCCGGCGGTTGTCTACGAGCCGTGCACGGGAATGGGTCTTATGTATTTTATTAAAAGCCTTGATCTCGTCATACACGGTCACTGCGGGATCGGTCAGCGAAGGGATGGCGGACAACAGGTCATACGTACAGTGATAAGTGAAATTGAGCATCCTCCCTCCCCGCATGACATAACCTGTATCGGCCAGGCCCGATGCATCCAGACTCCCGCCAGGCAATCCGGATTGCTCGAGTATCATGATATTTTTCCCCGGCATCTTTGCGTCCCTGATCATAAAGGCCGCCGCCGCCAATGAGGCGATGCCTCCACCGGCGAGCCAGGCTTTTCTATTTGCAATGGTTGACATGGATGTTTTTTTATTGTCCGGGCAAGTTATCACCGCAGCACGACCCGCAAAATGAGGATCATCACATGGAGTTATGATTGACCTCATGAATTATTTTGATTCGGTTCCGTTACTTTATCAAAAAATATGGAAAAGATATTGCTGGCGCTGGACGCGCACCGATTTCCCGACAATACCATCGATTTCGCCTGTCATATCGCAAGGTTTACGCATTCGAAACTCACAGGCCTGTTCCTCGAGAACGCAAACACGAAGACTGTGCACTACATCCCTGGCTCAGGGGATGCTTCTTATGGCGACAGCGATGCATCTGACACAACCCTCTCTCTCTTCATCGACAGGTTCAGGCGGTTCTGTATGCGCAGACAGACATTGAACGATGTGCACCTGGATCACGGCGTTCCCCTTGACGAAGTCATCGGTGAAAGTCATTTTGCCGACCTGCTGATCGTCGATCAGGAGACTTCATTCAGCAGGAACGATCGAACCATTCCCCCGCAGTTTGTAAAGGAGGTATTGCTGGAGTCGGAATGCCCCGTCCTGGTCCCTCCTCATGACTTTAATCACCTCGAAAAAATTATCTTTATTCACAAAGGAAAAAGAGGTGAGGGTTACCAAACATCCGGATTAATGGAATGGCTTAAAACAAGCTATCCACAGGCTGAATTTGTCACGCTTAAAGAAGACCCGTCCGACGAGATCATCACCCGCCTCATCGGAAAAAGCAACACCCTCCTGCTCATGGCATAAAAAAATAAAACCCCTCCGCCTGCAGGGGGAGGGGCGTGCTTCACCAGTCTACTTAACGGCAATATGTTTGGAAGCTGCTTTTCGCGCTTCTTCCGTCTTGGGTAATACCAGTTTGAGCAAACCGTCTTCATAAGTGGCGTCGATCTTTTCTTTGTTCACGCCATCGGGAATGGAAAAGGTTCGTACAAAGGACGAATAACTGAATTCCTTCCGGGTGTACTTTTCACCTTTTTCTTCCTTTTCGTCATTTTTCTCGGCACTGATGGAGAGCGTATTTCCTTCCACATCGATGTTGAAGTCATCTTTTTTCATGCCCGGGGCCGCAAGGCTGACTTCAAAATTGTCTTTGTTTTCCGAGATGTTAACTGCAGGGATATTTACTGGGCGAAGATTTAGGTTGTTCAGCAGGGATCCGCCATTGCCGTCGAAAAGAGATTCCCAGGGCCTGAAGAAATCGTTAAATAAGGAAGGAAGCGCTTCCCTTCTCCGCATGAGTTCTTTGTTTGACATATAATTTGAATTAAATGATGAAAAAATAATTTGCAATACAAAGCTATCCCGGGGAACAGAGTTTATTGGGAACAGCCGTCAGGACAGGAAATGATTTTTGTCAGGCTGGAGAAGCGGCCTACACCCCCCGCTGTCACCACCCTGACCACAGTTAGCAAAGAGATTGATCGTCGTCATGCATCCAGGAACTCCTGTTGGATAATTTAGCAATCACAAACACAACAATGCCCTTCAGCTTTAGTCATCCTTACACCTTCCCCGCGGCTTACTCAAAGCCCATTGCCTATTTCTGTATGGAATATGCCATTGCTCAGCCATTGAAAACCTATGCCGGCGGACTGGGGTTCCTGGCGGGCTCTCACCTGCGCAGCGCCTTCGAACTGCAACAGAATATGGTGGCCATCGGCATCCTGTGGAAATACGGGTATTACGACCAGGTGCGGAAAGGCGATCAGACGATGGATATCCTTTTCGAAGAAAAAGTGTACGGCTTCCTGCAGCCCACGGATATTAAATTCACGATCCGCATATCCGGACACGACGTTTGGGTAACAGCCTTCTATCTGCCGCCGGTAATTTTCGGGACTGTACCTTTGTTTTTACTGAGTACCGATCTTCCCCAGAATGATTATCTCTCCAAAACGATCGTACACAAACTATACGACTTCAACCCCGAGACAAGCATCGCCGCAGCTATTTTACTGGGCATCGGAGGCGCGAAGCTGCTGGAAGCCCTGACCTGGCAACCCGAAGTATATCATCTCAATGAATCTCATGCCCTGCCCCTGGCATTTTACCTGTACGAAAAGTATAAGAACACGGAAGAAGTAAAAAAGAGATTGGTTTTCACCAATCATACCCCCGAGGCAGGCGGAAACCCTAAGACAGACATATCCCTGCTGGAAAAAATGGGTTTTTTCGGAGACCTGCCCCTTACAGAAGTAAGGACGATCACAAAACAGGACGGCGATAGGCTGGATCATACCCTGGCTGCCTTCCGTTTGTCAGGGCTGGCCAACGCCGTTTCGGTAAAACATAAGGAAACATTATCTGCCCTCTGGGCGCCCTTCCCCGGCAGATGCCCCTTACTGTCGATCACAAATGCGCAAAACTATAACTATTGGAGCGACAGGAAAATGTACGCCGCATTACTGGCCAACGACGACAAGACATTGCTGCAACAGAAAAAAATTGGGAAAGACATCCTGTTCGAGACCGTCGCAGACGAAAATGGAGAAATATATGACAAAGACGTCCTTACCATCGTCTTTGCAAAAAGATTCACTGGCTTCAAAAGACCCGACCTGCTTTTGCAGGACATGCAGCGGTTTCACCGCCTGGTTACTAACAAAGACAGACCACTCCAGATCATCTGGGCGGGCAAGCCTTACCCCATGGACTATGCCTCGATCGGCATTTTTGATAAGATCGTAAATATTTGCAAACAGTATCCCAACTGCTCGACATTGACAGGATACGAGCTGAAACTGTCAAAACTGCTCAAGCAAGGGGCCGATCTGTGGTTGAATACCCCCCGGCTTACCCACGAAGCTTCGGGCACCAGTGGCATCACCGCCGCAATGAATGGAGCTATCAACGCAAGCATTCCCGACGGGTGGTTCCCGGAGTTTGCAAATGATAAGATCAATTGTTTCATTATCCCGCCCTGTGACCCTTCCTGGCCGGAATACCGGCAGGATGAGGCGGACGCCGCCAGCCTCTACACCCTGCTTGAAAAGGAGATCATCCCGATGTATTACGACCATCCGCAGAGATGGTTGTCGATGATAAAGAACAGTATGTCGGACATCATCCCTCATTTTGGCAGCAACCGTCTGGCCGATGAATATTACAGACAGCTGTACCACCGGAAATTGATCGATATTTAACATGAACTGGCATTGTCAAACTCTACGGGAGATATACCAATACCTGGACACTGGCGCAGAAGGCCTGATGAAGAAAGAATAACACTTAGCGGTGTTTTGAATTCGTGCGATGCCAGGGAAATGCCAGACCAAACAAGACAATGAATGTTCGCTTGAAATTCGGCATCTTATTAGGTTTTAATGTTTTCTCTTACCCTCGCCCCCTGCCCGATATTATCCGGTCGGATGACGGCTATCAGTAGCGCAAAGAATAGACAAAGCTAATTTAAAGGGCATTTATTTAAAACAGAAAGCCATGAAAAAATTCTTATTCTCAGTGTTTTTTTTCCTGCTGGCCCTGCTCAGAGCCAATGCGCTCGTCATCACCTCCGGAAGCACCGTTGTTATCGAACACGCCGTCCACGAGGATATCTATATCTCCGCAGGCACCGTCCTGATCCAAGCGCCGGTATATGGCAGCCTCATCGTCGCCGGCGGCACTGTCACAGTCAAAGACAGTATCCTTAACGATATCCTCATCGTTGGCGGCGAACTGAACTTTCACGGATATGTAGGAGGGACCATACGCTGCGCAGGTGGGAGATTGAAGATAGCATCGAATATCCGTCACGATCTTGTCGCTGGCGGCGGCGCCCTTACACTCGAAAAACAGGATACGGTGGGCGGCGATCTGCTTGCCACTGCTGGTAATCTCATTATTGATGGGGTAGTTAACGGCAATTCCAGGATCAAAGCATGGCACTTCTGGCGATCTTCATTTTGCAATACCTGTTTTCCCCATCTTTCCGGAAGGCCGGTAACACCGCCTTTACGCACACGGGACGCTCCTTTCTGGCGGGTTTGCTCTATTTCGTAGCCCTTCCCCTCCTTGCGATCCTTTGCTTTATTTCGTTGATTGGCATTCCCATAGGATTTATTCTGCTGGTGATCTACATCGGTACCCTGTTCTTTGCCGGGATCATCACCGCCCTTGCCGATTAAAGGTTTTCCCCCTTTAACAAAGGAAATATGCTTTTTACATCGGATTTCCAATCCTTTAACAGAAGTACCATACCGATCTCTTCCACCAGGTCAAGTATTGTGACGCATGCGGCCGCATAAAAAAGCCAATAAGGAGGTTCAGGAAGAAAGAACAGCAACAACAGGAATACCGCCTGCAACACCGCCGCACATTTTGCCAGCCAGGTATGAAAACTGCTCATCCTCCGGTACCTGATCAGTGACAACACCAGCTGTAGCAGCCATAGACCCGCGAGTATGCACAATATCACCAGTTGCTGTTTGACAAAATCTATTTTGAAAATCAGCATGCCCACAAAGGCCGACAGGACGGTAAGGTCATCACCCACCGAATCGAGCCGCGAGCCGGCCTTGCTGATCACCCGGTATTTTCGGGCGAGGAGGCCGTCTATCGCGTCGGTGAAAAAGCTCACCGCCAGTAGCCATTTGAACCACCCCCCGGCGTGTCTGAACGCCAGGAAGATCACCAGCGGAGCCATTATGACCCGCCACAGGGTAATTCCATTGACTATATAATAGCTGCCTTTTTTCATACGTGATAAGACTCAGTAACAACACTGACCAGCCTCATTTTCCATGCCGCTCTTTCATCGTTCCTTGGAAGTGCCCGATATTTCTGAAAGTATACCATATTCTTTAACCCGAAAAATTGCCGGATCATGCACACTAAAGATAAAACCCAGCTCGAAGAGCAATCCTTTCCCACCTTTTGCGCCCAACTGAAGGTCTCCAGTCCCGTATTCCATGACCATGGCATCATCCCGCCCCAGTACACCTGCGATGGCGCCAACATCAGCCCTTCTCTGGACATCGGGGCCGTTCCCCCCGGAACAAAAAGCCTGGCTGTCATCATGGAAGACCCCGATGCACCATCCAGCACCTGGACACACTGGCTGGCCTGGAATATCCCTGTGATAAAACATATTAATGAAGACCGCAAAATGGAAGTGGAAGGCCTCAACGATTTTCACGTAGGCAAATATAAAGGCCCTTGTCCTCCCTACGGCACCCACCGCTATATGTTCAAGGTATTCGCCCTGGATAGCCTGCTCGACTTGCCCGCCCATAGCACCGCGTCCGATCTGGAGACGGCTATTAGCGGCCATATACTTGGCTTTGGACAATTGGTCGGACGATACAAACGCAGATAAAAGCCCGGATAGATCCGACTCAACCTTTCGGAAAGGCCAGCAACGGCGTCTTCAATGCAAACGATACCCGCTCCGCCCTGCTCCGGTCAAAGATCCGCTCCGCCACGGAACGCCCCTGGTCGGTAAAAAGCACCACCACGGAAGGTTTGAAAGCCGCTATCTGTGTTCCGAGATTTCTGGCGAAGGACAAGGATTCATCCGTTGCCCGGAAATGAATACGCACAGGATAACCAAACTGTTCCCGGAACACTTTTTCGGTGATAGCCGTATTCAATGCCACTTCCCCGTCTTCCATAAAATGTAATACATCTATGCGGGCGTTTAACGCCGATGCAAAACGTACTATGGCTGGCACTTCCTGACTATAGTTGGTCATATCTCCCGCATATAGGACCCTCCGCACCGGCCTTGACCGGTATCCTGCCGGCACCGCAAGCACCGGCACTTTCGAATGTGTGATCAGGTTTCCCGTATGCGTTCCGAATACTCTTTTTACCATTCCTGCCCCCTTCGTACTCATGCAGATATAATCGAAATGACCGTCCTGCCGGCAATAATCCTGTATCGCCACGTCCGGGGACATCGACTCGATCAGCAGACAGGAGGTATGCCGTTGCCTGACACGGGCGCGTCGATAGACATCCCGGATAAACCGTTCCAGCATTCGGATATAACGTTTACGCTCATCGGCAGCATATGCCGCATATCGCCCCTCGTTCCAATCCGGCACCTTGAGGATATTCAATACATGAACAAAGATCAGTTCTGCAGGCTGCTGCTGCGACCATTGAATGGCAAACCGGATCCCTGCTTTCGACGCTGCCGAAAGATCCGTCGGCACCAATATCCTGAGCCTGCTTGCCTGTTTTTTCGGTAAAGACATGACTTACATATTTGGCATAAATCTATTATTCCCAGCCATCGCCGAAAATGACCTTTATCAGCGATTCCCATGATAAAACTCATCACCGCCTTCGGCCCCTTATGATACTTTTACAGACATCAACAATGCTTCCATGCCGGACTCGCTTGATTTGCCAAAGGCCGATCCCAGCCCCACCGCAGATGACCCCGGCCCACCGGCCGCACCCCCTGACGCCGCGCCCGTCACCGAATCCGCCCCTCCCACGGCGAACCCTGCCACGCTCGCCGCCGAACCCACCCCACCCACCGCGGAACGCGGCCTTACCACGGCCCGTGCGAACGAATTGCTCGGCCGTATAGGAAAGAATGAATTTCATTCCGCTCCGGACAGAACCCTCTTTCGCATCATCGCCGATATTGCAAGGGAACCGACCGACGCTGACTACCCTCATGCCCCCGCCGGCCAGCCAGGGCTACATTTGAAAAAACGATTTCATGAAAACTCTCATAGTATACTACTCCTTCACCGGCAATAACGGCCTCCTCGCCGCGGAATTGAAGAAAAGGCTTAATGCCGACCTGTATGAAATAAAGGAAGTCCAACAAAGGACTGCCTTTACCATTCTCTTTGATATAGTATTCAACAGGACTGCAAAAATTCAGCAACCGGCCATCGCAACCGGTCAATACCATCGGGTGATACTCCTGGCTCCCGTTTGGAACGCCAGGATTGCAACACCTTTGAAGTCCTTTATCCAGTCGCAAAAAGATCACCTGTCCGAATATGCACTGGTAACAGTTTGCGGCGGCAGACCAGGACAACAGGAACTGCTCGAACAGCAGCTGACGAAATTTGCCGGCAAGCCGCCATTACAGGTTATCCAACTTGCATTGAATGACCTCTTGCCCCAGGAAAGAAAACGAGTCGCCAAAAATGGCACTTCCTTTAAAATAGAGCAGCCGGACCTGAAATACTTCGATCCGGCATTGACTCAGCTTGTCAGGAAACTTGCCCCGACGGAGTAGACAGCAGTCGATCAGGTCGTTGCCGCTGTTTTTGCCTTTTTATTCATGAACTTTTCCATCAGGTCAGGCAGCTTTTCAAACACGCCTGAAATACCTTTCGGGTTACGCGCCGGGATAAAAGAAAGTTGATCCTGCCGCGTCACCAGGAAACCGATAGGCTCGACCCCTAACCCACCGCCTGTACCGCCGCCCGTCCCTTCACCTTTCGCTTTGCCGTTCTGGTCACCCTTGCCTTCACCGGCGCCATAACCAAGCCCGATACCGAATTTGATCACGGGGACACAGGTGAATTCTCCCAGTTGAAAGGATTGCCCGATGACGGTCTCCGTCTTTGCCTCTGTCTTTAAGAACTCGATTAACTTTTGAACCGTTTCATCAAAATTGAATGGCATAATTGTAATATTTAAAGTGAATGAATTAAACGCTGCGGCCTGTCTGCCGCTATCTTCATAACCACCAGGCTGCAAGCATACGCCAGGGCCTGTTGCTTACAGACGCCACCATATGATTGTTTTCTTCAAAATTGATACGGATGCAGATACCGGAAGGGTAGGGCAGAAAATTCAGCGGATATAGCCGTGCATTGCTCACAGGATCACCGGTATCGAGTACCAGTTCCAGCTTGTCGACTCTAAAGCTTCGCACCAGCCGCACCAGCTTCACCAGTTTCACAACATTGCCTTTTCTTCTTTTGCCGTTTACCTTATGGCTGTACTTTTGTTGCACCTGCTTTTTTCTGCCCTCACCCAAAACCCAACTCTTCCTGAAGGATATTATCCTTAGTTGCAGCAGAAAACGGCCTTCTTTGTGTAGAACGGCCATGGTGCATATCCCTTTGTATCTTACCCTCAGTTCCGGTACCCGGGTGTCTATTTCCACGAAAACCGGCGAGAGTAAAAGCCAGCAGAAAAATAGTACCAGCCCTGTTAGTATGGCCCCGGCGATCATACGCCAAAATAACGCGGCCCATGTCCGATAACAATGATCCCGCTCATCACTCTTCCTGATGCTCTTACGTCGCCGCCTTTTTTTTTGGATCAGGATCAGACCACGCGCTGATGCCGCTCATGAGCGATGTTACGGCGCAAGACTATTTTCGAGCCAACAAAATATTACTATGGAACAGCATTATATTTCTAGCCTGATACGGCGCCATTATAGACAACTGATCCGGATTTCCACGGCGCTCGACGGAAAATTTGCGGAAAAAGATGTGCATGCCTTTCGCGTGGAAGTAAAAAAGCTGCGTGCCTTGCTCAGGCTGACGGCTTCTGCCCACGAAAGTCATTCCACCCCGGTAATGCCGCAACGGTTACATACCTTTTATAAAATGACGGGAGAGATCCGAAACCTCCAAGTGCAACGCAAAAGTCTCATCGCATTCGCTGAAAAAATGCAGCGCCGGCTCCCTGCTGCACCCACAGCCCTTCTCGATGAAAGGATACATGCTGCCGTAATAATAGCACAACAGTATATGGACAAGGAACATCCTTTCGATGAGAAAGAAAAATTGCTTGCTTCCCTGCCCCAAAAGATCGATTTAGCCGCGATGAAAAAATTCATCCGCCGGGAAATGAAACCGTTCCGGTCCCTCGCCAACGCCCTATCCCTCGCCAACGTCCCATCCCCGGCACACGCCCTATCCCTGCCCCACGCCCCATCCCTGGCGCATTCCCCATCCCCGGAAACTGCCGTTGATTCTTTTACGCCGACGGCGCCACTGTCAGGTCTGGCCTTCACCACCATCCGGGATGAAGAGATGCTCCATACCCTTCGCAAATCCCTGGAAGACCTTGTATATACATGGCCCATGATGGATAAAAGAGCCCGCAACGATATTAACCCTGCAGGTCAAACATCAAAAAAAGGAATAGCCCTCCTCTCCGCCTTGCTCGGCGACTTCCGCGACTGCTGCCTTTGCCTTAGCCTCTTCCAGGATGAGGACTTCCTCTTTTACAGCGGTCAACCCGCCAAACCATTCCTGCAATCCGCTGCCGACACCTGGCTCCAGGACAAAAAAACGCTCCTGGAGAAAATAAACAGATCCCTGTTACCTGCTCATCGCCGGCCCTACGCCCGCGGCACACTCAACGGCGCCCCGAATCCCCATGTTCATGCCCATCGCATATCCACAGCCGCCGCCCAGGCGCCATAGCCCCTGACAAATTTCACCTACCCACCTGACAGACATCATTTACATTGACAGTCGCAAAAAGTAGTTTCACATGGCGGAGCAACCATCACCCTCCGCCAACACAACATGCGACTTCGATTTTTCTCTATTATAGCTCTCCTTTTTCCTTCCCTGCTCCCGGCCCAGCCCGACTGGCCCCGCGCCATAACAGCCGCCGACGGCAGCATTATCCGGGTGTATCATCCGCAACCCGACTCGATGAAAGGCAATATCCTGTATTTCAGGGCCGGCTTCTCCCTTACAAAAAAGGACTCGACGATCAGCCAATACGGTACTTTTGTGGCCGTCAATGTAGTCGGGACCGACCGCAACAACAGGATGCTCAGTCTGCTCAACAGCAACCTGCTTTCACTCCGTTTTTCCGAACCCCTTGACCCCGCTGTTATGGACCAGTTAAAAAAAACCATCGAATGCGGCCTTCCCGGCATCGGCGCCGACATCTCCATCGATCAGCTGATCGCTTTTATACACGCACCGGCGCCAACTCCGACCCTCACCCCAGCCCCCAAACCCGCCGCACCGGTCACCTCCACAGTCTCCACCCCCGAATCCCCGGTAACTCTCGCCCCCGCCTTCGTTACATCCACAGCTCCCTCACATCTTAAGA